>Ga0265331_10000782_pt1 | contig 26477 bp, 26 predicted proteins | sample 41923metaG_FD_202088 | JGI IMG/M metagenome (GOLD analysis project Ga0265331, IMG submission 202088) | Rhizosphere microbial communities from Carex aquatilis grown in University of Washington, Seatle, WA, United States - 4-19-23 metaG | ecosystem: Host-associated > Plants > Roots > Rhizosphere... | reverse complement strand
CCGCGACGCGCTCACCGGTCGGCCCAGAACCGGCGCGACCGGGCGAAGCGTCCGGCGACGTGCGCGATTTCCTTCGCGAGCGTCGCCGCACTCGCGGCGGCCCAGCCGCGGATCGCGCCCGCCATCGCGACGTCGCGCGCGCCGGGCAGGCCTTCGACGAGGTGGTGCACCGTTTCGGCGTCGTTGGCATGACCCAGGACATCCTGCAGCGCGGACAGCGCATCGAGATAGGTGCGCGCCCGCTTGGCCGGAAACAGCGGCGCGAAGAATTCGGCGGCATAGCGAAGCTTCTTCGCGGCGATGCGCGCCCTGTGCCGCTCTCCGGGACTCGCGTGCTCGAGATCCGCTGCCCTGCCGGCAAGCCGATGATGGCGGCGCCCGATGAGCTGCTCGGCAAATTCGCGTGCCGGCGTGGCGAGGGCGCGCAGCGCCTCGTGGTCGCTGCGGCCGAAGTGATGCGTCGCGCAGAGCGCGCCGCAGGCTAGCAGCAGCTGCGTGAACCGCGGCGAGCGCACAGCGTCCCGCACGTCCGCACGGGCGCGGACACGGCGAACCGATACGCGACGGCGCAACCGGGCGAAGCTTGCCGCGGCAGCGGCATCGGTGCCGACGGCAGCGACGACGGGCGGCAGCGTCTCGGTGGCGAACACGTCCCAGTCGCGCGCGTTGCCCAGTGCTTGCGCAAGCCATTTGACCTCGGCGATCAGCGCGTCGCGCGCCGGCGTTCGCGGTACGAGCCCGAGGCACGAGCGCAGCCTCCGCGTCCCGATCCGCATCTGGTGCACCCATTCGGGATCGGTGTCGGCGACGAGGCCCGCCGCGTTGCCGGCGATTTGCGCGAGACATCCCTGCGCGATGGTGCGCAGGGCCTCTTCCGCGGCGGGATCCGTGCCAAGCTCCGCGGTGCTCGCATGCACCGGCTCGCCGGCGTCGCCGGCATCGCGCGCCAGCGCGAAGCCGCGCTCGGCCTTGTTGGCGCTCCCGATCGTCACGGGCAGATCGACCGTAAGCAATTGCGCGAGCCGGAACAGCGGCAGCGGATCGCCGGAGACGATCTCGATTTCGATTTCGGAGATCCGCGCGGTGCGCCGGCCGGCGCGGATCGCTCCGGAGTCGATCGCGAGCTCTGCGCGAGTGCCGTTCGGGAATGTCACCGGAATCGCGTGGCGCACAAAGTCCGTCGTGAACTGCGGCACGAGCAGCTTTTTTCGCAACGCCTTGGTCAGCACGCGGTGCCACGGCGTCGTCGCGAGATGCGCGGCGTCGAAGGACGGATGCGTCAGGCCACACTCGAATTCGCTGCGCGCATGCAGCCCTGCGCTCGTCCCCGACAGCGGCGGCCCCTTGACGGTCTGCAGCCAGCGCGTTCCGTCGCGGCGCAGCCGCAGCACGATCCCGTGGCGTGCAAGCCGCAGATCCGGCGTGTCGTAGTACGTGCTGACGAGGCGGGTCGTCCGAGCGCGCCCGGACTTCACGTGCGCGATCGCCGGATGCTGCGCGAACCGCGCCGCGGCGCCGTCGCCTTTCAGCGCGCGCGGATCGAGGGAAAGCTTCAGTTCGACTTCGGTGGCCAAGGCATCGCGGTGGAACGCTGCTTATCCGCGCTCAGGCGGCGTCGGCGACTCTCACGCGCCGCTTCCGCACCGCTTCGGCGAGGAGCTCCAGCGTCGGCACCGTCGTCTCCCAGCCGATGCACGCGTCGGTGATGGATACGCCGTATTCGAGCTCCCTGCCGGGAACAAGGTCCTGCCGCCCTTCCTTGAGATGGCTCTCCAGCATCACGCCGAAGATCCGCTCGTCGCCGTTCGCGATTTGCGCGGCGACGTCGCGCGCGACGTCAAGCTGGCGCTCGTGGCGCTTGCCGCTGTTCGCATGCGAGCAGTCGATCATCAGTCGCGCGGCGAGCCCGGCGCTCGCCAGCATGGCGCAGGTCGCCTCGACGCTCGCCGCGTCGAAATTGGGCGCCTTGCCGCCGCGCAGGATGATGTGGCCGTCCTCGTTGCCTGCGGTGTGGACGATCGCCGAATGACCGCCCTTGGTCACCGAGAGAAAATGATGGGGCGCCGATGCCGCCTTGATCGCATCGACGGCGATCCGCACGTCGCCGTCCGTGCCGTTCTTGAACCCGACCGGGCACGAGAGTCCGGACGCAAGCTCGCGGTGAACCTGGCTCTCCGTCGTGCGTGCGCCGATCGCGCCCCACGCGATGAGATCGGCGAGGTACTGCGGCGTGATCATGTCGAGGTACTCGGTGCCGGCCGGCAGGCCGAGCTCGTTGATCTCGAGCAGGATGCGCCGCGCGAGGCGCAGGCCGTCGTTGATGCGATAGCTGTCGTCGAGGTCGGGATCGTTGATCAGGCCCTTCCAGCCGACCGTCGTGCGCGGCTTCTCGAAATAGACGCGCATCACAATGATGAGATCGCTTGCGAGCGCCTCGCGCACCGCGGCGAGCCGCGTCGCGTACTCGATTGCTGCGCCGTAGTCGTGGATCGAGCAGGGGCCGACGACGACTTCGAGGCGGTCGTCGGCGCCGTGCAGCACGCGATGGATCGCATTGCGGGCTTCGAACGTCGTTGCCCCCGCACGCTCGGACGCCGGAAATTCGCGCAGCAGGTGGGATGGCGGGGCGAGCTCGGTGATACCGCGGATCCGGGTGTCGTCGATGGGCAGCCGGGCCGGCGAAACGGAGGCGGCGGCAGCGCGGTTGCGGCTGGCGGTGGAGGGGGTCACGGGCGGAGTCCGGATTGATTACTCAGTAAAAACAAGGAGTTGTATTATCGGCTCGGATGAGCCCTCCATTTTGCCACGACCGATGCTGCGACGCATCAGACGAATATGCCACACGTGCCGAACGGGGGGCACGGAATTCGTTGCCTCGCGCGCTTTTGTTGTCTTAGACTGCAGATCGTCGCTGCCGGAACACAGGTTCGGAGGTCCGCCCGGGTTCCCTGCGGCAGCGAAACATGAATTCGGTCGCCGGCGGTTCCGCGGCGCCCGACCCGCCGATCGATTTCGAGGAGATTCACCCATGCATAAGCTCGTTGCCGTGGCACTCGGGGCGGTGTTCGCGCTCGCCGCGTTCCCGGCCGCCGCTGCCGACAATGCGCAGCAGGACAAGATGAAGGCCTGCAACACCAAGGCCGGCGCGATGAAGGGTGATGACCGCAAGGACTTCATGAAGGCCTGCCTGTCCGGCGATGACGCGACGCAGACCAAGCTCACATCGCAGCAGGAAAAGATGAAGACCTGCAATCAGAAGGCGACCGGCATGAACGGCGACGCCCGCAAGGCGTTCATGAAGTCGTGCCTCTCCGGCGACGCCGCTGCGGCCGCGCCGGCTGCCGCGAAGGCGCCTGCCGCTGCGCCGATGACGCAGCAGGAAAAGATGAAGGCCTGCAACACCAAGGCCGGCGACATGAAGGGAGACGACCGCAAGAAGTTCATGTCGACGTGCCTCGCCGGCTGAAGCGCGAGCCGCCCGCGTCGCGCGGGCACCGAACACGGCCGGGTGACCTCCTGTCCATCCGGCCGCGACTGACAAGGCCCCGCCGGGCAACCGGCCGGGGCCTTGTTTTGCCTGGTGCCGCCCGCGGCGGCGCGGCCACGCTCAGCCGAATTTGCGCAGCAGCAGTCCCTTGAGATAGTCGCCCTCCGGGAACGCGAGTGTGACCGGATGGTCGGCGCCGGCCGAAAAGCGGGCGAGGACCGCGGCGTCGGTACCGGCGTCCTGCGCGGCGCCCGCGACGATCTGCGCAAAGAGCTTCGCGTCGATGGCCGCCGAACAGGAGAACGTCGCGAGCACGCCGTCGTCGCGCAGGAGCTTCAGCGCCAGCAGGTTGATGTCCTTGTACGCACGCGCCGCGCGCTCTGCGTGCGCCGCAGTCGGCGCAAATTTCGGCGGGTCGAGGACGATCATGTCGAAGCTTGCGCCCGCGTCGCGGAGCTTGCGCAGCTCGGTGAACGCATCGCCTTCCTTCCACGTGGCGCGCTCCGCGGGCAGCTCCGGATTCGCGGCGAGGTTGGCGCGCGCGCCGGCGAGCGCGTCCTCGGCACTGTCGATCGAAAGCACGCTTTGCGCGCCGCCGGCCAGCGCCGCGAGCGAGAAAGCCCCCGTATAGCAGAACATGTTCAGCACTTCGCGACCGGCCGCCTGCGCACGCACGATACGGCGGCTGTCGCGCTGATCGAGGTAGAAGCCCGTCTTGTGGCCGCCTGCGACGTCGACGATGTAAGCGATGCCGTCCTCGACGATCGTCACGGCGGCGGGAAGCGTGCCGTGCGCGACGCCGGTGCGCGGCGCGAGCCCTTCGAGCGAGCGCACCTCGACGTCGGAGCGCTCGTAGATGCACGCGACTCCGGGCAGCGCCGCGAGCGCGGCGATGATCTCGTCGCGCCATGCCTCCGCGCCTGCCGCCGACAATGCAACGACCAGCGTGTCGCCGTACCGGTCGACGATCAGTCCGGGAAGCCCGTCGCCTTCGCCGTGGACCAGCCGGCACGCGGTGTGATGCGCGTCCAGCATGGCATTCCGCCGCGCGGCCGCCGTGCCGATCCGGTGCCGCAGGAATTCGGCATCGACCGGTTGCGCCGCGTCGAACGTCCAGACGCGGGCGCGAATCTGCGATGCGGGCGAATACGCGGCGCGCGCGAGGAACTTGCCGCCGGACGTGACGACGTCGACGGTCGCGCCGCTCGCCGGATCGCCATCGACGCGTTCGACCGCGCCCGAAAAGATCCAGGGATGCCTGCGCGCCAGCGACTTCTCGCGCCCGGCCTTGAGGATCAGCGCCGCTGCGCTGCGCGGCGTCGGCAAGGTCGTGCTATCCCAGCACCACGCCGGCGAGGCGGCCGATCGCAAACGTGACGCCTCCCGCGATGGCGCCGAGGAGCAGCATCCGTGCACCGGAATAGAGAGAATTGCGCCCGGTGAAGAGCGAAAGGAGCGCGCCCACCGAGAAGAGCGACACCGCGGTGATCGCGATCGCGATCGGCAGCGCGTTCGTGCCCGCCGCCAGGAAGAACGGAATGAGCGGCAGCAGCGCGCCCGCCGAGAAGGACACGAACGACGAGATCGCGGCACCCCACGGCGAGCCGAGCTCCTCGGGGTTGAGCCCGAGCTCCTCCCGCGCCAGCGTGTCGAGCGCGTGCTCGGGATCGGCGACGATCCGGTTGGCGAGCTTCGTCGCCTCCGCGGCCGGCAGTCCCTTCGCCGCGTAGATCAGCGCAAGCTCCTGCGCCTCGGCTTCCGGATACTGCGCGAGCTCGTCGCGCTCGAGTCCGATCTGGTATTCGTAGAGCTCGCGCTGCGAACGCACCGACACGTATTCGCCGGCGGCCATCGCGAACGCGCCGGCGCACATGCCGGCCACACCCGTCAGCAGCACGACGTGGGGGTCCGAGCTCGCGCCGGCGATGCCGAGGATCAGGCCAGAGTTCGACACGAGGCCGTCGTTGACGCCGAACACGGCCGCGCGCAGGTTGTTGCCGCCGCCGAGGCCGCGGTGGCGGTGCTCGACCATGCCGCCCGCCGTCGGCGCCGTGTGCCCCGGATCGCGCCCGAGCGACGTGCCGTAGATGCTCATCCCGCGCACCTTCATCGCCGCGAGCACGCTCTTGATCCGCCGCGGGCCGAGCCAGCGGATGAGGCTCGCGACGAAACGCGTGCGCGCGTCGGGCACGAACGGGGCGGGCGCCTCCGCGCCGCGGGCGGTGAGCTGTGCGCGCCATATCGCCGCCTGCGCTTCCGCTTCGCCGGCGAGTCGCCGGAAAAGCTCGGCGCGCGTGGTCCCGGCCTCCGCCTCGGCACACGCGCGATAGAGGAACACCGAGCGCTGCTCCTCGTGCCAGCTTTCGAGCGGATTCGACATGGTCCTGTCGGTCGTTGCCGCGGCTCGCGGTCAGACGAGCGCGGCCTCGATGCGCGCCATCACGTCCGGCGTGAGCTTCGGCACGACTTCCAGCGCCTTCAGGTTCTCGTGGACCTGCGCGACGCGCGTCGCGCCGGTGATCACCGTCGACACGTGCGGATTCCTGAGGCACCACGCGAGGGCGAGCTGCGCCAGCGTGCAGGACAGATCCCTGGCGATCGGCTCCAGTCGCTTGACGACCGCGATCTTCGCCGCATCGGTGAGGCGCTCCGCGAGCCACTCGTAGCCCTTGAGCGCGCCGCGCGAATCCGGCGGGATGCCCGCGTTGTACTTGCCGGTCAGCATCCCTGACGCGAGCGGACTCCAGATCGTCGTGCCGAGTCCGATGTCGGCGTAGAGCCGCGCGTATTCCTGCTCGACGCGCTCGCGGTGGAAGAGGTTGTACTGCGGCTGCTCCATCACCGGCTTGTGCAGGTGATGCTTGTCGGCGATCTGCCAGGCCGCCATGATTTCCGCCGCCGCCCACTCGGACGTGCCCCAGTAGGTGGCCTTGCCCGAGCTCACGATGTCGTGCATCGCGAACACCGTTTCCTCGATCGGCGTGTCCGGATCGGCGCGGTGGCAGAACACGAGGTCGACGTAGTCGAGCGCGAGGCGCGCGAGCGAGCCGTCGATCGCCTGCATCAGGTACTTGCGGTTGAGCGTGTTCTTCTCGTTGGGGCCGTCGTACATGCCCCAGTAGAACTTGGTCGAGATCACGTAGGACGAGCGGCGCCAGCCGAGCTTCTTCAGCGCCGCGCCCATGATCGTCTCCGACTCTCCCTTGGCATAGACCTCGGCGTTGTCGAAGAAGTTGACGCCGGCGTCATACGCGGCCGCCATGCAATCGCGGGCGCGGCCCTCGTCCATCTGGTTGCCGTAGGTCACCCAGGAGCCGAACGAAAGCTCGCTCACCTTGAGGCCGGAGCGGCCGAGTCGCCGATAGTTCATGGTCGTCATTGTGGTCTTTGCGAGGAAGGAATGAAGGGGTGGCGGCCCGGTTTCGTCCGCCCGCGCACGGCGTACAATCGCGAGCGCTCATTGTACCTACAAGGACTCCGGGATGGCCTCCACGATGCACCGCAAGCCCCGTCGCTCGACCCGCCCTTCGTCGGCGAAGCCGCCGCTCGATGTCGAAGCACTGTGGTCGATCAAGCGCATTGGCACGCCGACGCTTTCGCCCGACGGCACGCAGGCGTGCAGCGCCGTGACGAGCTTCGACATGGAGACCAACGAAAGCCGCACGGAGCTGTGGCTCTTCCCGACCGGACTGGGCGGCGCCGACACGCGGCTCCGTGCGCGCAGGCTTACCGCGGGCGACAAGGACAGCGATCCCAAGTGGTCGCCGGACGGCCGCTTCATCGCGTTCACCGCGAAGCGCAAGGACGACGAGGAGGCGCAGGTCTATCTGATCGCGCCCGACGGCGGCGAGGCGACGCGACTCACCAAGGTCGCGACGGGCTGTCTCGCGCCGAAGTGGTTTCCGGACTCGAGGCGGATCGCGTTCGTTTCGTGGGTGTGGCCTGATCTCGCGACGGACGCGCTGCAGGCGAAGCGCCGGAAGGAGCGCAAGGACTCGAAGGTCAAGGCGCACGTCAGCGAGCGGGCCGAATACAGGTTCTGGGACCATTGGCTGACCGACGGCCGGGACCCGCACGTGTTCGTCTGCGACGTCGCCTCGGGCAGGAGCCGCGACGTGCTCGCAGGCACCGGGTTCGCGCTGCCGCCGTGGGAGCCCTCCGCGGGCGATTACGACATCGCACCGGACGGCCGCGAAATCGCGATCAATGCCGATCTCGCCTCCGAGCCGGGGATGATGAACCAGCGCGACATCGTCACCGTCAACCTGGCGACGCGCCGGAAGCGCGTCCTCACGGCGGCGACCCGCACCGACGACGCGAGCCCCGTCTATTCGCCGGACGGGCGCTCGCTCGTGTTCCATTCGTACGACACCAACCGCTCGTTCAACGACCAGGGCCATCTCACGCTGCTTTCGCGCGCGACCGGGCGCATGCGCACGCTGGCGCCGAAGCTCGACCGGCAGACATCGCACATCGCGTTCACGCCGGACAGCCGCGCGCTGCTCTGCACGCTCGAGAGCCACGGCCGCGTCGGCATCGCGAAGCTCGCCGTCGATGCCGGGGACGCCGCGATGCCGGTGCTGGTCGCGCCCGGCGGCGCGGTCGGCGGCTTCGCGCAGTCGAAGGACGGCAGCGTGATCGCGTTCGACCGCTCGACGAATCTTCATCCGGCAGCGCTGTTCGCCTGCCGTGCGGACGGCGGCGGCGAACGCCAGATCGAATCGGTCAATCGCGCCATCCTCGCGCGCCATTCCTTCGGCGAGATGCGCGAGGTGACGGTGAAGGGCTGGGGAGGCGAGCCGGTGCAGATGTTCGTCGTCTACCCGCCGAACTTCGATCCGAAGAAGAAGTGGCCGCTCCTGCACTCGATTCACGGCGGACCGCACTCGGCGCACATGGACAGCTGGCACTTCCGCTGGAACACGCAGGTGTTCGCCGGCAAGGGCTATGTCGTCGCGTGCGTCAACTATCACGGGTCGTCCGGCTTCGGCCAGAAGTGGCTGGAGACGATCACGCGCCGTTATGGCGAGAAGGAATTCGCCGACGTCGAGGCCGGCACCGACTGGCTGCTGCGGCAGGGCTATGTCGACCGGCAGCGTCTCGTCGCCACCGGCGGCAGCTACGGCGGCTTCATGGTCGCATACATGAACGGCAACACCGACCGCTACAAGGCGTTCGTCTGTCACGCCGGCTGCTACGACTGGGTCAGCATGATGGCGACCGACGGCTACCGCTTCTTCGCGAAGGAGCTGGGCGCGTTCCACTGGGACAATCCCGTGCTCGTGATGCGCCAGTCGCCGCATCATTACGTGAAGCGCGCAAAGACGCCGACGCTGGTGGTCCACGGCGAGCTCGACTACCGGGTGCCGGCGACGCAGGCGCTGCAGTACTACGACACGCTGAAGGCCAAGGACGTCGCGGCGCGGCTCGTCTACTTTCCCGACGAGAACCACTGGATCCTGAAGCCGCAGAATTCGCGTCTCTGGTATCGCGAATTCTTCGACTGGGTGAAGCGCTTCGCCACCAGCGGTCCGGCGCGCGGGCGCTGAAGGTCCGCGCGGGCGCGGGGCGCTAGACCGCGGTAAGCGGCGGGCCGCCCTGCTTGCGCTCGAAGCGCTCCTGGCACGCGACGCAGCGCATCGCGGTCGGATACGCGGCGAGACGGGCGGGCGCGATCGCCTCGCCGCAATCGCGGCATTCGCCGTACGTGCCGGCGCGCATCCGGGCGAGCGCGGCGTCGACCTCCGCCAATTCCGTGAGCGCGTGCCGGACCTCGGCGATGTCGAGCTCGGCGAGACCGTCGGCGACGCCCCATTCGTCGCCGCTTTCCTTGATGCGGTTGCGCAATCCCACGACGCGATCGTCGTCGCTGCCGTCGAGCTGCGTCTTCACTTCGACGCGCAGGGCGGCGCGACGGGCCTCGAGCTCGCGCTTCAGGCGGGGCAGGTCCACGGTTTCGGCAGGACGGGTCGGCATGGCAACGGACTTTCTTGTTGGATGGGGGTGCGTCGCCTTCCATTATCGTCTTTTTGGCCGGCGGCGCCGCGGCACCGCTTGACCGTCGTCAAGCCACGCGCCAGCGGCGTGCCGAGCCTTGAAACCCGGCGAACGGGCCGCAGATAGGGATCCGAGGCGGTACCGGTCCCACGGTGATTGGACCCTGTCCCGTCAGCCGCCGATTTCCCAAATGCTTTGGAAAGGACACTCCACATGAACCATGTAATGCAGCTCGACCCGTTCGCCGATACCGCCTTCGACAACCTCTTCCGCGGCGTCTTCCGGCCGCTCCGCGCGGAGCCCGCACCCGCACCGATCAAGCTCGACGTCGCCGAGCACAACGGCAACTACGTCGTGCGCGCTGAAATTCCCGGCGTCGGCAAGGACGAAATCGACGTCGCGATCGATGGCAACCAGGTGACGATCGGCGCCGAAGTGAAGCGCGAAACCGAAGCGAAGGAGGGTCAGCGCGTGCTGCACTCCGAGCGTTATTTCGGCAGCGTCCGCAGGACCTTCACGCTGCCCGTCGAGATCGACGAGGAAGCGAGCACCGCGAAGTACGAAAACGGCGTGCTCGAACTCACGCTCGCGAAGAAGGCAGCGCAGGCCGGCCGCAAGCTGACCATCCAGTAACGCTGGCCATTTCCAGCGGTGGCCGCGGCGGGGCGAGCGCTCCGCCGCGGGATGCGCGCGTTCAGCGCATGCGCTTCGCCGGATATTCCTCGTCGATGTTGTCGCGGAAATAGCTCCAGGGCGACGACGCCGACAGCATCATCCGGTAGGTCTCGGCCGAGACGCCGCCGTATTCGAACGTGCCGGACGTCAGTTCGACGACCAGCGACCGTCGCCGGTCGTCGTAGCCCACGGCGCGCAGGTTGCCGCCGGTCAGCTTCTTCATTTCCATCGCACCTCCTCGGCTGGCACTCCCCCGGGATTTGCAGCCCCCGCCCGGGCGTCGGGTTCGTCGCGGCGCGCCGAAGGCGACGGCCATATTGCGCGCCGGCGTGGTGAGGGTCAATGCGATTTCGCGGCAAGTTTGCGCGGCGCGCGCGAGGCGTCCGACTGCACCCCCGCCGCCGGCATTTCCGGAGTGCTAGCATGCGGACCTTCGCATTGGCCGGGACATACGCATGCCGGGACGGGACGGGAAATTCAGCCAGCGCTTCATGCAATCGGGCGCCGCCGTGGCGGCGCTGCTGTGCACACTCGCGGCGGCCGCGCCGCCCGCCGCGCCGGGAGAAACGCTGCGCGTCGTGATGCAGATCGCCGAGACGAGCTTCGACCCGCAGTACGCCAACGATGCCGCGTCGGACGCCGTCATCGGCAACGTGTTCGAGTCGATGCTGGACTACGACTACCTCGCCCGCCCGGTACGCCTCGTCCCGCGCACGCTCGAGGCGATGCCGGTCAGCACCGACGGCGGCAGGACGTACCTCTGTCGCGTCCGCAGGGGCATCTTCTTCACGCCGGACCCGGCGTTCAACGGCAAGCCGCGCGAGCTGACGGCGCAGGATCACGCGTACGCGCTGAAACGCCTGCTCGACCCCGCCGTCCGCAGCCCGTGGGTGTGGCTGGTCGAAGGCAAGTTCGTCGGCGGCGAGGAGCTGCAGGCCGCGGCGGCGAAGACCGGCAAGCTCGACTACGATGCGCCGTTTCCCGGCATCGAGGTGGTCGACAGATATACGCTGCGCCTCCGGCTCAAGGCGCCCGACCTTCGCTTTCCCTACGTGCTGGCGATCCCGAACACCGGCGCGATCGCCCGCGAAGTCGTCGCGGCGTATGGCAACGACATCGGCGCGCATCCTGTGGGCACCGGCCCGTACATGCTGGGCGCGTACAAGCGCAGCTCACGGATCGAGCTCGTCGCCAATCCCGGATTCCGCGACGTCACGTACGTGCCGACGGGACCGATTCCGGCATCGTCGCAGGCCGTTGCGGCCGACCTCAAGGGAAAAAAGCTGCCGCGCACGCCGCGCATCGACATCAGCATCATCGAGGAAGCGCAGGCGCGCTGGCTCGCCTTCCTGAACGGCGAGATCGACCTGCTCGACATCCTGCCCGCGGACTTCACCGAGCAGGCGCTCAGGAATGGCAGGATCAAGCCCGAGCTTGCCGCAAAGGGCATCACGCACCAGGTCCTCGTCCGGCCGAACGTGTATTTCGCATCGTTCAACATGGAGGATCCGGTGGTCGGCGGCTACACGCCGGAGAAGATCGCGCTGCGGCGCGCGATGGGCATGGCGTACAACGTGGCCGAGCTGATCCAGGTCTTCTATTTCGGCCGTGCGGTGCCGGCTGCGGGACCGATTCCGCCCGACATCTCCGGCTTCGATCCCGAACTGCGCACGCACGCGCAGGATTACGATCCCGCGGCGGCCCGCGCGCTGCTCGACAGGTTCGGCTACAAGGATCGCAACGGCGACGGCTACCGCGAGCTGCCGGACGGGAAGCCGCTCGTCATCCAGCGCTGGTCGGTGCCGACCTCGTCGCAGCGCCTGGTGGACGAGCTGTGGAAAAAGAATCTCGACGCCATCGGCATCAAACTCGAGATCCGCAATGACCGGCTGCCGGAGCTGCGCAAGATGGCGCGGCAGGGCAAGATCCCCTTCCGCAGCGACGGCTGGAACGCGGATTATCCGGACGCCGAGAATTTCATGCAGCTGCTGTACGGCCCGAATATCGGACAGGCGAACGACGCGCGCTTCAACCTGCCCGAGTTCAACCGGCTGTTCGAGCAGGCGAGCCGGCTGCCCGATTCGCCGGAGCGGACGAAGCTGTTCGACCGGATGACGGAGCTCGTGATCGCCTATGCGCCCTGGCGCATGACCGTCAGCATCGTCGAGGACAGCTTCGCGCACCCGTGGGTGCACGACTTCGTGCCGCATCCGATCAGGACGCAGACGTGGATGTACGCAGAGGTCGTGCCCGGCCGCAAATGACCGCGCGGCCGTCGCGGCCCGGCGTCACTCCGGCTTCGGCAGCTCGTAGTGCTTGCAGTCCTCGAGCCTGATCGCATCGCCGTTGCGCACCAGCGTCAGGTTGAGGTCCTTGCCGCGCAGCTCGAACATGCCGTTGGTGTAGCGCATGCCGGTGTCGGACGGGATCTGGTAGAGGCTGACACGGTTGCCGTTCGGCATGAGGAGGCGGACCTCGCCGACGTCGCTGCGGATCATCAGCCGCTCGCCGTCGAGCTTGCAGACGATCGTGTTGCGCGCTGCTTCCTCCTCCTCCTTGTTGGCCTTGTGCGCGCACGCGGCGAGCAGCACGGCGGCGCCGAGGATGAGGCAGGTCGCAACCCGGCGGTTGCGGTGGGCAGGATGGCAATTCATGCGCGGTGCTCCGGCGAGGGATCGCCGCGAGAATAGCACGCACGCGAGGTGCGCGCGTCAGCAGTCGACGACGCTGACGGCAAGTCCGCCGAGCGAGAGTTCCTTGTACCGGCCCGCCATCTGCCGCCCGGACTCGACCATCGACCGGACGAGCGTGTCGAACGCGACCTGCGCGGGTTCCGGCTGGCGCAGTCCGAGTCGCGCCGCACGAACGGCATGCGCGGCCGCGCTCGCGTTGCGCTCGATGCAGGGATCCTGGACCAGTCCGCCGACGGGGTCGCAGGTGAGACCCTTGTATGGGTCGAGGGCGCGCTCCGCGGCGAACAGCAGCTGGCTGTTGCTCGCATTGTTGACGGCGGCGAGGCCGGCGGCCGCCATGGCGGCGGCGACGCCCACTTCTCCCTGGCAGCCGGCGTGCCTCAAGCCCCCGCTTCGCGCGAGATGCCCCACGGCCGCTGCGGCGAGCAGGAATACCACCGTGCCGTCGTCGCCTGCCATCGGCGTCGACTTCTTCCAGTGGTAGAGGACTGCGGCGACGGGGCCGGCGGAACCGTTGGACGGAGCCGCGACCACGGACCCTCCGGACGCATTCTCCTCGGCGACAGCGGTCGCGTACGTCGCCGCCCATTGGGTGGGATCGCTGCTCGCCGTCAGCGCAGCGGCATTGGCGCCGGCGCGACGCAGCCGGTCGCCGGCCGGAAGGATGCCGTTCGCGGCGAGCCCGCGCTCGACGCTTGCGCGCATTGCTGCGGCCATGCCGAGCAGCCCGGCCTGCACTTCGCCCGGGCTGCGCAGCGCGAGCTCGTTGATGCGCATCAGCTCGGCAATCCGCTTTCCCTTCGCCTGCCCGAGCGCAAGGAGTTCGCTCGCGGTCGCGAACGTGAACGGCACGCGCACTGCGCCGCGGGCGCCGGGCGCCTCGCCGTCGGCGACGACCTGTCCGTCGCCGATCGAGTAATACATCCTTGCCGCGAGTGCCTTGCCGGCACCGTCGCGTGCGCTGATCCGGATCGCGTTGCTGTGGTAGTCGAACGCCTTGTCGACATGGAAGTGGATGTCGGCGGCGGGATCGAAGGCGATGCGGTGGCGACCGGCGAGGGTGAGCGCCTGGTCGACGTCCGCACGCGCGGCGAGACCCGCGAGATCGCTGGCCTTCACGGTTTCCGGCAGAGCGCCGCAGAGTCCGCCGACGATCGCGCGGTCCGTCCCGATCTCGCGCCCCGTGCACGCGACCGAACCGTAGAGGTCGACGCGCAGCGAGCGTGTCTGCGGCATGAGGCCGTCGGCCTCGAGGTCGTGGACGAAACGCTGCGCCGCGCGCATCGGTCCGACCGTGTGCGTCGATGACGGTCCCGGCCCGATCCGGTAGAGATCGAACGCGCTTACGAACATACCCGAGCCCCCTAGGCGAAGACGTTTCGGGCGAGCGCATCGCGCGAAATCGTTCGCGCGAGTATCGGCGCTGCGGCGGGCGCGGGGGAACGGACCCGAGGACCGGTCATTCCCGGCCGCCGGACGGGGGAATTTGTCATCAACAAGTCGGTGTTCGGAGCGGTGCGGCCACCACGAAGGCACCCCGTCAGGATTCGCGCCGCGGGCTGGGCGGAGGCGGGGAGAAGCGCAGCTCATTTGGGTACGACAGCACTTCGACCAGGCGGCCGGTCCGGATCTCGCGCTGCGTGGCCTGCCACCAGTCCGCGGTCAGGAGATCGGCGTGATAGTAGGTGAACGACTCCCGCGTGCGCGGATCGGTCAGCAGGAACGTCGCGAACTCCTCCGGAAAGATGTCGTGCGTCCCGACCGGATACCAGACGTCGCCCGACATCTCGTCGTATCCGGGCGGAGGCGTCGGGATCTTCCGGAAATTGCAGTCGGTGAGGTACTCGATTTCATCGTAGTCGTAGAACACAACCCGACCGAATCGCGTCAGGCCGAAATTCTTGAACAGCAGGTCGCCGGCGAAGATGTTGACCGTCGCGAGCTCGCGGATCGCGGCGCCGTACTCGGAGAGCGCGTGCGCGCGCTGCGCGTCGTCGGCGCGCGCGAGGAAGAGGTTCAGCGGCTCCATGCGGCGCTCGATGTAGAGGTGCTTCACGACGACGTGGCCGGCGTCGAACTCCAGCACCGACGGCGCGACGTCCATCAGCTCGGCGATGAGGGCGTCGGAGAAGCGCTCGCGCGGAAACGCGACGTCCGAGTATTCGAGGATGTCGGTCATGCGCCCGACGCGATCGTGATGCTTGACCAGCGTGTACTTCTGTTTGACGCGCTGGCGATCCGTGTCCTTGGTGACGGCGATCTTGTCGCGGATCACCTTGAAGACGTACGGGTAGGACGGCAGCGTGAACACGGTCATCACGAGCCCGCGGATGCCGGGCGCGATGATGAACTTGTCGCGCGAATGCTTGAGGTGGTGCAGGAAGTCGCGGAAGAAGAGATTCTTGCCGGCCTTCTGCAGCCCGATCATCGTGTAGAGCTCGGCCGCCGTCTTGTCGGGCAGCACCGCGCGGAGGAACGCGACGTACGCCGACGGCACCTCCATGTCGACCAGGAAGTACGCGCGATTCGCCGAGAACAGGATCGCGAGCTCGGCCTCGCCCATCAGCAGCGCGTCGAAATAGAGCCGGCCCTCGGCATCGTGCTTCACTGCGACGACGAACGGATAGGTATGGATGCCGTTGACGATCCGCCCGACGATGTAGGCGGTCTGGTTGCGGATGAACGGCGAGGACAGCACCTGGATCTGGTGGTTGGCCTCGAGCTTGAACGGCCGCGGAAAGCGCTTCCGGAATGCGGAGAGCACGTGCGCGACGTCGCGGCCGAAATCGGCGAAGCGCCGTTCGAAGCCGAAATCGAGCACGATGTCGATCAGTGCCGCGCGCAGTCCCTGCTGGATGGGGTAGTAGCTGCGGTACGACGGCGGATCGGCGTCGATGTGCTCGGTGGAGATCGCCGGACGCACGAAGATGAACTGGTTGTGGAAATACGCGCGATGCAGGATCTTGACCGACACCGAGTTGAAGAACGTCTCCGCGCACTCGGGCTGCTTGTGATCGATGAGGAGCGAGATGAACTCGCGCTTGACCTCGCCCCAGACGGCGTCGCGGTCCACACCCGCAGCGCGCAGCTCGCGCTCGAGCCGGTCGGCGGTTTCCTGCACGCGGCGGTCGTAGAAGTCGATCCGGTCGCGGCCCACGTGCTGGATCGCGAGCCAGTGGCCGGCGTCGAAGTGCCGCCGCGCGGCGCGCGCGCATTCGCGGAACAGCGCGTAGTGCTTGTCGAAGCCCTCGACCAGCATCCGGGCAATGCCGGCGGCCTGCCCGGGACCGGGATGCTCGCGGGGGGAGGCAGCGGAGACGGAAGCCATGGAAAGGCGCGATGCGCGTCGCGGGGGCGCGCCGGCGTGACGCGGCGCGCGTGCAGGAGCTACGATGATACCCTAATGGCCGTTGCGAACTCGCGCGTCAGGCCCCCTTCGATCGGACCGACATGACTGCATCCACACGCAGATTGCGCAAGTCCCGGCGCGCGCTTCGGGCGTTGCCTGCGGCGAAATCGTCATGTCTCGCTGCGCTGGCCCTGTGCTTTGCAATGCCGGCTGCGGCGGACGTCTACAAGTGCACGGCGGCCGGCGGACGCGTGACCTACCAGCAGGCGCCCTGTCCCGCAGGAACGACCGGCGGGCGCCCCGACCTCACCATCGACAACGGCAGCTCACGCGCCGGAACGCAAGAGGAGAGGGATTGGGAGGATGCGGTCAAGGCGAATGGCATCGTCATCGGCATGCCGCGCAATTACGTCGTCCGCGCGCTCGGGCAACCGCCCGACGTGCGGATCGGAACGTCTGCCGACAATGCTGCCGAAATCTGGAGCTATCCGCGGGGCACTGAGGTGCTGCGCATCGGCATGACCAAAGGCGTCGTCGCGTGGGACAAGCTCGACGCTTCCGCCACGGCGCAGGCCGCGGACGCAGCGCCGCCGTCGCGCCAGATCGAATTGCGCCGCGCCGTGGTGCCGGGAGTTTCCTGTGCGCAGACCATCGTCGACCTCGGCCCGCCGGATCTCGACGAGACGGACAAGACGGGGCAGCGGTATCGCCGCCTCACATGGGGGGCGACGCAGGAAGATCCGAAGGGGACGATGTTCGTCACCTGCCTCGACGGCCTCGTCACCGAGGCGCGCCGCGAAGCCCAGCCGTGACGGCGTGCGCCGCCGCGGTTACTTCAACGCGGCGTCCGCCTCCGCCTTGAAGTCGACCACGGCCTTGTTGTGCTCCTCGGTCGCCGCCTTCGCCGCATTGATGTGCTGGTTCGCCTCCTCCACCAGCGGCCTCGCGAGCGCCTGCTGCTCGTTGACGAACTTCTTGAGGCAGTCAAGGTAGGTCGTGACCGCCTTGGCCCAGTTCTTGAGGTAGAGTTCCTTGGCGTCGCCGCCGGGATGCGGACCCGGCCGCGCGCAACTCGGCGCGGGAATCGATCCGGCCGCGGCGGCGGGCGCGGCACTGGCTGCAGGGGCTGCCGGCTGCGCGAACGCGTTGCATGCGAACGCGGCGAAGGTCACGAACGCGAGCGTCCTAAGGGGTGTCATGGCAAGGGCTCCGGGTAGAGGCAAAACCGCCATTGTAGAGCGTCGGCCCCGGCCGGGCAAAGCCGCCGGCCGCGCCAGCTGTGGAGTTTCGAAACGTTGTTTCCGTGACGCATGAATCCTGTGCATTCGTCGTTCCCGCGAAAGCGGGAACCCGGCGGCGTCGAGGGAGGACATCGCGGAAGCGATTTCAGCGACGCCGGGTCCCCGCCGGAGCCTGCCCTCAAGTGCCGTCGTCGGGGGCGGGGACGACGAGAAGGGACATGCGCCGGCGGCATGCGCTCGGGAAACCACCTCCCGGCGCCCTACAGCTGGCGCGAAGCGAACGTGTCGCAGCGGCGCATGTCGCCGCTCGCGAGCCCCGTCTTGAACCAGCGCAGCCGCTGCTCCGCCGAGCCGTGCGTGAAGGACTCCGGCACGACGTAGCCCTGCGTGCGCTTCTGGATCTGGTCGTCGCCGATCGCCGACGCGGCGGTGAACCCTTCCTCGAGATCGCCGGCGTCGAGGACGTTGCGCTTCTGCGCGAAGTATCCCCACACGCCCGCGTAGCAGTCGGCCTGGAGCTCGAGCCGCACCGACAGTGCGTTGCGGCCGCGCTCGTCCTGCCGCTGCATCTCGGCGTCGACCTTCTGCATCGTGCCGGTGAGGTTCTGCACGTGATGGCCGATTTCGTGCGCGATCACGTACGCCTGCGCGAAATCGCCCGGGGCCTTGAAGCGGCGCGACAGTTCGCTGAAGAACGCAGTGTCGAGATAGACGGCGCGGTCCTGCGAGCAGTAGAACGGGCCCACGGCGGCGGACGCCCGTCCGCACGCGGATTGCACGGCGCCGCGAAAGAGAACGAGCTTCGGCGCTACGTAGCGCGAACCCGCGGCCTGGAAGATCGCGCTCCAGACATCCTCGGTGTCGCCGAGGATGCGTGCGGAAAATTCCTTCTGCGGATCCTGCGGCGGCCGCTGTGGCGCTCCCGGGGTATCCGGCGCCGGTGCGCTGTGCTGCGGACCGTAGCCGGGCTCGGGTTGCGTCGGGGCCGGCGGTGCCGACCCGCCGGACTGGAGATCGCCCAGAAGCGTCAGCGGATTCACGCCGAAGAGCAGGCTGACCACGACGACGACGATCAGTGCGCCGCCGCCCAGCCTGATGCCGCCGCCGCCGAATCCGCCGGCCGGGGACGCGTCGGTGCGGTCCTCGACGTTGTCACTGCGGCGGAAATCCTCCCACTTCATGGCGTCTCCTCGATGCGTGGCGCGGCGGATGCGCCTCGCGCTCTCGCCCCGCCGCGCGTTGCGCGCTGTGCACGATGCATTATCATCGCCGCGTCGGCGTGCGACAACCGCGTGCGCCGCGGCTCCGCGTCAGGGCTTCAGCGCGCGATAAAGGAAAGGAAGACTGACGTTCATCCGGTAGTCGATGTCCGAATGGTTGTCGTCGAATTCCTCGTAGGTGTGGCGGATTCCGGCGAGTGCCAGCTGCTCCGACAGGAGGCGCGCACCGTAGTGAATGTGATACTGGTCGCGCGAGCCGCAATCGACATAGATGCCCGAAAGCGAGCGGAGGTTCTCGCGGTAGCGGTTGACAAGGTGTATCGGGTCGTGGGCGAGCCAGCGCTTCCAGCGGGCGTCGAGCATCGCGCCGGTCTCGAGGTTGAACGGAAGGCGAAAGCCGAGCGGCACCTTCGGGTCGGGATCGTAGCTCGCGGCCATGCAGATGTTCATGATCGCGTGGCCTTCGGCGAGCGACAGCTTTTCCCGGCCCCACACGGCGTCGAGGAAACGCCGCACACGGCCGTCGTCCTCACCTGCGGCAAGCCCCTTGCGTGCCTTCATCTCGGCGATGACGTCGTACTTGCCCTCGCGCGCCTTCGGCGTGCGGTATTTCGCAAGCTCGTTCAGCGTGTTGGGCCAGTCGTGCCGGTAGACGAAGTCGAAGTAGGCGTCGCCCGAGTGATCGGCGATCGCGCCCCAGTGCTTCGCGTGCTTCATCCCGTGGATGATGGCGCCGTAGCCTCCGGACGACTTGCCGAAGCATCCGCGATGCTCGCGTGCGGCGAGCGTGCGGAATTCGCGGTCGACGAAAGGGATGAGCTCCTCGGTCAGGTAGTCGGCGTAGCGCCCGATCGCCGGCGAGTTGATGTACTGGTTGCCGCCAAGGCAGGTGAAGCAGTCGGGGAAGACGAGGATCGTCGGCCCCATCTTCTTCTCGTGGATGAGCCGCGCCACGCGCTCGACGACATTCTCGCTGAACGGCTTCCAGCTGACGTGCGCGAGGCCGGAGCCCGTGAAGCCGACGAGATCGTAGAGGACGGGGAAGCGCGGCCCGCGTCCGGCCCGGGCGCCGCGGTCATATTCGGGCGGGAGCCAGACGGCGAGTTTGCGCACGTGCGGGTCTCCCAGCGGATTGCCGGCGAGGACCTTCGACGTGTGTTCCAGCACGACGAGCGTGCCGGCGGCGCGGAGCGGGCGTTTGCGGGCCATCGGGCGTTCTCACAAAGGGGAGGGCGCCGCGATTGTGCCGGGATGCGCGGTCCCCGGCAATGCGGAGCCGCGTTGGGGGACCGCGTCAGGCGCGTGTCTTGCGCAGCATCGTGCCCTTGCAGCGCGCCGTGCCGCAGCTGCAGGCGAAACCCGCTCGGACCTTGCGGGTCACGCGCCCATCCCACGACAGCCGGTAGTTGTATGTGAGCTCCTCGCCGCGCGGGATCTTGCGCCGCGCCTCGATGAACACCCGGCCGTCGTCATCCTCGTAGGTCTCGCAGTTCGGATCGCAGGAGTGATTGATCCAGCGCGCCGCGTTGCCGCGCCTGCCGGCGTCGATCACCTTGCCGTCGTCCAGTTCGAAGATGAACGTGTGGTACGGATTGTCGGGATCGCTGTCCGCGCGGCGCGAGGCCTTCGCCCAAGTCGTCCGCTCGCCGCGGTACTCGATGATCGTCGTGCCCTTGCGGATCTTGCAGGCGGCGAAGACGCCGCGGCCGTGGATGAGGGAATTGCGGACGCGATAAAGCGGTTTGCTCTTGGTCGATGGCATCTGGAACGAGCGAAATCCGGAGGGCCCGCCGGCGGAACGGGGTTCTGTGCTGCGCGAATTCTAGCGTACCGGCACGCGTCGCGCGAGCGCGCCGGACGCTCGGAGAGAACCCTCGCTCAGCGTCCCTTCGCGCCGGATTTCGCGCGGGGAGCGATGCGCATCACCGGGGCCGGCGGCGGCCGTCGCGCCTGCTGCGAATGCGGGACTTCTGCGAAACCGCCGGACTTGGCCTTCGGCCCCTTGAATGCACCGCCCTTGCCTTTGCTCATGCTGCTCTCCTTCGTGAAATGCGGGGCGACGTCCCGGCGCGCTACGCCGACGGCTTCTTGCCGGTCAGCCGCTGGATCGCCATGTTGATGCTGACGCGCAGGCGCTCCGTCGCGAGTGCCAGCTGATGCAATTCGTTGCCGCTGCGCTCCCGGACCTTGGCGAGCCCGAGGTCCGCCGGCTTGCCGAGCGAGATCTGCTGCGTCGCCGCGGTGAGCCTGCGAATCGGCGCGACCACCGAGCGGTACATGAAGACCATCGCGATGACGAAGGCCGCGATGATCATCACGAGCTCCCAGACGCCGACGACGTTGAGCGCCACGTCCCAGAACGAGCGCGCCGGCAGCCGCACGCTGATGATGCCGGCTACGTCGCCTTCCTTGAAGCCGAAGCCGTTGGTCGTGCCGTAGCGCACGCGCACGTCCTCGGGCGCCTTGGCGGCGTCGCCGTGACAGCCGATGCACGACGCCTTCTGGTAGACGGCGCGCGCGTAGCGGAATCCGCCGGGGGTCAGCTCGTAGTATTCCTTCAGCTTGTTGTCGCGGATCTGGCGCAGCGCACCTTCCTCGAACGGGTCGGGGCGGTTGTTCGGGTTCATCACGTTCTGCGACGTAAGCCGGAATTTCGACGGCGAAGGCGAGCGCTCGACGGCCTCGGAGAACTCGCGCTGCGCGAGCGCGGGGTTCTTCGAATAGAACTCGACGGGCGTGAGCTTCCCGGCGGCGCCCGCGGCCGGATCCTCGGGCTGCAGCAGGCTCACGTGGCCGAGGTAGCTCTTGTCGTCGTCCTTGACCCACACGCGGCCGTATTGCGCGACCCACGAGCCGAATGCGTCCACGTTGTCGGCGACGGTCTCGGCCTGGCTCTTCAGCTGGTTGACGTAGATGCGGTCGAGGATGAGATAGAACGCGGCGCCGACCAGCGTCAGCGCGAGCAGGAACACGACGGCGAACTGGACGGTCAGCGAGCGATTATTCAGCATGGCAGTCTTTCTCGGTCGGCCCGGTGCGGGAGCGCGGGGTGAAGGTTGCGGGAACGGCGGGTTTCGGGCGGATAGCGGTCACGATCATCGGGCGCGGCGTCAGCGCACGCCGACCAGCGCGCGCGCCTGCATGACGAATTCGGTGCGCTGGTCGCGGTCCTCGATTTCCTGCGCGAGAAGCGCCATGTACTCGTCGACGTCGCTGGTCTTCATCTTGTGTCCCGAGGCGAGCCAGCGCGAGCGCGCCTCCGCGGTGATCATCTGCCCGAACGGCCCCACGTGCTCGATGAACAGTGCGTCGATCGCATCGCAGAGCTGCAGCAGGATCGGAAGTGCGCGGAACGGGCCCGTCATGTGCGGTGCGGTCCTTGTCGTTGTCGCCCGGCCGCCCCCGGGCAGCGAAGGCGACCTCCGTCCGGGCGGCATTCGTGCGACGGCGGAGTGAAGGCTATGCGTCCCCGCGCCGGGCGTCAAGAAAGCCGCTGTGCCCGACCGGCTGCTGGCCCCCGGGAGGCGCTCAGCGCGGCGCCGAGAGCGCGAGCACGAGCGGCACGGTGACGGCGGCAAGGGCCGTCGTGACGAGAAGGCTCGCCGCCACCGGTCCTTCCAGCGCCCTGAACTCGCGCGACATGAGATACACGTTCGCGCCGACGGGCAGCGCCGCCAGCAGCACGACGACCTGCGTCTCGAGTGCGGGAAGCCCCGCGATCCGGGCGAGGATCAGGACCAGCAGCGGCTGCACGACGAGCTTCAGCACGGTGATCGCCGCGCATTCGCGCCAGCCTTCGCGCACGCCGAATTCGGCAAGCCCCATGCCGAGGGCGATCAGCGACAGCGGTACGGCCGGCTGTCCGATCAGATCGAGCGTCCGGTCGAGCATCGCAGGCAGCGGAACCCCGACGAAGCCCCACGCGGTTCCGGCCAGCAGAGCCCCGACGATGGGATTGGTGACCACACCCCGCACGGTCCTGGCGAGCCCCGGCACCGACAGGTCGCGGTGCCGCGCCCATTCGACGGAGACCGTGACGAGCGTCCACAGGATCAGCGCGTTGAACACGAGCACGAGCGAGATCGCCGGCATCGCGGCGTCGCCCAGCGTGCTGCGCGCGATCGGGATGCCGAGCAGCACGTTGTTCGAGAAGATGCCGCCCATCGCGAACACCGACTGTGCGGTGCCGTCCAGCCGGAATGCGGCATAGCCCAGCAAGCGTCCGAGCACGAATCCTGCGAGGCACGCACCGAAGAACACGAGCAGCAGCGTCGGGTCGACCGGCGGAAGGCGCGAGAAGTCGCTCATCAGTCGGAACAGGAATGCCGGAATCGCGATCGTGAACACGAAACGCGTGAGCCAGTCGGCCGCGACGGTCGGCCAGCGGCCCCAGCGCATGAGGACGAAGCCGACGCCCACCAGCAGGAAAAGGGGCGCGGTGAGCGCGAGGACGTCGAGGAAGGAGCGGATCAAGATGTGGGATGCCGCGGAGCCGTCTGCGCGCGCCTCCCTCCCGCGAATGCTGCGACGCGGTGATCGGTGCTGTGACGGCGTACCGTTCATTGTAGGCAGGAACGCGGCATTTCGCCGGGCCGGGCGATCCGAGGCGCGCGCGCCGGGTGCGCGCCTCCGATTCGGCTAGAATGCCTGCGGGCGATTCCCTTCGCGTTCGCGCGAACGAACCGCACCGACGCCGGCGAGCCCGCGGGAAATGCGGGCAGCGGCGGCGGCGACAAGAAGAAGGCACGCGTGCGCGGCAGCGCGGCGCGGAGGAGAAGTCGCGTGACACATGGAATCGCGCCCGAAGCGGCGGCCACCATCTTCGGCGTGAGCCCGCTGTGGGTCGCCACGGGGATCCTGATCGCGGTCTACGGCATCATCATGACCGACCGCGTGAACCGCGCGATCCTCGCGCTGCTGGGCGCGGGGGCGCTCATCTTCGTCGGCGTGCTGACGCAGGACGAGGCGCTGCGCGCCGTCGACTTCAACACGCTGGGGCTCCTCCTCGGCATGATGCTGATCGTCAACATCACGCGCCGCTCCGGGGTGTTCGAGTACGTCGCGATCTGGTCGGCGAAGAAGGTCCGCGCCGCGCCGTGGGGCGTGCTCCTGATGATGACGGTCGTCACCGCGGTGTTCTCGGCGTTCCTAGACAACGTGACGACGGTGCTGCTGACGGTGCCCGTCACGCTGCACATCACGTCGGCGCTCAAGGTGAAGCCGTACCCCTTTCTCTTCGCGCAGATCTTCGCGTCGAACATCGGCGGCACGGCGACGCTGATCGGCGACCCGCCGAACATCATGATCGGCTCGGCGGCCAATCTCACCTTCAACGATTTCGGCGAGCATCTCACGCCGGTCATTGTCATTGTGCTCATCGCGACGCTGATCCCGTTCTGGTTCACTTGGGGCCGGAAGATGAAGGCCGCCCCTCAGGACCGACAGCGGGTGATGGACTTCCACGAGAACGAGGCGATCACCGATCCGCGGCTCCTGAAGCAGGCGCTTTTCGTCATCGCGATGGTGATCACCGGTTTCATGCTGCAGCGGCAGATCGGGATCGAGCCCGCGACGATCGCCATGTTCGGCGCGGCGGTCCTGCTGCTGCTCGACAACTTCGGCCGGTCGCCGGAGGAGCAGTCGAAGCACGTCCACGCGGCGCTCTCCGAAGCGGAGTGGATCACGCTGATGTTCTTCCTCGGGCTCTTCGTCGTGGTCCACGGCGTCGTCAAGACCGGCCTCATCGACTACCTGGCGCAGCAGCTCCTCCAGGCGACCGGCGGCGATTTCGCCGCCACCGCCGTCGCAATCCTCTGGTCGTCGGCGTTCCTGTCCGCGCTGATCGACAACATCCCCTTCGTCGCGACGATGATTCCGCTGATCAAGGCGATGGCGCCGACATTCGGCGGCGATGCCGCGCTGATGCCGCTCTGGTGGGCGCTGTCGCTCGGCGCCTGCCTCGGCGGCAACGGAACGCTGATCGGCGCGTCGGCGAATCTCGTCGTCGCCGGGCTCGCCGAGCGTGCCGGCACCACGTTCCGCTTCGTCGAGTACGCGAAGCTCGCGTTTCCGCTGATGGTGCTCTCGATCGTGATCTGCAACGCCTACATCGTGCTGCGCTACCTCTAGGAGCCTGCCATGGGAACGACTCTCGAGCTTTCGGCAAGCGATGGCTTCCGCGTTTCCGCGTACCGCGCCGACCCCGTCGGAACGCCGCGGGGCGGCATCGTGATCGCGCAGGAGATCTTCGGGGTCAACACCCATATCCGCGCGGTCTGCGACGGCTTCGCGACCGACGGGTATGTTGCCGTCGCGCCGGCCCTTTTCGATCGCGGCGAGCGCGGTGTCGACATTGGCTACACGGAGCGAGACGTCACGCGCGGCCGCGACCTGAAGGGGCGCTCGCCGCTCGAACCTGCGCTGCTCGATCTCGCCGCGGCGCGCGATGTTGCCAAGTCGGCGGGAGCGGTCGCGGTGATCGGCTATTGTTGGGGCGGGTACCTCGCGTGGATGGCTTCGGCGCGGCTCGATGGCCTGGCGTGCGCCGTCGCGTATTACGGCGGCGGCATGACCGATGCGATCGACGTCAAGCCGCGTTGCCCGGTGATGGCGCACTTCGGCGAGCGCGACGCCGGGATTCCGGTGGCAGGCGTCGAGAAGCTCGAGGCGGCGCATCCGGACGTGCAGGTATTTTTCTACGCCGCCGGTCATGGATTCAACTGCACCGAACGCGCGTCGTACGATGCCGCGGCGGCAGCGCAGGCGCGCGAACGCACGATCCGGTTCCTGCGCCTGCACGTCGGTTGAGCATCACCGGCCCGATGCGGGTGCCGCCGTCGCCACAGCCGCCTTCTGCCGGCGGACCCAGCCCATCCGCGACCCAAAGGGGCCGCGTGCTCGCCGCTCTCGATGCGACGATCCGCGTGACGACGCGCGGTAGCCGCTGGCTCGTGCTGCCGGTGTCGCTGCTCCTGTTCCTGCAATGGCCGCTGCGCGAGGTCGTGCAGGCGTACTCGCGGGAAGCCAATGATCTCGCGCAGGTGCTGTTTGCGCTCTATGTCGGCATCGCGATCACGTATGCGACGCGCCGCGACGCGCATCTCGCGATCGAGGTCTTCGCGGCGAGGCGACCGGCACGCTCGCGTGCCGGCATGGCCCGCATCGCCGCGGCCATCGTGCTCGTGCCGTGGTCCGGCTTTCTGCTCTATGCAGGCTGGCCGCTGGTCACGCAGTCGGTGCGGCAGCTCGAGGGATTCCCGGAGACGTTCAATCCCGGCTACTGGGTGCTGAAGCTTGCCGTGGCGCTGATGGCGCTCCTCGTGCTGCTTCAGGCGATTGTGACCGTCTTCACGCCGGACGCGCCGCGCGACGACTGATGGAGAGCGCCGGATTCGCGATGTTGGCGGCGGTTGCCGTGCTGCTGCTCGCCACCGGGCTGCCGGCGTGGATCGTGCTGATCGGGGTCGCGCTCGGCGCGGCCGGCGCGGGAATTGGCGCAGGAGCCTTTTCGCTGGCGCTGCTGGAAGGCCTGCCGTCGCGCCTGGTCGGCCTGTTCGAGAGCGATTTGCTGCAGGCGCTGCCGCTCTACGTGCTGATGGGCGCGATGCTGAACCGGCTGCCGCTGGCCGACACGCTTTTCCGCGTGCTCCGCCGTGCGTTGGCCTTTACCGGCGCCGGCGCGCCGCTTGCAGGATTCGTGCTGGGTGCACTCCTCGCGCCGATGAACGGTTCGGTGGGAGCGTGCATCGCGACGCTGTCGCGAACGATCCACCCGCGCCTGCGCGCCGCCGGCGTGCCCGCAGTCGACGCCGAGGC
>Ga0265331_10000779_pt1 | contig 26570 bp, 31 predicted proteins | sample 41923metaG_FD_202088 | JGI IMG/M metagenome (GOLD analysis project Ga0265331, IMG submission 202088) | Rhizosphere microbial communities from Carex aquatilis grown in University of Washington, Seatle, WA, United States - 4-19-23 metaG | ecosystem: Host-associated > Plants > Roots > Rhizosphere... | reverse complement strand
ACGGCGGGGGCAGCGCGGTCAATCCCGTTTCCCCAGGCGCCAACGAGATGTGTGCATCCCCTAGCTCGAAAGAGGGGGCCCATGCTGCAGCAAACCGGGTGCACGCCATGCAGGTACCGTACGCGCGGCGCCATGGATGCCCTCTTTCGAGGGCATGACGGTGGTGTTGTTAAGGTATCGCTAACCTGACCACGTTGCCCGGCGGTTGAATGCGACGGGGTTGACATGCTCCCCCGCGTACCGTCGCGCCATGCTGCCCCGATGTGGGTATCCCACCAACGCGCCGAAAACCGACTTGTCCGACTAGGCCCGACGGCTTCGCCATGGCCCTCGGCTCGGACCCGTGTGCTTTCGCGCAGCCCTCTGTTGCAGCGCCGCAAACTCCCACTCACATGCACCCGGAAGCCGCCAAAGGAGGCAATGGGCATGACCGTCACGCAATTCCCCGTCTTCCGGCGCTGAGGGACACCAGCCAGCGCAGTCGCCGAATGCCGCCATCCACCACGAGAATTTGACACGATGCGAACAGACGGCAAGCCGAGTCCGGTGTCGATCCTCGCCCCAGAGAAACCGGTTCCGGTGTTGATCGACCGGCGCATGGTGGTGGACCGCCTTTCCGAGGTGTTCCAATCGCTTTCGGGCAGCAACGCCGTCATCGTCGCCCTGCATGAATCCGTCAACGGGCTGTTGACCGAGGAGAACGACATCCAGCTCCGAAGGGAGATCGTCGGCCAAGCGGTGGTCTTCTTCAAATCCGAGGTCGGCAAGGCGCCCGCCGCGCGCGCGGCTTTCTGCACCGACGTCATCCGGACAATTCTCGCCCGCCGTCCGGCCATCTCGGCGCTGCGGCTGGCCAGCCATCACAAAATCGTCACGGAACTGGCCAGGCTCGACCAGCTGCCGCTCCACCTGCGTTCGCTCAATCCGACAAGGATCACCGCGCCGCCGCCGCCGAAGGCCGTCGTCGTGGGGGATTTCGACAAGCTGCTCCCCGCCGCCATCGAGATGCGGATCCGTTCGGTGATGGAATTCTTCCATAGGCGCAATCCCGACGTCGAGCGCGAGATACCCCCTCCCGACATCCTGACCGCGGACTTCTGCGACACCCTCGTCGCCGCTATCGGGGAACTTGTCGTTCCGTTGTTCGCCGACGACAGGCGGCTCAGGATCGCCGCGAGTTCACGGCAGTGGGATGTCGTCAATACGCATGACTTCTGGCGCATTCTCGTCGAGACCGGCGAGATCGCCTCGGTCCACCGCGTCTGGAACGACACCTGGCGGCTGGTTTCCCGCGCCAGGTTCGGCAGCGCCATCGGCATCCCCGAACTCGGCGACATCGAGATCGGGCTGTTCCAGAGCCTGCTCGGACCGACATTCTCGCGTCAGGTCCTGGAGAATGCGTGGACGCGGGTGCGTCAGATATACGAACAGGAAATGGATCCCCGGATCTATCAGGACAGGGCGCGCGAGGGCGCGCTACGCGACGCGATGCTGGACGCGCTGGACGCGCTCCCGGACCGCCACGGCGAACTGATGATCCTGACCTCCTACTACACGTTCCCCCGCCTGACCACGCGGTTTCTCGCATCCTTCGCCCGCAACAAGGGCTGTGCCGAGCGTCAACGGCGCGTCCGCATTCCATTCCTGATGGCGTTCCTCGACGACCCCGCCGTTCCTGTCGTCATGGCGGTGGAGGACCGGCGGATCGAAGAGGAGCGGGTGGCGGCCGAGGCGCGCAGGGGCAAAGGTGCGGCCCCGTCGCGGCCGGTCCGGTGGGACACGGCGGCAACGCCCGCCCAGGCCCCGGGCGGGGGCGTCGCGTGGGGAAACGTGCGCGAAGCCTCGCGGAATACGGCTTCACGGCCGATGCAGGCGAGGAAACCCCAGCGGTCGGCGCACGGCGCCGGCCCGTTCTGGCATGGGTGATGGGTGGGTGGAAGACGGCCGGCCCACCTTGGGTATGGGCGGGCGGCGGACCGGCCGTCTCGATGCTGAGGAGTTGTCTCCGGCACCGCAACCACTCTATGCCGGGCGCCGCGCCGTGTCTGTGAAGCCGGTCACAGAGGGGCAGATATCAAAGGGGCGGGGAAATCGGCTATTCCAGCAAGATCTCGACGCGGCGATTCTGCGGGTCGCGGACGCCGTCGGCGGTCGGAACCATCGGCTCGCGCTTGCCGCGGCCGCCGACGAAGATCTCGTCGGCCGGCACGCCCTGGCGGACCAGGGCGTCGCGGACCTTGTCGGCGCGCCGCAGCGACAGCGCCATGTTGTACTTGTCGCTGCCGGCGAGGTCGGTGTGGCCGGTGACGCCGAGGCGGATGACGCTGCCCATCTTGGCGGCGACGGCGGCTTGCTGGATGATGCGGTCGGCTTCCTGGCCGATGTCGGCCTTGTCGAAATCGAAGAACACAATGAAGTTGCGTTGCGGCGCGGCCACCGGTGGCGGCGGCGGCGGGGCCGGAGCGGCGATGGGCGCCGGAGCCGGAGCCGGCGGCCGCGCCGCCTGCGGCTCGGGGGCGCCGAACTTGTAGGTGAGGCCCACCAGCAAGGCATGGTTGGCATAGCCGGCGCTGCCCTTGGCGTTGTTCGCCGCGGTGACGTCGTAGTCGGTGGTTGCCAGGTAGCGGTACTGCCCCTCGACCATCAGGCTGCGGGTGACGTCGTAGCCGAGGCCGGCGATGCCCTGGTAGGCGAATTGCCAATTGTTGCCCGAATACGCCCACGACGAGCCGGCCGCGACATCGTTGGCGACGATGTGGGCGGCGCCGATGCCGAATCCGAGAACGGGGTGGAAGCGGCTGGTGGGCATGAAGTCCCACAATCCGTTGACCATGGTGCTGAGCGCCCCGATGTCGCCCTTGCCGGAACTGCCGCCGACCTTGGCGATATCGGCGGCGCGGTAGCCCAGTTCGAATTCGACCTTGGGCGCGCCGAAGCTGTAGCCGGCCCTGCCGAGGCCGACCGCCCCCCAGTCGTATTCCGTCTTGTTGTTGGCGCCGGCCGAGACCGAGGAATCCTGGTTGAAATTGGCGCCGACATCGGCGCCAACATACCATTGGGCGCGGGCGCCCGGCAGGCCGGCGAGCAGCACGCCGGCGGCAACAACAAGGGCTCTGGCGGTGCGCATGGCAGCGACGCTCCCGAAATACCAAGGGATACGTCTTCTACCCCAGGCGGCGACGGCCGGCAACCCAGCCATTCGGCTACGGCTGAATATTGCGCAACACTGTTGCAAACAAACAACAGGTCACGGCTGGCCGGCTGCCTCGGCGAGGAACGCGTAGAGCGGCGCGGCGGCGGTGAATCCGCGCTCCACCTCTCCGGCGAGTTCGCGGCTGAAGAAGGTGTTGTCGATCGGCCGGTTGCGGACCATGTAGGCGCTTTTCAGCCGATGCCATTGCTGCACCTCGGCCGGAATCCCTTCGGGAACGCGCACGCGCCGGTACGGCTCGCCCGCGAGGGAGAAGCCGGCGTCGTGCGCGCTGGCGAGGGCGTCGAGGAACCGGGCGGTGCGGGCCCCGATCCGCGCCCGCACCGCCCGCATGGTGGCCGGCGTGGCGGCATAATAGCCCATGCCGTACCGATACCCGTCCGGCCGGAATTCCAGGAAAAACGCCGGCCGGCTGGGCCAATCGCGGTCGCGATGGCGGAACGCGATCCATTGGTTGGCGCGGTAGGGCGACTTGTCCCGCGAGAAGCGGATGTCACGGTGAATGCGCGAGACCGCGATTCCGCGCGGATCCACGTCGAAGCCGGCGTCGATGGACAGCATCGCGGGCGCCAGTTCGGCGACCAGCCACCGCATCGGCTCGCGGACGAAGCGCTGGTAATCCTCCTTGTTCTCGGCGAACCACCCCCGCTCGTTGTTGGCGGCGAGGCCGGCCAGAAATGCCAGGGCCTCCCGCGAGAACCCATCGAAGCGCGGCCCGCCGGTCATTCCTTCTTCGCCGCGTCCGGCCCGACGACAGCCTCCGGTTCGGCGCCGACGGCCTCCGCCTGCTGCCTGAGACGGCGGAACGAGCGGATGCTGAGCGGGATCAGCGCCAGGTACAGCAAGCCGATCGACGACAGGGTCAACCACGGATCACTGACCAGGCAGGCGGCCAGAAGGCCGACCAGCAGCAGCACCGGCAGCACCCAGCGATGGGGGACGCGCACCCGCTTGCCCGAGAAGGTCGGGATCTTGCTGACCATCAGGAACGCGACCCCGACCAGAAATACCGCCGCCACCACGGGGCGGTCGAAGATCCCCGGTCCGAATTCGAAGGTCAGCGTCATCGGCACCATCACCAGCCCGGCCGCTCCCGGCGCCGGCACGCCGGTGAAGAAGTTGTAGGCATAGGGCGGCAGATCGGGTTGGCCCAGCATGGTGTTGAAGCGGGCCAGCCGCAGCGCGCAGCACACCGCGAACAGCAGCACCAGCGCCCAGCCGTAGCCGCCGGCCGCCTGCATGGTCCACAGGTACAGCAGCATCGCCGGCGCCACCCCGAAGCAGACGAAGTCGGACAGCGAATCCAGTTCGGCGCCGAACTTCGAGGTCCCCTGCAGCAGGCGCGCCACCCGGCCGTCGAGCCCGTCGAGAATGCCGGCCAGCACGATGGCGACCACCGCATGCTCCCATTTGGCATGCAGGGCGAAGCGGATCGAGGTCAGGCCGGCGCACAGCGCCAGCAGCGTGAGGATGTTGGGGATCAACCGATTGATCGACAACCCGGTGATGCGGGGGTGGCGGCGGGGGCGGGGGCGGCGACGGAACATCATCGCACCTCGCCGCTGCGCATGGGCTCGCTGCCGGCGCAATCGGCCAGCACGGTCTCGCCGGCGATGGCCCGCTGGCCGCAGGCGACCAGCGGGGCGACGCCGTCGGGCAGGTAGACGTCGACCCGGCTGCCGAACCGGATCAGGCCGTAGCGGTTGCCGGCCCGCACCTCCTGGCCTTCCACCAGGTCGCAGCGGATGCGCCGCGCCACCAGGCCGGCGATCTGCACGCAGGCGACCTCGCGCCCGTCGGCCATCACCACCCGCGCCCCCAGCCGTTCATTGTCCTCGCTGGCCTTGTCGAGCGACGCGTTGAGGAACTTGCCCGGCTTGTAGGCGACGCGCCCCACCTTGCCGTCGACCGGGATGCGGTTCACGTGGACGTCGAACACGCTCATGAACACCGACACCCGCATGCGCGGTTCCGAGCCCATCTCCAGTTCGGATGGCGGCACCGCATGGCCGACCATGCACACCACGCCGTCGGCGGGGCTGATCACCAGGCCCGGGCGGGCCGGCGTCACCCGATCGGGATCGCGGAAAAAATAGGCACACCACAAGGTGAGCGCCGCGCCCGTCCATCCGAGCGGAGCCCATGCCAGCCATAGAAGGGCCGACGCCACCGCGAAAAGGCCGATGAAAGCCCATCCTTCACGGTGGATGGGCATCCACAGATAGCGCGCCATCGAGATTTCCTGAACCTTCACCGGGGAGCCCCCCCTCGCCAAAAGACCATTGTATCCACAACTCACCTATACGCTAATACCGCGGCCCTTCGGCGTTTTATCCCGAACGGCGCCATGGTAGTGTGACCCCAACCCCTACAACCCGGCCGTCAGTGCATGTCGGAACCCAAACTTATCACCATCGGCGGGCAATCCATCCCCCTCGATCTGGACAACCTCACCGAGGATGCCTACAAACTCGGCACCTCGCTGGCGCCGGTCGAGTTCGCCTTCACCTATGTCGGCGTCCGCTTCGCCTGCCGCTCGGAACTCATCGATTCCGACGCTGCCGTCCTCCGACTTGCAGGCGATGTCGGCCCGCTGCCCTTTTCGGCCGAATCGCGGCGCGGCCGCGCCGCCATCCAGGCCATCGTCGACGAGGCCGGCAACACCCTCGGGCCGTTGTTCAAGCTGACCCGCGGCCGCATCATGGTCGGCGGCGACCGCCCCCTCGCCGCTCCGATCACCGCCGCCGTCCTGGTCACCGCCGTCGCCTCCTTCATGCTCCCGATCCGGCCGTACCTGGACATCCTCGCCGAGGTCGTCCGCCCACCGATGCAACCGGCCAAGCCGGGGGAAAGCCCTCTGCGGCCCGAATGGCGCCCGCACCAACTCAAGGGGAGTAGGTGGTAACCACCTGCCCCGGATAGATGACGTCCGGATCGCGCAGCTCGGCCCGGGTCGACGGATAGACGATGGTGTCGGCGACGCGGCCGCCCCCCAGCCGCTGGGTGATTTGCCAGGCGCGCCCGCCCCCCTCGGCTTCGGCGACCTTGACGCCCGGATCGCCCGCCGGTGTGGCGGCGCCCCAGTCCCATCGCTGCTCGACCCGCGCCAGCACCTTGCCCCGGACATCCACCTGGTCGGCGCGCAGGGTGTGGCTTCCCGGCCGGGGCGTGCGCACCGCCAGTTGCCACTCGCCCTCGGGATCGGCGCGGACGCGCCCGGCATAGCGGTTGTCGACATAGAGGTGGACGGCGGAATTGGCCTCCGCATGCCCGCCGACGAATAGATGGCCGTCGGTGTCGCGGTCGACCACGGCCAGGGTCAGCGGCCCGATCGCGCCGTCGCCGCTCGGCACCAGCAGCATCTTGCTGGCCGCGCCCGGCACCGTGCGCACCGCGAAGGCCGGACCTTGGCCGGCGCCCGGCACCAGCAGGATCACGGCGGCGCTCGGCTCGGCGACGGCGCCGTCGGCGTTGACCGCCCGCAGGCGGATCAGCCAGACGCCGGCGGCCAGCGGCCCATCGGGGACGAACACCCACTCGCCGCGGATGTCGGCGGCGGCATGCCCCAGTTCGGCCGCGCCGCCGAGGACGGCGACGTCCGCCTTGGGCAGCGCCCTGCCGGCGATCATCACGTCGCCGCCGTCGCCGATGCGGACGACGTCCACCGCCGGCAGCGCCGCCGGCGCGCGGGGCGTCGACAGCGGCAGCGGACCGGCGACCACCGCGGCCGGCTGGTCCGCGGTTTCCTCACGGTCGAGCGACAGCGCCAGCACCGCGGCTGCGACGGCCGCGGCAAAGCCGATGACGACGGATATGACGGCGGGACGCAGCAATTGGCGGTTCGATTCTGAAAAGGCGGCCTAGCCTAACCCCCTTCGCCGGCTGGCACAACCCGACGCCTGACCGGCCATCTCCCCATGGCGATCTCCCCTTGCGGCTGGCGGCGATTTCGGCAGCCGTGCCCATATCAGCCCGGCCCGGCGCAAACACCAGCGGAGAATCCGATGTCGAGGACCAGGCTGCCGAAAGTAAGATCGTTGTGCGTGTTCTGCGGCTCCGCCGTGGGTGCCGATCCGCGCTTGCGCGACGCCGCCGCCCGGCTCGGCCGGCGGATGGCCGAAGAAGGGGTGCAGCTGGTCTACGGCGGCGGCCAGCTTGGCCTGATGGGGGCGCTGGCGGAAGCGGCGATGGCGGCGGGCGGCCGTGTCGTCGGCATCATCCCCGAGCATCTGACCCGGATCGAGCGCGCCTTCACCGGGATCACCGAATTGCAGGTGGTCGATTCGATGCATACCCGCAAGCGGCGGATGTTCGACCTGGCCGACGCCTTCGCGGTGCTGCCGGGCGGCATGGGCACGCTGGACGAAACTTTCGAGATGCTGACCTGGAAGCAGTTGCGGCTGCACGCCAAGCCGATCGTGCTGATCGACCAGCACGGCTACTGGGCACCGTGGCTGGCGCTTGCCAACCACATCATCGCCAACGACTTCGCCCACGCCGATACCGCGCGGCTGTTCACGGTGGTCGACGACGTCGACGACGTGCTGGCGACCGTCAGGGGGGAACTGGCCCACGCCGTCGACGGCGAGCCGAAGCTGTTCTAATGGACAGCGTCCCCCTTGCCGCGGAGCTCTGGTACCGGTATGACATCGCCCTATGCATATTCTCGACTTCGAAAAGCCCATCGCGGAACTCGAGGGCAAGATCGAGGAGCTCCGGCACCTCTCCGACAGTGGCGATGTCAACATCGCCGATGAAGTGGGCCGCCTCCAGGGCAAGGTCGACAAGCTCTTGCGCTCGACCTACGCCAAATTGTCGCCGTGGCAGAAGACCTTGGTCGCCCGCCACCCCGAACGACCGCACGCCATGGATTACGTCGGCGCGCTGATCGAGGACTTCACCCCGCTGGCCGGCGACCGCTGTTTTGCCGAGGATCGCGCGGTGATCGGCGGGCTGGGCCGCTTCCGCGGCGCCTCGGTGATGGTGATCGGCAACGAGAAGGGCCGCGACACCGACAGCCGCATCTACCACAATTTCGGCATGGCCCGGCCCGAGGGCTACCGCAAGGCGCGGCGTCTGATGGAGATGGCCGGCCATTTCGGTATCCCGGTGGTGACCCTGATCGACACGCCGGGCGCCTATCCCGGCATCGACGCCGAGGCGCGCGGCCAGGCCGAGGCCATCGCCCGGTCGATCGAGACCTGCCTCGACATCCGGGTGCCGCTGATCTCGGTGATCATCGGCGAGGGCGGTTCGGGCGGCGCCATCGCGCTGGCCGCCGGCAACACCGTGCTGATGCTGGAGCACGCGATCTACTCGGTGATCAGCCCCGAGGGCTGCGCCTCGATCCTGTGGCGCTCGGGCGAGGCCGCCAAGGACGCCGCCGAGGCGCTCAAGCTGACCGCCCAGGACCTGCACCGGCTGGGCGTGGTCGACCAGGTGGTGGGCGAGCCGATGGGCGGGGCGCACCGCAGCCGGCAGGCGATGTTCCAGACGCTGGCGACGGCGCTGGACAACGCCTTGCGCGAATTCTCAGGCATCGAAGGGGGCATCCTGCGCGCCCGCCGGCGCGAGAAGATCCTGGCCATGGGGCGGGCGGGGGTGGCATGACCGGCGCCGTTCCGGACCTGGCGGTGGTGGTGCCGGTGCGGAACGAGGCCGACAACATCCTGCCGCTGATCGAGGAAATCCACGCCGTGCTCGAAGGCCGGATGAACTTCGAGGTGGTCTATGTCGACGACGGCTCGGACGACGCCACGCCGACGCTGCTGGCCGAGGCGCGGTGCGCCTATCCCCGCCTCTCGGTCGTCCGCCACCGCACCGGCTGCGGCCAGAGCCAGGCCATCGCCAGCGGAATCCGCCATGCCCGCGCGCCGCTGATCGCCACCCTGGACGGCGACGGCCAGAACGACCCGGCCGACATTCCCGCCATGCTGGAGCGCTGGCGCGCCGCCCCCGAGGGCGAGCAGCCGCGGCTGATGATCGCCGGCTGGCGCGCCCGGCGGCAGGACACCGTGTCGAGGCGGCTGGCGTCGCTGGCGGCCAACGCCATCCGCTCGCGCCTGCTGGGCGACGACACCCCCGACACCGGCTGCGGCACCAAGCTGTTTCCCCGCGCGCTGTTCCTCGACCTGCCGCGCTTCGACCACATGCACCGCTTTCTGCCGGCGCTGGTGCTGCGCGCCGGCGGCCGGGTGGTGTCGGTGCCGGTCAACCATCGCCCGCGTGAGCGCGGCGCCTCGAAATACGGCAATCTCAAGCGCGCCCTGGTGGGCATTCCCGATTTGCTGGGGGTGATGTGGCTGATGCGCCGGGCCCGCAACCCGGTGACCGAGATCCCGCCGCCGTGACCGGCTCCGTCCGCCATCCCCTCCTCGATTCCCGGGTCCTGCTGCGCGGGCTGGTGCTGATCGCCACCCTGGCGGCGATCGGGCTGCTGCTCCACGGGCTTGGCCTCCAGGACATGCTGCAGACCGGCTGGGTCGATGCCGAGGTGCGCGGCAAGGGCGCCACCGGCGAGGCGCTGCTGCTGCTGGCCGGCGCCGCCTTTACCGCCATCGGCCTGCCGCGCCAGGTGCTGGCCTTCCTGTCCGGTTATGCGCTGGGCTTCATGAACGGCACCGTGCTGGCCCTTGCGGCGACGATGGTCGGCGCCGTCGCCAGCTTCCACTACGCCCGGTTCATGGGACGCGCCTATCTGCTGCGCCGCTTTCCCCACCGGCTGAAAAAGATCGACGACTTCCTCGCCGGCAATACCGCCGCCATGGCGCTGGTGCTGCGCCTGGCGCCGTTCACCAACAACCTCGCCACCAACCTGGCGGCAGGGGTGTCGGGCGCGCGGCCGCTGCCGTTCTTTGCCGGCTCGGCCGCCGGCTACCTGCCGCAGACGGTGATCTTCGCCCTGCTCGGTTCGGGGGTCGCCCTCGATCCCGGCCTGCGCATGGGCTCCGGCGTGGCGCTGTTCGTCCTGTCCACCATTGTCGGCATCTGGCTGTGGCGCCGCACCCGCGGCGCCCGCGGCCTGTCCGAGGAGTTGGCCGATGCCGAAGATTGACCGCCTCGCCGTCGTCGCCCTGTCCCTGTCCCTGCTGCTGCTTGCCGGCTGTGCCCCGGGTGGTCCCGGCCGCCCGGCGCCCATCCCCGAGCGCAGCGGGGCGGAGCGCGCCGTCGATTCCGACGTCGCCACGGTAGTGGCGAAGCGCATCGGCGCCCTCGACGCCAAGGCCTTCCGCGCCGTCGCGGTCAAGGCCATGGGCGGGCGGGTGCTGCTGACCGGGGCGGTGATCAAGCCGGGCCAGCGCCGCCAGGTCGAACAGGAAGCGGCCAAGGTCGACGGCGTCACCCGCGTCCACAACGAGGTGGTGCTGGTGGGCGAGTCCTGGCTCGACCGCTTCCTCCCCGATGCCGAGCGCGAACGTGCCCTGGCCGCGCGCCTTTCCGCCGAGGCCGAGGTGACGGCGGCGAACTACGACATCCGGGTGGTCAACGGGGTCGCCTATCTGCTCGGCCGCGCCGGTTCGGCGGGCGAACTGGAGCGGGCCAAGGCGGCGCTGGTCGAGGATTCCGCGGTCAAGTGGGTGGTCGATTCGGCGGTCGTGCTGCCGTGATCCAGGCCGAAAGAGGGCTGCATTCCGCGCTGGTGGGCAGGCTGCGGATGACTATGTCATCGTCACCGGGATCGGCCCGAACCCGCCACCAGGAAGAACCCGCATGACCCACGACTTCCACCCCACCATCCTGCGCGAATACGATGTCCGCGGCATCGTCGGCGAGACCCTGTTCGCGATCGACGCCTTCCACCTCGGCAAGGCCTTCGGCACCCGGGTGCGCCGCGCCGGCGGCACGGTGGTGTGCGTCGGCTGGGACGGGCGGCTGTCCAGCGCGGATCTCGCCGCCGCCCTGGTCGACGGGCTGGCCGAGACCGGCTGCCAGGTGCGCCGGGTCGGGCGCGGGCCGACGCCGATGCTGTATTACGCCGGAAAGGTGCGCGAGGCCGATGGCGCGGTGATGGTCACCGGGTCGCACAATCCGCCCTCCCACAACGGCTTCAAGATGGTGCTGGGCGGCAAGCCGTTCTTCGGCGCCGACATCCGCGGCCTGGGCGGCCTGGCCGCCGAGGCCGATTACGAACACGGCGAAGGCGCCATCATCGACGATTCCGTCGCCGCCGAATACGTCGCCCGCCTGGCCCAGGATTACGACGGCAAGCGCGACCTTCGGGTGGTGTGGGATTGCGGCAACGGCGCCGCCGGCGAGGTGCTGGGCGAGCTGGTGCGCCGCCTGCCCGGCCGCCACCGGGTGCTGTTCGGCGACATCGACGGCAACTTCCCCAACCACCACCCCGACCCCACCGAGCCGGAGAACCTGAAGGATTTGCAGGACGCGGTGCTGATGGAGCGGGCCGATGTCGGCATCGCCTTCGACGGCGACGGCGACCGCATCGGCGTGGTCGACGGTGAGGGCCGCATCCTGTGGGGCGACCAGATCCTCACCATCCTCGCCGAGGATCTGCTGAAGACGCTGCCTGGCGCCACCATCATCGCCGACGTCAAGGCCTCGAAGGTGTTCTTCGACGAGGTGGCGCGGCTCGGCGGCAAGCCGGTGATGGGCCGCACCGGCCACTCGCTGATCAAGACCCAGATGGCCGAGACCGGCGCCCCCCTGGCCGGCGAGATGAGCGGCCACATCTTCTACGCCGACCGCTGGTACGGCTTCGACGATGCGCTCTACGCCGCGGTGCGGCTGCTGGGCGTGGTCGGCCGCTGGGATCGCGAAACCCTGGCGCACCGGCGCGACCGCCTGCCCCACATGGTCAACACCCCGGAAATGCGCTTCGACTGCCCGGAGGAGCGCAAGTTCAAGGTGGTGGCCGAGGTCAAGGGCCGCCTGGTGGCCGCCGGGGCCAAGATCAACGCCATCGACGGGGTGCGGGTCGACACCGCCGACGGCTGGTGGCTGCTGCGCGCCTCCAACACCCAGGCGGTGCTGGTGGCCCGCTGCGAGGCTGCCAGCGTCGACGGCCTCAAGCGACTGCGCGCGACGTTGGAACAGCAGCTCGGCGCCAGCGGAATCGCCGCGCCGGCGCGTCACGGCCCATGAAACCTTGGCCTCGCCTCCCTATATCGGGAAAGAGGAGGGCCAAACCCATGTGGATGCATGACAGCAGCGCAGAAAGACTGAAGTCGGTGGCGGTGCGGGCGGCACAGCGCCGGGCTCGCGCCATCTGGGCGGCGGAAGGCCGGCCGGAGGGCAAGGCCGACGAGCACGTTCGGCGCGCCCGCGCCGAGATCGAACGCGAATTCCGCGGGCGCGTCGCCGCCATCGGGCAGAGCGGCCAGCACCTGCCGCTGGAGATCGAGGAAGCCCTGACTCCCGGCCTGTTCAGCCAGCCGGGCGGCATGAAATTCGCCAGCCGCGGGGACTAGGCTTGATTCCCGGCATGCGCCCTTGTTTGATGGGCGCATGCGAATGTTCTTCTACGGCACCCTGACCGACCCCGACGTGCTGGAACTGGTGATCGGCCACGCGCTGCCGGCCGAGGCGGTCGAGCCGGCGGTGGCGCCGGGCTTCCGGCGCGTCTTCATCGCCGGCCGCGACTACCCGATGCTGCTGCGCCACCCGCCGGGGCGGGTCGCCGGCATCCTGGTCGCCGGCCTCGACACCGTCGCCATCCACCGCCTGCTGGTGTTCGAGGGCGGCGAATACGCCCTGCAGCCGATCCAGGTGCTCACCGGGTCGGGACACGCGGTCACCGCCCACGTCTTCTTCTGCGCCCCGGGGGTCCAGCCGGACCGGCGGCCGTGGCGGCTGGAGGACTGGCAGCGGCGCCACAAGCGCGCCTTCCTGCGGCGGACGCGGTCGCGACTGGCGCGGATGCCATGAGCAACGTCGTGCCCTTCCCGCCGCAGCAGGAGCCGCCACCCGAGGACGACGACGGCGACGACGACGGCCACGGTCCCTCGCCGCTGGTGATGCTGCTGGTGGTGGTGGCCCTGGTCGGCGGCGGCTGGCTGCTCAGTTCCAGGATCGCCGAACTGACCCGCCTGCAGGATTGCGTGCTGTCAGGGCGGCACAATTGCGCGCCGGTGGCCGCCGAGGGACGGTGAGAGTCATCCGCGGCTCAGCAGGCCCCTGGCGATGACGTGCGCCTGGATCTCGGCGGCGCCCTCGAAGATGTTGAGGATGCGGGCGTCGCAGAGGATGCGGCTGATCGGGTATTCCTCGGCATAGCCGTTGCCGCCGTGCACCTGCAGCGCATTGTCGGCGTTGGCCCAGGCGACGCGGGCGGCCAGCAGCTTGGCCATCCCCGCCTCGATGTCGCAGCGGCGGTCGCCGTCCTTCTCGCGGGCGGCGAAATAGGTGAGCTGGCGGGCGATCATGGTCTCGACCGCCATCCAGGCGATCTTGCAGCCGACGCGGGGGAATTCGTAGATCGGCTTGCCGAACTGGCTGCGCTCGACGGCGTATCGGCGGCCGGTTTCCATGGCGCATTGGGCGACGCCGACGGCGCGGGCGGCGGTCTGGATGCGGGCGCCCTCGAAGGTGGCCATCAGCTGCTTGAAGCCCTCGCCCTCGGTCCCGCCGAGCAGGCCGGCAGCCGGCACCTCGAATTCATCGAAGCCCAGTTCGTATTCCTTCATGCCGCGATAGCCCAGCACCTTGATCTCGCCGCCGGTCATGCCCGGGGCGGGGAAGGGATCTTCCTCGGTGCCGCGGGGCTTCTCGGCCAGCAGCATCGACAGGCCCTTCCAGTCCCTGGTCGCCGGGTCGGTGCGCACCAGCAGGGTCATCAGGTCGGAGCGGCTGGCGTGGGTGATCCAGGTCTTGTTGCCGGTGACCTTGTAGACGTCGCCCGAGCGGACCGCGCGGGTACGCAAGGCCCCCAGGTCCGAGCCGGTGTTGGGTTCGGTGAACACCGCGGTGGGCAGGATCTCGCCCGAGGCGATGCGGGGCAGCCACTTCTCCTTCTGCTCGGCGGTGCCGCCGAGGCGGATGATTTCCCCGGCGATTTCCGAACGGGTGCCCAGCGAGCCGACGCCGATATAGCCGCGGCTCAGTTCCTCGGTGACCACGCACATGGCCATCTTGCCCAGCCCGAGGCCGCCGTATTCCTCCGGCAGGGTCAGGCCGAAGACGCCCATCTCGGCGACGTGATCGACCACCTCGATGGGAATCAGCTGGTCCTTCAGGTGCCATTGGTGGGCGTGGGGGACCACCTCGTTGTCGGTGAAGCTGCGGAACTGGTCGCGGATGAGGTCGAGGGTCTCGTCGCCGAGGCCGTAGTCGCCGAAATGGTGGCCGTCGCGGATCAGATCGGCGATGCGCATGCGGACCGCCGCCGCGTTGCCGTGGCGGCGCAGCAGCGCGGTTTCGGCCGACACCAGGTCGTGGCACAGCTTGCCGTCGAGGCCGAGATCGGCCGGGCGGATGATCTCGCCCTGGCTCATCGGGATGCCGCCGTAGATCTGGGCGGTGTATTCGCCGAACGCCGCCTGCAGCATCAGGGTTTCCAGCTCACCCAGCTTGCCGTCGGCCGACAATCGCTGCGCCCAGGCCAGCATCTGCGCCAAGGCCTCGACATAGGTGGTCAACCAGGCATAGCCGTGGGCGGCCTGCTGGTTGGCCTCGAGCAGATCGGCGTCGATCTTGCCGTCGCGGCCGACCAGGGCGGTCACCGACTTCCTGGCGGCGGCATGCAGGCCCCTGAGGGTGGCGAGGGCCTTGCCGCAGGTGGGCAGCAGGTCGGGGAGCAGGATTGTCATGGTTCAGTTGCCCTCGATACAATCTTCGATGGTATAGCGGCCGGGCTTCAGCGCCTGGACCAGCACGGCCATGTTGCCCGGCTTGTGCTCGTTCTTCAGCATCTTCATGTGGGCGGCGGGGATGTCGTCCCAGCTGAAGCACTCGGACATGCAGGGGTCGAGGCGGCGCTCGATCACCAGCTGGTTGGCCTGGCTGGCCTGGAGCAGGTTGGCGAAGTGGCTGCCCTGGATGCGTTTCTGGCGCATCCACACGAAGCGCGCGTCGAAGGTCAGGTTGTAGCCGGTGGTGCCGGCGCAGAACACCACCATGCCGCCGCGCTTGACCACGTTGCACGACACCGGAAAGGTCGATTCGCCGGGATGCTCGAAGACGAAGTCGACGTCGTTGCCCTTGCCGGTGATGTCCCAGATCGCCTTGCCGAATTCGCGCACCTTCTTCATGTAGGCGGCGAACACCGCAGGGTCGCCGTCGATGTCGGGCAGCTGGCCCCAGCAATCGAATTTCTTGCGGTTGACCACCCCCTTGGCGCCCAGGCCGAGGACGAAGTCGCGCTTATCCTCCTCGGAGATGACGCCGATGGCGTTGGCGCCGGCCACCGCGATCAGTTGGACCGCCATCGAGCCCAGGCCGCCGGCGGCGCCCCACACCAGGACGTTATGACCCGGGCGCAGGATGTGCGGGCGATGGCCGAACAGCATGCGGTAGGCGGTGGCCAGCGTCAGGGTGTAGCAGGCGCTCTCCTCCCAGGTCAGGTGCTTGGGCCGCGCCATCACCTGCTGGCCCTGGACACGGGCGAACTGGGCAAAGGAGCCGTCGGGGGTCTCGTAGCCCCAGATGCGCTGGCTGGGCGAGTTCATCGGGTCGCCGCCGTTGCACTCCTCGTCGTCGCTATCGGTTTGGTTGCAGTGGACCACCACCTCGTCGCCGACCTTCCAGCGCCGCACCTTCGCGCCGACCGCCCAGACGATCCCGGCGGCGTCCGAGCCGGCGATGTGGTAGGGCGCCTTGTGGTAGTCGAACGGCGAAATCGGGCGGCCCAGGCAGGCCCACACGCCGTTGTAGTTGACGCCGGCCGCCATCACCATGATGAGGATCTCGTGCGGATCGATGTCGGGAGTGTCGACGACCTCGACCTGCATCGCCGTGTTCGGGTCGCCGTGGCGCTCGCGGCGGATCGCCCAGGCGTACATCTTCTCGGGCACGTGGCCCAGCGGCGGAATCTCGCCGACTTCGTATAGAGTCTTGGCAGCCGTTTCCGGCCGGAGGTCGGTCAACTTCGTCGCTTCGCTCATGCTCGAAACTCCTGAAACAATGCCTTCCTTCCCCCAACACGAGCAGCCGCCGTCCCGGTGGATGGCGATCGCCGACCCCATCAGTTTGTACTTTTTCCAACTATATTTGCAACGCAAGAGATGTTAGTTTATTGCGCGAATGCAGGGTGTCGAGAAATTATCGGTCATAGTCGCCGCATCCTTAGCCTCGCCCATCCGCCGCCCGCGCCCCCAAAACGTGGAGCCTGCAATGACGCAATCCCGCCCCTCCCGCGAGACTCCTTGGCTAATCCGCACCTATTCCGGCCACAGCTCGGCGGCCGAGAGCAACCGGCTCTACCGCTCGAACCTGGCCAAGGGTCAGACCGGCCTATCCATCGCGTTCGATCTGCCGACCCAGACGGGCTATGATTCCGACCATCTCCTGGCCAAAGGCGAGGTCGGCAAGGTGGGCGTGCCGGTATGTCATCTGGGGGACATGCTGACCTTATTCGAGGGGATCCCCCTCGAAAAGATGAACACCTCGATGACCATCAACGCGCCGGCCGCCTGGCTGCTGTCGCTGTACATCGCCGCGGCCGAACGCCAGGGCGCCGCCCGGGCGTCGCTCAACGGCACCACTCAGAACGACGTGATCAAGGAATACCTCTCGCGCGGGACCTACATCTTCGCGCCGCAGCCGAGCCTGAAGCTGACCGGCGACGTCATCGCCTTCACCGTCGCCGAGGTTCCCAAGTGGAACCCGATCAACGTCTGCTCGTACCATTTGCAGGAAGCCGGGGCGACGCCCGAGCAGGAACTGGCCTTCGCGCTGGCCACCGCCATCGCCGTGCTGGACGCGGTCAAGGCCTCGGGGCAGGTGCCCGATGCCGGCTTCGCCCAGGTGGTCGGGCGCATCAGCTTCTTCGTCAACGCCGGCATCCGCTTCGTCACCGAGCTGTGCAAGATGCGCGCCTTCGGCCGGCTGTGGGACGACATCACGCAAAGCCGCTACGGCATCACCGACGAGAAAATGCGCCGCTTCCGCTACGGCGTGCAGGTCAACTCGCTGGGCCTGACCGAGCAGCAGCCGGAAAACAACGTCTACCGCATCCTGCTGGAGATGCTGGCGGTGGTGCTGTCCAAGGACGCGCGGGCGCGGGCGGTGCAGCTGCCGGCGTGGAACGAGGCGCTGGGCCTGCCGCGCCCGTGGGACCAGCAATGGTCGCTGCGCCTGCAGCAGATCGTCGCCTACGAGACCGACCTGCTGGAATTCGGCGACATCTTCGACGGCGCCACCGCCATCGCCGCCAAGGTCGCCGAACTGGCGGCCGGAGCCCTGGACGAACTGGCCCGCATCGATGCCATGGGCGGCGCCGTCGCCGCCGTCGAATCCAGCTACATGAAGCAGAGGCTGGTGGAATCCAACGCGCGGCGCATCGGCGCCATCGAGGCCGGCGAGCAGGTGGTGGTCGGCGTCAACCGCTGGACCGAAAGCGAGCCCTGCCCGCTGACCACCGGCGACGGCAGCGTCCTCACCGTCGATCCCAAGGCCGAGCGCGAACAGATCGAACGCCTGGCTGCCTTCCGCGCCGGCCGCGATGCCGCCAAGGTGGCGGCGGCGCTGGCCGCGCTCTCCGCCGCCGCCGGCGAGAACCGCAACGTGATGGAGCCGTCGATCGCCTGCGCCCAAGCCGGGGTCACCGGCGGCGAATGGGCGGGCGCCTTGCGCGAGGTGTGGGGCGAGTATCGCGCCCCCACCGGAGTGGCGCGGGCCGCCGCCCCGCCCAAGGGCGAGCGCATCGCCGCATTGCGCGTCCGCGTCGACCGGGTGTCGGCGATGCTGGGGCGGCGCATCAAGATGCTGGTGGGCAAGCCCGGCCTCGACGGCCATTCCAACGGCGCCGAGCAGATCGCCGTGCGCGCCCGCGATGCCGGCATGGAAGTGGTCTACGAGGGCATCCGCCTGACCCCGGCGCAGATCGTCAACGCCGCGCTGGAAGAGGGGGTGCACGTGGTCGGGCTGTCGATCCTGTCGGGCAGCCACATGCCGCTGGTCGGCGAGGTGCTGGAGCGCATGCGCGCCGCCGGCCTGGGCGACGTGCCGGTGGTCGCCGGCGGCATCATCCCGCCGGACGACGCCAAGGCGTTGCTGGCGGCCGGATGCGCCCGCATCTACACGCCCAAGGACTACGACCTCAACGCCATCATGGCCGACATCGTCGACGTGGTGGAGCGGCGGGGCGAGCCGCCAAGCCCGAGCGGCGTCTGAGCCGGGGTTTCCGCGGACGCGGAAACCCGACAGGACATTTCGCGCGTCGCCTGACCGTCAGGCCGCGGCGAGGACGCAGACCGCCAGGAAGATGGTGGTGATGCTGAGGATCATCGGCAGCAGGCACGAATCGGTGGCGCTGCCGACCGCCCACTCGTGGACGCGGTACTGGTGCAAGGCGTTGACGTGGGTTCTCTGGTCCATCGGTCCTCCTCATCGCGCCTGCGCGGCCAACTCCGCCCCGTTGACCACGTCGAGCAATTCCTCGGTGATCTGCTCCTGCCTCAGTATCCGTTCCTGGGCGACCAGGGCGTCAAGCTTCTTTTCGATATTGTCGTGGGCGGTGGTCATGGCCTGAAGTCTGGCCAGGTTCTCGGACGCCAGCGCCTCGGTCAGCGCGCGGGCGAGATCGGCCAGGAACCATTCCTCCACCACCCGCTCCAGCAGCAGCGGGGCGGGCAGGTTGACCAGCGGCGGCACCAGCGACGGCGGCCGGCGGAAGCGCGCCAGATCGGGGGGCAGGATAGTCTCCACCGTGACCTGCCAGCGGCCGAATTCCAGGGTGCGGGCGAACACCGCCTGCAAGCCGGCGAAGTCCCCGCCGGCGAAGCGGCGATAGAGTTCCGCCGCCACCCGCCGGGCGGACTCGGCGATGCCGCCGGCATGGGAGGCGGCGGGCATCCACCATTCGGCCGGATGGCCGGCTTCGGCCGCCGCCTGGGCGCCGCGGGCGCCGACGACGAACAGCCGTTCGGGCGCCGCGGCGAGCGCCGCCTGGACCAGCGCCTCGGTGTGGCCGCCGACGAAGCCGTGCTCGGGCGCGAACAGCAGCACCGCCCGCCGGCCCGGCCGCAACGGGCCGGTATCGCCGTCGCCCAGCAGCAGCGCCTGGGCCAGCGCCGCGGCGACGGCCTCGCCGTAGCGGCGGGTGCCGGCCAGCATGTCGGCGGCCTGCTGCATGCGCACCGCCGCCAGCGACCGCATGGCGCCGACCACCTCCTGCAACTGGCCGATCGAGCGGATGCGCGCCTGGATGACGCCGAGCCGTTCCATGTTCAGGCCCTCCGATCAGTCCCCACCGCCAATTTCGGCGATCAGCCGCTTCAAACCGGCGACATCGGCGCCGTTCCCGGCCAGCCAGCCGGGCAGCGCCCGCTTGAACGCCTCCACCGCCGGCAGCGGCAGCGGGTCGAGCAGTCCCTCGTTCAGGGCCAGCAATCCCGCCACCTCCTCGGCCGGCGAGCGGACCTGGGTGTCGGTCTGCGAGATGATGGCGCGGATGCGCTGTCCGTGCTCGACCACGCGCCGGGTGCGCTCGTCGGCCATGCCGCCGAAGCGGGTGAACACCTCCAGTTCGAGGAATTGCGCGTAGTCCAGGCGCAACGACCCGGCCAGGCCCTTGAGTTCGGGCGCCTGGGCCTTGCCGCCGACCCGGGACACCGACAGCCCGACATTGACCGCCGGCCGCTGACCCTCGTTGAACAGCTTGGGTTCGAGGATGATCTGGCCGTCGGTGATCGAGATCAGGTTGGTCGGGATGTAGGCGGTCAGGTTGCCGCCCTGGGTCTCGGCGATCGGCAGGATGGTCAGCGAGCCGCCCCCCAACGCCGCAGCGTACTTGGCGCCGCGTTCCAGCAGGCGGGAATGGGCATAGAAGACGTCGCCGGGATAGGCCTCGCGCCCCGGCGGCCGGCGCAGCAGCAGCGACACCTGGCGGTGGATCGCGGCGTGCTTGGTCAGGTCGTCGAGCACCAGCAGGGCGTGGCCGCCGCGCTCGGCGAAGAAGCCGGCCATGGTGCAGGCGGCGTAGGGAGCGATCCAGGCGAGGCCGGGCGGCCCCGAAGCCCCGGCGACGACGAAGATGGTGCGCTCGAACGGCCCAAGGCGGCGGATGGTGTCGATCAGGCGGTTGACCGACGAGGTCTTCTGGCCGATGGCGCAATAGACGCAGACCACGTCGCCGCTCTTCTGGCTGATGATGGCGTCGGCGGCGATGGCGGTCTTGCCGGTCTTGCGGTCGCCGATGATCAGTTCGCGCTGGCCGCGGCCGATCGGCAGCATGGCGTCGATCACGGTGATGCCGGTGATCATCGGCTGGGTGACGAGGTCGCGGTCGACGATGGCGGGGGCGGGCTTCTCCACCGGCTCCCAGGCGTGGGCGGCGGGCGCGGCGGCGCCGTCCAGCGGCCGTCCCAGCGGATCCACCACCCGGCCGAGCAGGGCCTCGCCCACCGGCACCCGCACCACCTGGCCGGTGCCCTCGACCACCGAGCCGGCGGCGATGCCCTCCTCGGGCGACAGCAGCACGGCGCCGATGCGCTCGGCATCCAGGGTGACCGCCATGCCCAGCGCGCCGCCGGCGAAGCGCAGCACCTCGTCCTGGCGCGCCCCGGGCAGGCCGAGGATTCCGGCGACGCCGTCGCCGATCCGCTCGACCGTGCCGGTCTCCACCAGCTTCGCGGCGACGCCGGCGTTGTCCGCTTCGGCGCGAGCGCGTTCGGCCCATTGGCCGAGATCGTCAACCAGCCTCGCCATCGGATTCTCCCTCGGCCATTTCCGCCCCGGCCCGGGCCAGGGATTCGGCCCAACTGGCCTCCAGCACCGCCGATTGCAGCACCAGGCGCGCCCCGGCAATCAGCTCGGGCGCCTCGGCGAACGCCGCACCGACGCCCAGCCGCCCGCGCCAGCGCTCGCACTCATCCGCGGCCAGCGGCGGCCAGGTCTCCACCCGCAGCACCGCCCGGCCGTCCAGGCGCCGGGCGGCGATCTCCAGGAACGGCGCCGCGCCGACCGCCGGCGCCACCGAGTCCAGCAATCGGCCGGCCAGCGCCGTCGCCACCCCGGCGGCATGGCCGTGCAGCGAAGCCGCCGCCTCGTGCCGCTCGCGGTCGACTTGCGCGCGGGCCTCGGCGAGCACGCCATCGGCCCGCCGGCGCGCCGCGGCGACGATTTCGTCGGCCTTGCCCGCGGCCTCGACCCGGGCGTCCCGCAGCACGCCTTGACGCTCGTCGGCCAGCCCGTCCCGGCGCCGGCGCCACTCGTCCTCGGCTGCCGACGCGCGGCGTTGCGCCTCGTCGGCCTTTGCGCGCGCCGCCTCGGCCTCGCCGCGGCGGCGATCGATCATCGCCAGCACCGGACGATAGAGGTAGCGACGCAGCAGCCACACCAGCACCAGGAAATTGACCGCCTGCAACGCCAGGGTCGACCAGTCGATCGCCATGGTCAGCGGGCGACGTAGGGGTTGGCGTAGAGCAGCAGCAGGGCGATCACCAGGCAATAGATCGCCATGGTCTCGATCATCGCCAGGCCGACGAACAGGGTGCGCGAGATGGTTCCGGCGGAATCCGGCTGGCGGGCCAGGGCGTCCATGGCGGCTGCCACCGCGCGGCCTTCGCCCAGCCCGGGGCCGAGGGCGCCGAACGATACCGCCAGGGCGGCGCCGATGATGCTGGCGACCTTGATGAGTTCACTGTCCATGATCCATTCTCCTTCGATCAACCGGCTTCGACGCTGCCCACGGCGGCGCCCAGGAAGACGGTGGCCAGCACGGCAAAGATGTAGGCCTGTACCGTGCCGGTCAGCAGGCCCAGCGCCATGATCGGCATCGGCACCAGCAGGCCGGCCAGGCCCAGCAGCACCGCGATCACCAGTTCGTGGCTCATGATGTTGCCGAACAGGCGGACCATCAGGGCGAGCGTGCGGGTGAACTCGGACAGCAGGGTCAGCGGCAGCAGCAGCGGGTTGGGTTCCAGGTAATGGGCCAGGTAGCGCCCCAGGCCGCGGGCGCGGATGCCGTAGGCGTGCACCGCGACGAAGACGATCAGCGCCAGCGCCGCGGTGGTCTCCAGGCGGGCGGTGGGGGCCTGCACCCCCGGCAGCGCCGCCGACAGGTTGGACGCCAGCACGAACAGGAACAGGGTGCCGATCAGCGGCAGGTAGGGCCGCGGCGGCGTCGCCATGGTGTCGGCGATCTGGCCGCAGATGCCTTCGACCGCCAGTTCCAGCACCGCCTGCGCGCGGCCGGGCCGCAAGTCCAGCCGGCGGGTGACCAGGGCGCTGCCGCCGGCGAGGAAGGCGATGATCGCCCAGGTGGTCGCCACCGCCCGGCCGACGGCGATCGGCCCGATGTGGAACAGCACCTGCGGGGCGAAGGGATCGGCGTCGATCATGGCGTGCCTCCGGCGCGGCGGAGCGCCAGCCAGCGGCCGGCGAGGAAGCCGGCCAACGCCGCCAGCAGCGCCCCCGCCCCCGCCTGGGCGACGGCCCATAGGGCGAGGCCGGCGGCGATCAGCCGCAGCGCCGACCCGCCGGCCACCCGCCGCCAGTCGAGGGCGCCCGCCAGGCTGCGGCGCAGCAGGGCGAAATAGGCCAGGCCGCCCAGCGTTCCCAACGCGGCGAAGAGGGCGAGCGCGGTCATGGCCGATGCATCCGGTTCCACGCCAGGCGGCAGCCGATCGCCAGCCCGACGAACAGCATGGTGCCGGTCCAGAAGATGCCGCTGGCGAAACGGCCGTCGAGCCAGCGCCCAAAAGCCAGCCCGCCCAGGGTCGGCAGCACGATCATCCAGCCCAGCGTGCCGATCACCGCCAGGCTGCGGAAGAAGGTGCGCTCCTCCGCCGGTCCCTCCCGGCGTTGGCGGCGGCGGCGCGACAGGCTTTGGCGCAGGGGGTCTTCGGCCATCATCCCGCCCCCGTCGCCTGGAGGTAGCGCTGGATGTGGCGTAGCGCCGCCGCCTGCAGGCCGGCCGCCTCGGCGCGGGCCGCGGCCTCGCGGTCGCGGGCGGCGGCGACCGAAGCGGCCAGGGCCGCCTCCAGCGCGTCGATGTCGTCGCCGGCGAAGGCCTCGCGGCTGGCCACCTCGACCGTCCGGCCGCCTTGCACGGTCAGCACGCCGCCGCGCACGGCGGCGAAATGCTCGCTGCCGGCGCCGTCCTTCCAGGCGATCACCGAGGGAACCAGCACGGTCAGCAGATCGGCGTGGCCGGGGCGGATGCCGAAACTGCCGCTGGCGTCTTCCGCCGTCAGCGACTGGATCGCGTCGTCGTCGACGACGATTTCGGCCGGTGTGGCGATGGTCAGCCGCATCGCTCGCGCTCCTTCACCTCGTCGAGGCCGCCGGCCATGTAGAACGACGTCTCGGCCCAGTCGTCGCAACCGCCGTCGAGGATGGCGCGGCAGCCGGCCAGGGTGTCGGCGATGGCGACGCTGCGCCCCGCCTTGCCGGTGAACGCCTCGGTGACCAGGAACGGCTGCGACAGGAAGCGCATCAGCCGGCGCGCCCGCGCCACCACCTGGCGGTCGGCGCGGCCGAGTTCCTCGATGCCCAACAGCGCGATGATCTCCTGCAGCTCGCGGTAGCGGGCGATGGTGCGGCGCACCTGTTCGGCCACGGCGTAATGGTCCTCGCCCACCACCTTGGGGTCGAGCAGCACCGAGCCCGAGGCCAGCGGGTCGATCGCCGGGTAGAGCCCCGCCGCCGCCTGCTCGCGCGACAGCACGATGGTCGAATCGAGGTGCGAGAAGGTCTCGGCCACCGCCGGATCGGTGAAGTCGTCGGCGGGGACGTAGACCGCCTGGATGGCGGTGACCGCGGCATTGCCCACCGAGGCGATGCGCTCCTCCAGTTCGGCGATCTCGGTGGCCAGGGTCGGCTGGTAGCCGACCCTGGACGGCAGCCGGCCCAACAGGCCGGAAACCTCGCCGCCGGCCTGGACGAAGCGGAACACGTTGTCCATCAGCAGCAGCACGTTCTCGCCCTTGGCGTCGCGGAAATACTCGGCCACGGTCAGCGCCGTCATGCCCACCCGCCAGCGCGCCCCCGGCGGCTCGTTCATCTGGCCGAAGACCAGGCAGGTGCGCTCCAGCACCCCTGATTGTTTCAGCTCCAGCAACAATTCGTGGCCTTCGCGCGAGCGCTCGCCGATTCCGGCAAAGACCGAGATGCCCTTGTAGGTTTCGACGCTGGAGCGGATCAGTTCCATGATCAGCACGGTCTTGCCGACGCCGGCACCGCCGAACATGGCTGCCTTGCCGCCCAAGGCGAGCGGGGCCAGCAGGTCGATCACCTTGATGCCGGTCCACAGCACCGCGCCGGCCCGCCCCTGTCCGGCCATCGGCGGCGCCGGGCGGTGGATCGGCCAGCGCGGAGTGTCGTCCGGAAACGGCGCCAGGCGGTCGACCGGCTCGCCGATCACGTCGATGATGCGGCCAAGCACCGCGTCGCCCACCGGGACGCGGATGGGGGCGCCGGTGGCGCGCACCCGTGTGCCGCGCGCCAGGCCGCTGGTGCTCTGCATGGCGACGGCCCGCACCCGATCGGCGGACAGGTGCTGCTGAACCTCGAGCACCAGCCTGGGATCGTCCAATTCGAGCGCTGAATTCAGGGGCGGCAGGCCGCCTCCGTCGAAGGCGACATCGACCACCGAACCGGCAACGCCGACCACGGTCCCTTCCATACGGCCTCCGCAAGCAGAGCCCCCAGCAACCCAAGGATGATAGCATGCCGGCACAGGGGCCGACCAATGCAGCTCGGACAGGGGGGCCAAGCCCGCTTGCGCGACAACCCGAGGCGAGGCAGACTGCAATGATTCGAAAATGGAGAATGAACCGATGGCGAAAATCACCCTGAAGGGCAACCCGATCAATACCAACGGCGACCTCCCGGCAATCGGCAGCAAGGCGCCGACGTTCAAGCTGACCAACACCGACCTGGGCGACGTCGGGCCCGATTCGTTCGCCGGCAAGACGGTGGTTCTCAACATTTTCCCCAGCATCGACACGCCGGTGTGCGCCGCGTCGGTGCGCCGCTTCAATGCCGAGGTCGACAAGCTGACGGATGCGGTGGTGTTGTGCGCCTCGGCCGACCTGCCCTTCGCCCACAAGCGCTTCTGCGGCGCCGAGGGCCTGGACCGGGTGCTGTCGGTGTCCGACCTGCGCGACCGCGGCTTCGGCGCCCGCTACGGCGTGGCCATCGTCGACGGCCCGCTGGTCGGCCTGCTGGCCCGCGCCGTGGTGGTGATCGGCAAGGACGGCAAGATCGCCTACACCCAGCAGGTGCCCGAGATCACCGAGGAACCCGACTACGCCGCCGCCCTGGCGGCGGTGAAGGGCTGACGCCATCTGTCCTCACGGAGGCGCGTCCACTCGCGCCTCCGTGAATGAGGTTTCCCACCATGCGCCTCCAGCTTGCTACCTGGCCCGAAGTCGAGGCCTACCTGTCGCAGGCCGATTCGGCCATCCTGCCGATCGGCTCGACCGAACAGCACGGGCCCACGGGGCTGATCGGCACCGACGCCCTGTGCGCCGAGGCCATCGCCGAACGGGTGGGCGACCGCCTGGGGGTGATGGTGGCGCCGACCCTGGCCATCGGCATGGCGCAGCACCACATGCGCTTCCCCGGATCGATGACGCTGAGGCCCTCGACCCTGCTGGCGGTATTGCGGGACTGCCTGGTGTCGCTGGTCCGCCACGGCTTCGCCCGGGTGCTGGTGATCAACGGCCACGGCGGCAACAACGCCACCATCGGCGCCGCCTTCGCCGAAACCCAGATGGAACTGGACAGCCTGTCGCCGCGGCCGCCCCTGCGCGCCCGGGTGGTGAACTGGTGGGACCTGCCGCGGATGGACCGGCTGTCGGCCGAGCTGTTCGGCGACGCCGTCGGCGCCCACGCGACGCCGCCCGAGGTGGCGCTGACCTGGGCGCTCCATCCCGACCGCGCCGACCCCCGCCCGCTGTCGCCGCGGGTGGCGCCGCGCGGCGGCTTCCATTCGGCCGATGATTTCCGCAGCAACTTCCCCGACGGCCGCATCGGATCGGACCCGTCGCTGGCGTCGCCGGAACTGGGCGCGCGCATCCTGGCGGCGGCGGTGGACGAAATCGCCGAACTGGCGAAGCGGTTCTTCGCCGCGGAGTGAAGCCGGCCGCCAGTCGCGAACATACATCGAGGGCCTGGGCTATACCCCGACTCTGTCGGGCTGCGAAAAGGCGCTTGCATGGTGATTCGTGAAGGATTCAAATCGCCTTCATGGTCCACGGCAACTTCCTGACCCCTGAACAGCGGCGCGACCTGACGATCC
>Ga0265331_10000778_pt1 | contig 26576 bp, 26 predicted proteins | sample 41923metaG_FD_202088 | JGI IMG/M metagenome (GOLD analysis project Ga0265331, IMG submission 202088) | Rhizosphere microbial communities from Carex aquatilis grown in University of Washington, Seatle, WA, United States - 4-19-23 metaG | ecosystem: Host-associated > Plants > Roots > Rhizosphere... | reverse complement strand
ATTGCCCACCCAGCGATTGAATCCGTCGAACGGGGCTTCGATCTTGGAAAGCCAGGGTGCCGCGGCATCGCTGATCTGGGCGCGGGCGCGGTCGAAGACGTTGACCTGTGCGCGGCTCAGCATCAGCAGCAGGATGGCGAGCAAGGCGAACGCGGCTAGAGAGAGACGGTTGTCTCCCCTTCCCCTGGCGTTCCTCCAAAACCCGTTCGCCATTCGGCGTATTCCTTAGAAAGCGGTCGACAGGATGTGACGCATGCCCTTCGAATTCTCGAGCACCTTGCCCGTGCCGAGCGCCACGCAAGACAGCGGATCGTCGGCGATGGAAACGGGAAGGCCCGTGGCATCGCGCAACACGCGGTCGAGATTGGCGAGCAGCGAGCCACCGCCGGTGAGCACGATGCCCTTGTCCACGATGTCGGCGGCAAGTTCGGGCGGCGTTGCTTCGAGCGCCACTTTCACCGCCTCGACGATCTGCCCCACGGGCTCGGCAAGCGCTTCGGCAATCTGGCGTTCGGTGATGGTGATTTCCTTCGGCACGCCGTTCAGAAGATCGCGGCCTTTGATCTCCAGCGATTTGCCGGCACCCATGTCGGGCGCGCAGGCCGAACCGATGTCTTTCTTGATGCGTTCGGCACTGGATTCACCGATCAAGAGGTTAAGGTTACGACGGATATAGGCGATGATCGCTTCGTCCATCTTGTCGCCGCCGACGCGCACCGAACGCGAATAGACGATGCCGCCGAGCGAGAGCACGGCAACTTCCGTGGTGCCGCCGCCGATATCGACGATCATGGAGCCTGTGGGTTCGGAAACCGGCAGACCTGCGCCGATCGCAGCAGCCATCGGTTCTTCGATCAGATAGACGCGACGCGCACCGGCGGAGAGCGCGGATTCCTGAATAGCGCGGCGTTCGACGGCGGTGGAGCCGGACGGCACGCAAACGATGATCATCGGGTTCGCGAAGGAACGACGATTGTGCACTTTGCGGATGAAGTGCTTGATCATTTCTTCGGCGATTTCGAAGTCGGCGATCACGCCGTCGCGCATGGGGCGAATGGCTTCGATATTGCCAGGCGTGCGGCCCAGCATCATCTTGGCGTCATTGCCGACCGCGCGAACCTGTTTCTTGCCACCTTTGCTCATCATGGCGACGACAGACGGTTCGTTCAGCACGATGCCGCGACCACGCACATAGACAAGCGTGTTCGCCGTACCGAGGTCGATCGCCATGTCGCTCGACAGAACGCCGAGAAGACTGTTGAACATACGCTTTAATGCCCCTTTGAAGGGCCCCCGGCGTCGCCGTCGGGGGCTTTGGTTCATCTTGCTACGGTGAGCGCTTCCGGCGCCTGCTTTTCACGCTTCACCAGAAGTTTGTTGAGTGCGTTGACATAGGCATAGGCCGCGGCCACCAACGTATCGGTGTCGGAGCCTTTGCCGGTGACGGTGCGGCCATTCTCTTCCAGACGCACGCTGACGGTGGCTTGCGCATCCGTGCCCGCCGTCACTGCGCCGACCTGGAACAGTTCCAAGGTCGCTGTGTGCGGATAGAGCGCACGGATCGCATTGAAGATCGCATCCACCGCGCCGTCGCCGCTCGCCTTGGTGCTTTGATCCTTGCCCGCGATGGAAAGTGTGAGCTCCGCGCTCGGTTCGATGCCTACGCCTGCCTCGACACGAAGGGCCTTCACTGAAATGGAGTCGTGGCCGCGCATCACCTCGTCATCGACAAGCGCAATGATGTCTTCGTCGAAGACGTGCTTCTTCTTGTCGGCCAGTTCCTTGAAGCGCTTGAACGCTTCCTGAAACGCGGGCGGCTCCAGCTCGTAACCCATGGCTTCCAGCTTGTCGCGGAAGGCATGGCGGCCGGAGAGCTTGCCCAACACCAGCGAGGTCTCTTTCACGCCCACATCTTCGGGACGCATGATCTCGTAGGTCTCGACGTTCTTCAGCATGCCGTCCTGATGGATACCGGACTCATGGCTGAAGGCGTTCTTGCCGACGATGGCCTTGTTGTATTGGACCGGGAAGCCCGTGACGTTGGACACGAGCTTGGAGGCGCGGGCCAGCATCTTGGTGTTGATGCCGGTGGTGAACGCCATTGCATCCTTTCGGACCCTCAGCGCCATCACGATCTCTTCGAGAGCCGCGTTGCCCGCGCGTTCGCCGATGCCGTTGATCGTGCATTCCACCTGACGCGCCCCGCCAATGACGCCTGCGAGCGAATTGGCGACGGCCAAGCCCAGATCGTTGTGGCAATGGGTGGAGAAGATCACCTTGTCCGCATCCGGCACGCGGTTGCGCAGCATCTGGATCAGCGCCACATATTCCTGGGGCGTCGTGTAACCGACGGTATCGGGAATATTGATGGTCGTCGCACCCGAACGGATGGCGAGATCGACACATTGGCACAGGAAATCAGGCTCCGTGCGCGTTGCGTCTTCGGCGCTCCATTGCACGTCGTCGGTGAGATTGCGTGCACGCGCCACCGACGCGCCCACCGCATCGAGCACGGCGTTCGGGCCCATCTGAAGCTTGTGCTTCATGTGGACCGGGCTTGTGGAGATGAAGGTGTGAATGCGGAAACGTTTGGCGGGCTTCAGTGCTTCACCGGCTGTGTCGATATCCTTGAAGCCCGCGCGCGCCAACCCGCAGATCGCGGCGTTCTTGGTGCGTGTGGCGATTTCCGTGACGGCTTCGAAATCTCCCTTGGAAGAAATCGGAAACCCGGCTTCGATGATATCGACGCCCATCGCATCGAGAAATTCCGCGACTTCGATTTTTTCTTCGAGCGTCATCGCGGCTCCGGGCGATTGTTCGCCGTCGCGCAATGTGGTGTCGAAAATTCTAACTCTGTTTGTGTCGGTCATAGCTTCGCATTCCTTCCGTACGCCGCTCGGGCGGCTTCAATCGCTCCTTTTATGCGTCCCCCAATCACCGGCCCGCGCATCCGCGGCACACGAGTGTCAGGGGCAACTAAGGAGGAGAAGCTTGCGAAGCGAGGAACCGGAGGAACGCATCGAAACGCGCGCGCGGACGCTGGCGGAAGTTCCACCTTTCACGTCTTGCCTGTGCGGTCCAAAACTCATCGTTCTTCCGGAAAGCTACGGTTCGTTCAACATAAAGAAACGGTGTTAAGGCCCCGTAAAAGCAGCCGTTTTCCGTTTCCTGAATGCGTTTTTACGCCGATTTTCGGGGACCACGCAATAGCGTTACCGCCGATAGACCGTCTCTATACGGAGCGAACCGGGCGGATCGACGCGGCAGATTGGCGGGCGCGGTTCCGTGCCTCCTCTATGGTGGGGGCACGGGCGGCGACCACGCCCATGCGGCGCTTCACAAAGGACTCCGGTTTGCCGAACAGGCGAAGCTCCGTACCCGGAACAGCGGCGGCCGCTTCCACACCCTCGAACGCGATGCCGGTTGCATCCATCCCGCCATAGACGACGGCGGAGGCGCCGGGGGATCTGAGCTCGGTCGAAACTGGCAGGCCCAAGATGGCACGGGCGTGCAGCGCGAACTCGCTTTGGTACTGGGTGGCGAGCGTGACGAGGCCGGTGTCGTGCGGGCGGGGGCTGACCTCGGAGAACCAGACTTCGTCACCCTTCACGAACAGTTCCACCCCGAAAATGCCCCAGCCGCCAAGGGCTTGGGTGACCTGGGCCGCCATCTCCCGCGACCGGGCCAGGGCCGCGGCGGACATGGGTTGGGGCTGCCAGCTTTCGATGTAATCGCCATCCTTCTGGAGGTGGCCGATGGGTTCGCAGAAATGGGTGCCATCGGCGGCGCGGACGGTGAGCTGGGTGATCTCGAAGTCGAAGGCGATCTCGCCTTCCACGATCACGCGGGCCTCGCGGACCCGGCCCGCCGAAAGGGCCTTGTCCCACGCCTTGGCCACGTCATCGGGACCTTTGAGGCGGGACTGGCCCTTGCCGGAGGACGACATTACCGGCTTCACGAAGCAGGGATAGCCGATGCCGCTGTCGATGGCGGCCTGCAGTTCGGCTTGCGAGGAGGCAAACGCATAAGGCGAGACCGGCAGCTTCAGATCTTCGGCTGCGAGGACGCGGATGCGTTCGCGGTTCATGGTGGTGTGGGCGGCGAAGGCGGTGGGGATGACCTTGGCGAGACCGGCTTGTTCGATGCGGACGAGTTCGTCGGTCGCGATGGCTTCGATCTCCGGCACGATCAGGTGCGGGCGTTCTTTTTCCACCACGGCACGAAGGGCTTTGGCATCGGTCATGTCGATGACGTGGGCGCGGTGGGCGACCTGTTGGGCGGGCGCATTGGCGTAGCGGTCGACCGCGATGGTCTCGACACCCAGGCGCTGCAGTTCGATCACCACTTCCTTGCCGAGTTCGCCCGCGCCCAGGAGCATGACCCGGGTGGCTTGAGGGGTGAGCGGCGTGCCGAAGCGCAAAAAATTCAACTCCTTGATTCTAAACGGAAAACACCCGGAGGTTGTTTTCGCGTTTTTTGAGGTAGGGGGAGGGGGTGGGGTATCCCCTGCCCGGCCCCAACGGTCTGTCCAACACCTATTATAACCGCGGTTTGGAGGTGTTCGATAACTCACCTTCACCATGGCCGGGCTTGAACCCGGCCATGGTGGGTTTGGGATGATGTTGGGCGATGTTGGTTGGCGTTGGTTGTTACGCCACTGCACGAGCCGCAAGCGTTCGCGCTGGCGGGAAGTGAATGCGCACCGTCGTGCCCTGCTCGAGCGCGCTTTCGATGGAGAGCGTGGCGTCGTGGAGTTCGGCCAGCGATTTGACCAGCGACAGGCCCAATCCCGAACCTTCGATCTTGCGCGACAGCGGGGAGTCGATCTGGCGGAATGGTTCGAGCGCCACCGAAATCATTTCGGGCGCCATGCCGATGCCGGTGTCGACAACCGACAAAATGATGCCGCCTTGCGCATCTTGTACGAGGCGGACTTCGACACGGCCGCCTTCGGGCGTGAACTTGATGGCGTTGGAAAGCAGGTTCAGCAGGATCTGTTTGACGCGCAATTCATCGGCGAAAAGCGGCGGCAGCCAATCGGGCATCTGTGCCGACAAGGCGATGCCCTGCCCTTTGGCGCGATCCGAAACCAGTTTCACGCATTCGGCGGCCAGCGCAGGAAGCGAGACTTCTTCCGGGCGGAGATCCAGCTTGCCGGCTTCGGCTTTCGACAGATCGAGGATTTCGTTGATGAGCCGCAAGAGGTGATTGCCCGCCGAATGAATGTCGCCTGCATATTCGCGGTAACGGTCGCTGCCGAGGGCCCCGAAGATTTCGCCGGACAGCACTTCGGAAAAACCGATGATGGCGTTGAGCGGCGTGCGCAATTCGTGGCTCATCAGCGCGAGGAAATGGCCCTTGGCGCGGTCGGCGGCGCGGGCGTGTTCGAGGGCGCGGCTCAAGGTGCGTTCCTGCGATTGCAGCACGTCGACCTTGCAGCGCATCAGCGCTTCGCCCGTGCCGATGCCGAGATAACGGCCTTGGCTTGTCACCACGAAGCATTCGATCAGCGCGTCGGGGCGTTCGACGATCATGCGGGCGCTGATCTGGGTGACGGTGAGATGTTCGTCGACGATCAGCGGATGCAGGTTCGCCATCTTGGCGATGGGACGGCGACTATAAAGTTCGTGGATGTAACGCTGCGAATAGCGCGCGAGGAATTGCAGGCGGTTGACCAGCGCCACCACGATATTGTCGGCATTGACGATGGCGACGGCCGGTTGCGCGGGCGATTTGGCAAGCCAATCGAACAACTCGCCGCAAGTGATGGTTTCGGGAAGCGAAGGCCACGCCTGGGCGAGGCGGCCTGCCGTCCACTCCGTATACTCGGTTGCCAGCCATTGCTGCGCGAGATCAGGAACGACCACGCGATACCCCCAACAGGAATTTGCGAGGACGTTATCGGGGGCAAGTTGTGCGGGCGTTAACGCGCGCGGTGTTGATGGCGGGTTTTGTATGACGGTTTTGTGACGGGCAAATATTTGTCATCCCCGGCCGAGCGACAGCGAGGGGAAGGGGACCCAGGTGTTCGACACCGATCAGTATCGAACACCTGGGTCCCCTTCCCTCACGCCGCGCGCAAAGCGCGCGACGTTCGCCGGGGATGACAGATGAGTTTAATTCTTCGCCTGATCGACCAGCTTGTTCTTGGCGATCCACGGCATCATGGCACGCAGTTTGGCGCCGACTTCTTCAATCGGATGTGCTGCCGCTTTCGCGCGCGTCGCCTTGAAGCTTGCCTGGCCTGCCTTGTTTTCCAGCACCCAGTCGCGGGCGAATTTGCCGGTTTGGATGTCGTCGAGCACGCGTTTCATTTCGGCTTTCGTTTCCGGCGTGATGATGCGCGGGCCGGTGACGTATTCGCCGTATTCGGCGGTGTTGGAGATCGAGTAGTTCATGTTGGCGATGCCGCCTTCGTAGATCAGGTCCACGATCAGCTTCACTTCGTGCAGGCATTCGAAATAGGCCATTTCGGGGGCGTAACCCGCTTCGACCAGCGTTTCGAAACCGGCGCGGATGAGTTCGACCACGCCGCCGCAGAGAACCGATTGCTCGCCGAACAGATCGGTTTCGCATTCTTCGCGGAAGTTCGTTTCGATGATGCCCGCACGGCCACCACCGATGGCGCTGGCATAAGCAAGGCCGAGATCATGGGCGTTGCCGCTCGCATCCTTGTGAATGGCGATCAGGCAGGGCACGCCGCCGCCCTTCTGATATTCGCCGCGCACGGTGTGGCCGGGGCCTTTGGGGGCGACCATCAGCACGTCGAGATCGGCGCGCGGTTCGATCAGGCGGAAGTGCACGTTGAAGCCGTGCGCGAACAGAAGCGCCGCACCTTGCTTCATGTTGTTATGCAGATCGTCCCTGTAGATGTCGGCCTGCAATTCGTCGGGCGTGACCATCATCATCACGTCGGCCCATTTGGCGGCCTCCGCGTTGGACATCACCTTGAAGCCTGCGGCTTCCGCCTTCTTCGCGGACGCGCCGGGACGGGCGGCAATCGCCACATCCTTCACGCCGCTGTCGCGCATGTTGAGCGCGTGGGCATGGCCCTGAGAGCCGAAGCCGATGATGGCGACTTTCTTGTTCTTGATGAAGTTCAGATCGGCATCCCGATCGTAGTAGACACGCATTTCAAGTCCTCTTCTTCATGTTGGATTCAAATTCGGCGCACCGACGTGCGCCGGATGGGTGGCCCGGTCAAGCCGGGCCATGACGGTTGGGGTTTTCGCTCACATCGCCTCCGGGCCGCGAGAGATGGCGGCGACGCCGGTTCGGCTGACGTCTACGAGGCCGAGCGGCCGCATCAGGTCGATGAAATTGTCGATCTTCGACGGGGCGCCGGTGATTTCGAAGACGAAGCTTGTGAGCGTGGTGTCGATGATGCGGGCGCGGAAGATTTCGGCGATGCGGGTGGCTTCGCTGCGCTTGTCGCCGGTGGCGACGACTTTCAGCAACGCCATTTCGCGTTCGATGCCGGGTTTGGAAATCGTCCAGTTCACCACGCGGTGCACGGGAACCAGGCGCTGAAGCTGGGCTTCGATCTGTTCGATCACTTCGGGCGTGCCGGAGGTGACGATGGTGATGCGGCTGGTGTGTGCTGCGTGATCGACTTCGGCGACCGTCAGGCTTTCGATGTTGTAGCCGCGGCCGGAGAACAGGCCGATGACACGCGCAAGCACGCCCGCCTCGTTGTCGACGAGGATGGCGATGGTATGCGGCTGGGGCGGGGTTTTGATTTGCATATTCATTGGCGGTGACTGCCCCCCTCCGCACGCGCTTCGCGCGTGGCACCTCCCCCGCTTCGCGGGGGAGGACTGATGGCGTCAAAATTCCGCCCCCGCTTGCGGGGGAGGAGGCGAATGAAATGAGCCGGAGGGGGGAAGTGTTCGATCATTAGACGAGCATCTTGCCTTCTTCGCTGACCTCGGCGGCTTCTTCTTCGGCGTCGGAGAGCACCATTTCGTTGTGCGGCGCGCCGGAATAGATCATCGGGTAGCAGTTTTCTTTCGGATCGACGCGGCAATCGAAGAGGACCGGGCGTTTGACCGCGAGCATCTCTTTGATCTTGTCGTCGAGTTCGTCCGGCTTGCTGGCGCGAAGGCCGATGCAGCCGAACGCTTCGGCCATCTTCACGAAATCGGGGAGCGCTTCCGAATAGGAATGCGAATAGCGCCCGCCGTGCAGCAATTGCTGCCACTGGCGCACCATGCCCATATATTCGTTGTTGATGATGAAGATCTTCACCGGCAGATCATACTGAACCGCGGTGGACATTTCCTGCATGGTCATCTGCACGGAGGCTTCGCCCGCGATGTCGATGACGAGTGCATCGGGGTGGGCCATCTGCACGCCGATGGAGGCGGGCAAGCCGTAGCCCATGGTGCCGAGGCCGCCGGAGGTCATCCAGTGGTTCGGTTCTTCGAATTTGAAACGCTGGGCGGCCCACATCTGGTGCTGGCCGACTTCGGTGGTGATGTAGGTTTCGCGGCCGCGCGTGAGTTCATACAAACGGTCGATGGCGAATTGCGGTTTGATGACCGTGTTCGACTGTTTGTAGTTGAGCGATTTCTTGCCGCGCCAGGTGTCGATCTGTTTCCACCACGCGGCGAGCGCCGCGCTATCCACCTTGCGGCGCTGCGTTTTCCAGAAATGCAGCATCTCTTTGAGCGCCTTGGTGGCATCGGCCACGATCGGCACGTCGACGCGGACGTTCTTGTTGATCTGGGCGGCGTCGATATCCAGATGGATCTTCTGCGAGTTGGGCGAGAAGGCTTCGATCTTTCCCGTCACGCGGTCGTCGAAACGCGCGCCCAGGCAGATCATCACATCGCAACCGTGCATCGCCAGATTGGCTTCGTAGGTGCCGTGCATGCCCAACATGCCGAGCCATTGCGGATCGGAGGCGGGGAACGCGCCGAGGCCCATCAAGGTGGAGGTCACCGGGAAGCCGGTGATGTGTGCCAGTTCGCGCAGCAGCTTGCTGGCTTCCGGGCCGGAATTGATGATGCCGCCGCCGCTATAAATGATTGGGCGCTTCGCATTCGCCATCAGGTCGATGGCTTTGACGATCTGCGACAGATCGGGATCGGTCTTCGGCTTGTAGGTGCGGTGGCGCACCGATTGCGGGCCGACGTAAGTGGCTTTCTTGAACTGCACGTCTTTCGGAATGTCGACGACCACCGGGCCGGGGCGGCCAGTGGTGGCGATCTGAAAGGCTTCGTGCAGAACGCGCGGCAGGTCGTTCACATCCTTCACCAGCCAGTTGTGCTTGGTGCAGGGGCGCGTGATGCCGATGGTATCGCATTCCTGAAATGCGTCGTTGCCGATGAGGTGCGTGGCCACCTGCCCCGTCAGCACGACGAGCGGAATGGAATCCATCAGCGCATCGGTGAGGCCCGTGACGGCATTCGTTGCACCGGGGCCGGAGGTGACCAACACCACACCGGGTTTGCCGGTGGAACGGGCGTAACCTTCGGCGGCATGCGTGGCGCCTTGTTCGTGACGGCAGAGGACGTGGACGATGCCTTCGGCTGCGAACAGCGCATCATAGATGGGAAGCACGGCGCCGCCGGGATATCCGAAGATGTGTTCGACGCCCTGATCCTTCAGCGCGCGGATCACGATCTCTGCACCGCTCATCTCGGCGGTGTCTGCGGTCATCATCGTTTCCTTGTCCATCTCGGACATCCTTCAGTCATGGCGCTTTCATACGCCCAGAAATGCGAAAGGGGCGTTGCCGCCCCTTGGGAAAAGCCACCGTTCGGAAGCCGGGAGTTTCAATCCCGTCCGTTCAGTGGCTTACGAATAAGTACGAGTGCAAAGCTCATGGCCCGCCCCAATTTTCGCGGCGCAACATATGGCGGAGCGATTTTACAGTCAAGCAAGTTCATTTAATAAACCTAAGCATTTCAGCAACAATATTGCTCTGATCGTAGGCCGGGATCCACACCCAGCTCGACATTTTGTTGCGGAACCAGGTGCTCTGCCGCTTGGCGTATTGGCGGGTGGCGATGACGATGGCCTCTTCCACTTTGGCGGCCTCCAGGCGGCCTTCGTCGAACTGCCAGAACTCGCGCAGGCCGATGATCTTGGCGGCGGGAAGGCTTTCGTCGATGCCGGCGACGCGGCGCGCTTCTTCGAGTGCGCCCTGCTCCACCATTTTCTTGTAACGCTCCACGATGCGCGGATGCAGGATGACGCGCGGCGGATCGAGCACGAAGCGCGCGAGCTTCAAACCTTTGAGAACGGGTTCGCCGCTTTCCTTCTGCCAGCTTGCGAGCGAACGGTCCGTCGCCTCCAGCACGCCCATGGCGCGCAACATGCGCTGCGGATCTGTGGGGCGAAGCTGGGCAGCCGTTTCGGGATCGCGCAGTTTGAGCTGGCGGTAGAACGCATCGGTGCCTTCGACCAGCATCTTGTTGCGCAGCGTTTCGTGGATGTGCGCAGGCACTTGCGGGATTTCGGACAGGCCTTCGTTGAGGGCACTGAAATAAAGCCCGGTGCCGCCAACGAAGATGGGAATGCGGCAATCGGTGCGGACCTTGGCGAGAGCCTCCGCCGCTTCGGCCTGATAGCGGCCGGCGGAATAGCGTTCGTTCACGCCGACATGGCCATAGAGATGGTGCGGGGCGCGCACCATATCTTCATCGGAGGGGCGCGCGGTCAGGATGCGCAGTTCGCGATAGACCTGCATGGAGTCGCAGTTGATCAGCGAGCCGCCGATGGCTTCGGCCACGGCAAGGGCGGCGGACGACTTGCCGCTAGCGGTCGGCCCTGCAATAAGCACCGCATCGATGCGCATTTGCGAATCGTCCCCCTCTCTTTGAAGAATGGTCCTGCTCGATTCTCATTGCCAAGACGGACAGTGCAATTTGAAAGATGAATTTCCCCTTATTTTAAACGTGATCGGCCGCGATGCCGACGCCCATTCCGCGCGCATCGCCGCTGCTGCGGCCGCGCATGCGAAAACCGGCGAAATCGCGTGGCTTTCGGCGGCCCGCGCGTTCGAAGTTCCGTTTGCGGGCGATGGCGGCAAGGTGGCGGAAGCGGCGCGCGCGGCGGCGGTTGGAACCTCGCTCGACGTCAACGTGGTTTCGGCTGCGGCGCGGCGCAAGAAGCTGCTCGTCGCCGACATGGATTCCACCATCATCAATTGCGAATGCCTGGACGAGATCGCCGATGCGATCGGGCTGAAGCCGCAAGTTGCCGCCATCACCGAACGGGCGATGGCGGGCGAGATCGCGTTTGCGCCTGCGTTGCGCGAACGCGTGGCGTTGCTCAAGGGTTTGCCGGTGCACAAGCTGGCGCGGGTGTATGGCGAGCGGGTGCGGCTCAATCCCGGCGCGCGCGCGTTGCTGGCAACGATGAAAGCGGGCGGCGCGCGGACCGTTTTGGTTTCCGGCGGATTCACCTTCTTCACCTCGCGCGTCGCGGACGATGTGGGCTTCGATGCGAATTACGGAAACGTTCTGCTGGATGACGGCGCGCATCTGACCGGCATGGTGGCCGAACCGATTTTGGGACGCGAAGCGAAGCTGGAAACGCTGGAGCGCGAGATGACGGCGCTCAAGCTTTCGCCCGACGAGACGCTCGCGGTGGGCGATGGGGCGAACGATCTCGACATGATCGGGCGCGCGGGCCTTGGCGTTGCCTATCACGCCAAGCCGATCGTGGCGCAAGCCGCGGGCGCGCGCGTGGATCACGGCGATTTGACGGCGCTGCTTTATCTGCAAGGTTATCGCGATAGCGAGATCGTGCGCGAGTAGATTTGCTTCTCTTCTGAAATTCAAAATCCACTCCCTCGCCCCCATCGGGGGAGAGGGTCGGGGTGAGGGGGTGCTGCCACAAGTGGGCAGCTTTCAAGAAAGACAATAAAAGGCGCAACGATCTCGAACGCTTGTGCGGCGGAGAAGCCCCCTCACCCCAGCCCTCTCCCCCAATTGTGGGGGAGAGGGAGAAGTTTTGGTTTTGCGCGTGTTTGGTTCAGTTCTGTATTCCCAACCGCTCCAGCACGCGTTTGCGGGCGAGCATTCGGTCTCTGTCGGTGATGTAGATCAGGCCGCCGATGCGGCGGATGAGAGCGTCTTCTTCGGGGTCGAGGACGCCGTCAGCGTAGACAACTTCCCACAGCATCTCGATCAGGCCGATGCGTTCTTCGGGGTCCATGCGTTCGAAGATGGCGTGGGTATAGGGCTGAAGCTGCACCATGCGGGAGACGGTGCTTTCGCCCAGCGACATCAACTGGTCGCATTCGTCTTTGGACAGCGAAAATTTTTCGGTGAGCAGGCGCTCGATCACGGTGCGTTCCGCAGGTTCGAACTGATCGTCGCGATTGGCTGCTTCCACCAACAACACGGCGACGGCGATGCGCAGATCGTCGGGGCGGGATTGGCCCTGATCGGCGCCTTTCAGGAAATTCATCAATTGCTGGAACAAGGGGACCGCTGCTTTGAAATGCACTCCGTTATAGCAACGATGCGGTGACGGCAAAACAATCCCGCCGGTGGCAGCCGGCGGGATTGCTTCGTGTTGGACGTTTAGTATTCGCCGCGAGCGCGCGCGATGGCCCGGTTGGCCTGATACATCGCATCGTTCATGGCGGTGGTGTAGCAGCCTGGGCTGTCAGGCGCGGTCACCGGATACATCACGTCGAGCTTGCGGCACATGTTGCGCGCCGTGTAGCTGATGCGATTGCGCAATTCGCGCGCGCCATAACGGGTGCGCAGATTGAGATCGCCGGTATAAACGGCTTTCGACATCGAGACGTAACGATACGGTGCGCCGAGCGGACTGCGTTCGGGATGATAACGCGGCACTGTCACGTTGACGGTCTCGTCGTCGGACATTTGATATGCCGTGTCCTGATAACCATAACCTTGCGCATTGGCCGTTGTGCCAAGCAACATCAAAGCGCCCGCGGTCAGCAGGGCAGTGCGCAGAGAACGCGCTGTAAATTTGTTTCGCATCACAGACTCCTGTTGTTGTCGCAGCGTTCCACAACCGGAACACCAGTGTTCGAGCCCTTCGTGTGATGAAAACGTCTTTCGGCGCGTGGGGTTTCCTTAATCGCGTTTAAGGGTTCCCTGCGGAACCAATCTTGCCGAATCGAAATGGATTCAGCGGCTCAGCGGCAGCGCGATGAACGTCATCTGGCCGCCGCGATTGATCAGCAGCATTTCGAGTTTGCGGCCTGCCTTGGCGTCGGCTTCGACTTTTTTGGCGATGTCGTCCGGTGTGTGGACGGCCTGGTTCTGCACTTCGACGATGATGTCGCCGGGGCGCAGGTTCTTGTCGGCAGCCGCGCTTTCGGGATCGACCTCGGTGACGAGCACGCCGTGCACATCGCCGGGGATTTTGTATTGGCCCCGTGCTTCGGCATCGATGAGAGCGAGCGACAGACCGAGCTGGGCGACTTTGGATTTCGGTTTGGGCGGCGGCGCTGCGGCTGTCTTCGGCGGCGCGGCTTTGCGCTTTTCCTGATCCTGCAATTTGGCGACGGTGAGTTTGACCGCCTGCTTCTTGCCGCCGCGCAGGATTTCGACGTTGACGGTTTTGCCCGCCGGGGTATCGGCAACAATGCGCGGCAGCGCGCGATTGTCCGCAATCGGCTTGTTGTCGAACGCGACCACCACGTCGCCGTTCTTGAGGCCTGCTTTGGCGGCAGGGCCACCGCCGTCGACGCTGGAGATGAGGGCACCAGCCGAACTTGGCAGGCCCATGCCTTGGGCGATCTCCGGCGTGATCTGCTGAATGGAGACGCCGACCCAGCCGCGGCGCGTGGCGCCATATTGCTTCAACTGGCCGATGATATCTTTGACGAGATTGGACGGGATCGAGAAGCCGATGCCGACCGAACCGCCGGTGGGCGAGAAGATGGCCGAGTTCACGCCGACAACCGTGCCATCCATATCGAACAGCGGGCCGCCGGAATTGCCGCGATTGATCGGCGCATCGGTCTGGATGAAGTCGTCGTAAGGCCCCGCGTTGATATCGCGGTTGCGCGCCGAGACAATGCCCGCGGTGACGGTGCTGCCCAAGCCGAACGGATTGCCGATGGCGATCACCCAGTCGCCGACGCGAGCATGATCGGAATCGCCGAGCTTGGTGGCGGGAAGCGGTTTGGCCGGTTTGACTTTCAGAAGCGCAAGATCGGTTTTCTCGTCACGGCCGACGAGCTTGGCGGGAAGCGAGGTGCCATCGTTCAGGGTGACGGTGATCTGGTCGGCATCGGCGATCACATGGTTGTTGGTGATGACGTAGCCGGACGGATCGATAATGAAGCCGGAGCCCAACGACGTGACATGGCGCGGCAAGGCGCGGTTGTTCTGCAGAAAATCCTTGAACAGGTCTTCGAGCGGCGAACCTGGCGGCAGGTCGGGCAGCGAAAGCTTGGGGCCTGCGGCTTTCAGCGTTTGCGAGGTGGAGATGTTGACCACCGTCGGCAACAGCTTTTCCGCCAGATCGGCGAAAGAATCCGGCGCGGGCCGCGCGAAAGCGGGGGTTGCGAACAACACCAGAAGGACAACCAGAAAAGGTTTGAGAGTACGCACCACGGAACCGTTTGTTTGCCGGGAATCGCCGTCAGCATATGCGATGGCAAAGCGGAACAAATAGGGCAAGTTCGCTCGGGTGATCACTTTTTGGAGCAAGACGGGCTTACTTCTTCGCCGGTGACTCGAAATAGCGGAAGAACTCGCCGGTGGGGGACAGGACCATGGTGGTGTTGTCGCCGGGCAGCGCGTCCTGATAGGCCTCCAGCGAGCGGTAGAAGGCGAAGAAATCGGGATCTTGGCCGTAGGCCGCGGCCAATGTCTTGGTCTTTTCGGCATCGCCCTGGCCGCGCAGGATTTCGGATTCGCGGGTGGCTTCGGCGGTCAGCACCGTGACTTCGCGTTCGGCGCGGGCTTTCACGCGTTGGGAGATTTCTTCGCCCTCGGCGCGGAATTCGTTGGCTTCGCGGGTGCGTTCCTGCTGCATGCGGCGGTAGATCGCCTGGCTGTTCTGCGGCGGCAGGTCGGCACGGCGGATGCGGACATCGACGATCTTGATGCCGTAGCCATCGGAATCGTGATTGATCTCGTCGCGGATCTGGATCATCAGCTCGGCGCGTTTGCCCGAAAGCATTGCGGCAAAGGTTTGCGAGCCCAGCACGCGGCGCACATCCGACGACAGGATCGGCGTCAGACGCATCGTGGCGGTCGTCTCGTCATAGAGCGATTGATAGAAGCGCAGCGGATCGACGATCTTCCAGCGGGCGAACGCATCGACCACCATGCGCTTCTTGTCCTGCGCGATCACTTCTTCGGCGGGCGCATCGAGGTTCAGCAGCACCTTGGGGATGTATTGCGCCTGCTGCAGGAATGGCAGCTTCACATGCAGGCCGGGTTCGGTGACGAGTTTCTGCGGCGCGCCGAATTGCAGCAGCAGCACCTGCTCGCGCGGATTGACGGTGTAGAACGAGAACAGCGAGATGATGATCGCAATCGCGACCAGGATTCCACCGAGGAACAGACCGTTGCGGTTCATTGGCCGGCCCCTCCCGATTGTGCAGGTTGGGCTGTCTGCATCGGCTGTTCGGTGACGGTGACGCTCTGGTTGCCGTTGGTCTTCAGTTGCGGCAGCGGCAGATAGGGCACCACGCCTTTGACGCTTTCATCGATCAGCACCTTGTTGGCGCTGTTGAGGATACCGCTCATGGTTTCCAGATACATGCGCTTGCGGGTGACTTCGGGGGCTTTGCGGTATTCCTCATAGACGGAGAGGAAGCGCTTGGCCTCGCCGCTGGCCTCTGCGATCACGCGCTGCTTGTAGGCCTGGCCTTCCTGCACGATGCGGGCGGCCTTGCCGCGCGCTTCGGGGATGATCTTGTTGGCATAGGCTTCGGCTTCGTTGCGCATACGCTCCTGGTCGGCGCGCGCGGCCTGCACGTCGCGATAGGAATCGAGCACTTCGTCGGGCGGATCGACCTTCTGCATCTTCACGTCGGTGACGGAAACGCCCGCGCCATACATATCGAGCGTCTTCTGCATCAGGTCGCGGACTTCGACCTGAACGGGCTCGCGGTCCTGGGTGAGGATGGGTTCGATGGCGGTCTTGCCGATGACTTCGCGCATCGCGCTTTCGGCCACCGCCTTGATGGCGGCATCAGGATTGTCGACGTTGAATTTGTAGTCGGCGGCGTCCTTGATCACCCAGTAGACGACGAAGTTCACGTTGACGATGTTCTCATCGCCCGTGAGCATCAGGCCTTCCTGCGACACGTCTTCGGTCTGTTCGTCGTTGCTTCTATCGGCAGCCGGGTGATCGCCGATGGTGATCTGGCGCGGATGGGTGACATCGACGATGTCCACCGTCTCGATGGGCCATGGCAGGTGATAGTTGATGCCGGGCGCCGTGCGCGCCACGAAGGCGCCGAAGCGCAGCACCACGCCCTGTTCGGATGCCGACACCACATAGATGCCGCTCATCAGCCACACGGCCACGATGGCGAGCGCGACGATGGCAAGGCCGCCCGAGCCGAAACCGGGGCCGCCGAAATTGCCGGGAAGGACGCGGCGCAAACGATCCTGTGCGCGGCGCAACATTTCTTCGAAATCGGGCGGCTGACCGCCGCCGCCGGAAGGGCCCCTGCCCCACGGACCACCGCCTCCGGGTGGCGGGTTGCCGCTTCCGTTGCCGGGTTGATTATTCCAGGGCATCGATTGGTTCCGACGGTGTCAGGGGTATATAGGTGCTGCCTTCAGCAGGCGCAAATTTCAACAGGAAAAGCATGGCCGCGACGCGGGAAGACGTATTGAAGGCACTGGCCGGGGTGATGGATCCGGCGAGCGGCAAGGATGTGGTGTCGGCTGGGCTGATCCAGGGGCTGACCTTGCGCGACGGCAATGTGGGATTCGCCATCGAAGTGCCCGCCGCGCGGGGGCCGCAATCCGAACCGTTGCGCAAACAGGCCGAAGACATTGTGGCGAAACTGCCCGGCGTGTTCTCGGTGACCGCGGTGCTGACCGCGCACAACGAGCCGCCCAATGCCAAGCGCGGACATGCGCATGCGCCGCAGCCATCGGCGGGCATTCCCGGCGTGGCCACCATCATCGCGGTGGCGAGCGGCAAGGGCGGCGTCGGCAAATCGACGGTGGCGGTGAACCTGGCGCTGGGATTGTCGCGGCTTGGGTTGAAGGTGGGATTGCTCGATGCCGATATTTACGGGCCGAGCGTGCCGCGGCTGCTCGACATTCGCGAGAAACCGGAGAGCGACGGCAAGAAGCTGAAGCCGATCGAGAAACTGGGCATCAAGGCGATGTCCATCGGGTTTCTGGTACGCGAAGACGAGGCGATGATCTGGCGCGGGCCGATGGTGCAATCCGCGCTGACGCAGATGATGAACGATGTGGCGTGGGCGCCGCTGGACGTTCTGGTGATCGACATGCCGCCGGGCACCGGCGATGCGCAGCTCACCATTGCGCAGCGCGTGCCGCTGAAAGGTGCCGTGATCGTTTCGACGCCGCAGGACATAGCCCTGATCGATGCGCGCAAGGGCATTGCCATGTTCAACAAAACGCATGTGCCGGTGTTGGGCGTGGTGGAGAACATGAGCACGTTCGTCTGCGAGAACTGCGGGCATGAGACGCATATCTTCGGGCATGGTGGAGCGAAGGCGACCGCGGAAGCGCTGGGCGTGCCGTTCCTGGGCGAGATTCCGCTGATGCCGATTGTGCGCCAGACCTCCGATGCGGGCACGCCGATTGTGGATTACAACCCGACGAGTGCCGAGGCGCGCGCGTTCATCGCAGTGGCCGACCGTGTGGCCAAAGCGGTGGCGGCACCGGCGCGTGCGGCGCCCAGAATCGTGATCGAATAGGTGAGATGATGGCAAAAGCGAAGAAGCCGGCGAAGAAACGCATCGCCGAGCCGAAGACCAGCCAGGTGAAGAAACTGAAGAAGAAACCGCGCAAATGGGACGCGGTGGACGAGGCTTCGCTGGAATCCTTTCCCGCTAGCGATCCGCCGGAATGGATTGCGCGCAAACCGAAAAAGAAAACAAAAAAGAAGAAGTAAGGCGCAGTGCTCACGCTCGCGTTCTGGATTTTGGCGGCGGCCGTTACGCTGGGGGCCGGGCTTGCCTTTATGCACTTGCGTGCGGCGCGCATTCCGCCATGGCCTGTCGGCGCGTTGCACGGCGTGTTGGGCGCGGCGGGTCTGGGCGTATTGATCCTTGCGCTGCGCGGACCGGTGCGCGGCGTTAAATACGGTGTTTCTGCATTTGGGCCGGTTGCGGCGGTGCTCGCAGCACTGGCTTTGCTTGTGGGATTGATCGTTCTTTTGTTGGCGCGACGGTTCAAACGCGCGACGGGATTGGCGATAGCCGTTCACAGCACGATCGCGGTGACCGCGTTCGTGCTGCTTTCGGCATATCTTTCGCTCGGCTAGGCGTTGTAATTCAACCGCAGGCCCGGCGAGCGCCACGGCACCGCCGCGAGCTTTCCGGTGGAAGACAACGTGACATAAGCGGTCTTCATATCCTTGCCGCCCCAGCAGATGTTGGTGACCGCGACATCGGGCAACGGCGTGTGTTCGAACTTGCCGGTGTCGAGCCAAAACGTGCTGATGCCACCTGCGAGAATGGTGGCGACGCAGACGCCGCCATCGGCTTGCACGCCCAGCGAGTCGAAATAACCGAGACCCGGATAGGCGCCCGCGAAATTGGCCGGTGTGAAACCGAACACGGGCGCGGGCTTGCCCGGCGCATCGAGCGGCAGGCTCCACAAACGGCCGGGGAAGGTTTCGGCGTAATGCACTGTCTTGCCATCCGGCGACAGGCCGACGCCGTTGGGCGACAGCAATTCGCGCAACACATGTTTGATCTCGCTGCCGTCGGCTTTTGCGTAATAGAGATTGCCGTGGGTGCGGTGTGCGTCGGTCGTGCTGCCGTGATCGGTGAACCAGAAACCGCCTTGCGTATCGAACACGATGTCGTTGGGCGCGCCCAGGCCGTGACCATCGCATTCCGAATAAACAACTTCGACCTTGCCGGTGGAAAGGTTCACGCGTTCGATGCGGCCGGGTTCTTTGGTCGGCGGCATGTGGCCGGGGATCAGCAAGCCATCACGCTCATGCATGATAAAATTGCCGCCGTTGTTGCAGACATAAAGTGCGCCGTCTGGGCCGATGGCCAATCCGTTCGGGCCGCCGCCGGTGGTGGCGACGGTTTGCGTTTTGCCATCCGGCTTGATGCGGGTGATGCGCCCGGCGGGGATCTCCACCACGATCACCGAACCGTCATCCATCACGACGGGGCCTTCGGGGAATCTCAAGCCTGATGCGAGTTCGCGGATTTCCATGTGTTTCCTCCGGTGTTGTTCTGGGGGGAGATTAGCGCGGGTTCGCAGGCAATTGCACGCCCGCAACTATCGCTCGGCACATTTCACGGCAGAATTGTGCATCGCGATTTTTATCGCCTCAACCATGCCTTTGGAATCAAAGCACCGAATCTTAAAAACCTGACTTCCTCGGCAAATTTCAACAGTGCCCGTAATCATAGTCGGCAGTTGGCAAACAGAAGTAATCTCCGAAAGCTTTACCGTGATGCTGGGCGCCTCCTTGAGAAGCTCTTTATTAAGAAAATTTGGATGAAACGATAAGCTGTCCTCATAAAGCGCGACCTCTCCCCCTACCCAATCTCCGCCATTCAAGCCGCGGGACAGTTTAAGCAGAATATTGGTCAGGCCACGCGTCTCATAATTCGAGAGCCAACTTATCAGAGGATCCAGATCTGCCTTATCAACAAATAAACTGGCAGCTTTTTTTAGAATGGGCTCCATCATTCAATCTGACAATTTAGCTTATGGACGGAGCATACAGCCGCTCCAGCCCCACGAAGCTGTAAGCGAGACCTTCGCCGGTCTCGCGGTCTTCGCGGAATGTCTCATTCCAGCCAGTGCGGTCGAACGAAAAGGTGGTATCGCCCTGGATCGCTGCGTGCACTTCGGTCAGGTGGATGCGGGTCGCGCGCGGGAATACGGCGCGATAGATTTCTGCGCCGCCGATCACCATGATCTCTTCTGCATTCTCCGCTTTGGCGCGGCCCAATGCTTCATCCAAGGTGGCGACAACGATTGCGCCTTCCGCGCGGTAATTCCTGTCGCGGGTGACAATGATGTTGGTGCGGCCGGGCAGCGGCTTCTTTGGCAGGCTTTCCCATGTTTTGCGGCCCATGATGTTGGGCTTGCCGAGTGTGAGCGATTTGAAACGGCGCATGTCTTCGGGCAGGCGCCAGGGGATGGCGCCTTCGTTGCCGATCACGCCGTTGTCGGCCATGGCGAGAATGAGGGAGATGTGAATCATGAACCGAGTTTTGCCAAAGCTTCGCCGCTGAGGCCATAGATGTGCCAGCCCTGCGCACGTTCGGCGCCGAGGCTTTCGTAGAAATCGATGGAGGGCTTGTTCCAGTCGAGGACGGACCATTCGATTCTCAGGGCGCCTGCCTTCGCGGCTTCTTTTGCGAGATGGGCGATCAACGCCTTGCCATAACCACGGCCACGGCATTCGGGGCGAACGAACAGGTCTTCCAGATAGATGCCGCGGCTGGCCGCGAAGCTGCCATAGGTAAAGTACCAGGTGGCGATGCCGACGGGTTTGCCGTCTTCGTGCAGCAGCGTGACTTTGAGCGGGGCGTCTTCGCCGATCAGATCGCGGGCCACGATCTCGCGCGTGATCTTGAATTTGAAGGTGAGCTTTTCGTAGACGGCCAGTTCGTAGAGCAGCGAAAGGATCACGTCCTCGTCGCCGGGCTTTGCTGTGCGCAGGGTGAAGGCCATGTTCATGTCCCGCTCATGTGGACCGGAGCATAAGGACATCGTGCAGCCGTGTCAGCAAAGGGAACTTTCGGGCACGTTCTGCGCTTTAGGGAGCATATGTCCGGAAAGGGATTGTCCCATGAAGAAGTTTCTGATGTCTGCCGCCGCGGTCTGCGCGTTGCTTCTGACAGCGCCTGCGATGGCCCAGCCCGATCACAATGGCCACGGCGATGACCATCGCGGCGGACCGCCTGCTGCGCAAGGCCAATCGCACCAAGGTCACGAATCGCGCCCTGCTCCGGCAGCGCGGCCCCAACCGGCAGCGCGTCCGCAGCCGAGCCGTCCGGCGGAGAATGCGCGGCCTGCGATCAGCCGGCCGGATAACAACCGTCACGACAACAATAACAACCGGCCGAATTTCAATCGCCCGGATAACAACAATCGTCCGGGTGCCAATCGGCCGAACAATAACAACCGCCCGAACTTCAACCGGCCGGACAACAACAACCGTCCGTCAGTGCGTCCGCATCCGCGGCCGGATTATTCGAAGTATCGTCGCGCAGTGACGGCACCCCGGCGCTTCCACGTCGGTACGTATCGTGCGCCGCACGGTTATTCGTATCGCCGCTGGAGTTATGGCCAGTATCTGCCGTCGATCTATTGGGGCTCGTCGTTCTGGCTGTCGAATTTCATGACTTACGGTCTGTTCGCGCCGCCGCCGGATGCGGTGTGGGTGCGCTATGGGCCCGATGCGTTGCTGGTCGACCGGTATACCGGCGAAGTGATCTCGGTCGAATACAACGTGTTCTATTGACAGTGTGCGCGTGAAGCGAAACCCCGGCGGAAACGCCGGGGTTTTTCTTTTGGGTGGAAAGAGATTTAGACCGCCACTTCCGCCTTGATGTGCGGGTGCGCCTGGTAGTTTTCCAGTTTGAAATCTTCGTAAGCGAATGCGAAGAGATCTTTCACCTCCGGATTGATGCGCATCGCGGGCAGCGGATAGGGGCGACGCGTGAGTTGCTCGCGCGCCTGATCCAGATGGTTCAGATAAAGATGCGCATCGCCCAAGGTGTGAATGAACTCGCCGGGCTCGAGGCAAGTCACCTGCGCGATCATCATGGTCAGCAGCGCGTAGCTTGCGATGTTGAACGGCACGCCGAGGAAGATGTCGGCGGAGCGTTGATAAAGCTGGCAGGAGAGCTTGCCGTTCGCGACATAGAACTGGAACAGGCAATGGCACGGCGGCAGCGCCATCTTGGGCACGTCTGCGGGATTCCAGGCGGTGACGATGAGGCGGCGCGAATCCGGATTGCGTTTGATGTCGGCCACGAGCTGGGCGATCTGATCGATGGTGCCGCCATGGCCATCGGGCCAGGAGCGCCATTGATGGCCGTAGACGGGGCCGAGTTCGCCGTTCGCATCGGCCCATTCGTCCCAGATGCTGACGCCGCGATCCTGCAGCCATTTGACGTTGGTCTCGCCGCGCAGGAACCACAGCAGTTCGACGATGATGGCCTTGGTGAACAGCTTCTTGGTGGTGAGCAGCGGAAACCCATCGGCCAGATCGAACCGCATCTGATGACCGAACACCGAGATCGTGCCGGTGCCGGTGCGGTCGCGCTTCTCCGCACCGTGCTTGAGCACGCGTTCCATCAGGTCGTGGTATTGGCGCATGGGCGGGTTTTCCGATTCCATCCGATACTAGCAGCGCGGTAGCTCCCTTACCGTAGGAATTTGTGGCGGAAATCCACAGGGACTTTCGGGATTTGCGCGTTTGGGGCTATGCTGCCGGTATGAACAAGCCCGTCAAAATCGACTCCGGCGAACGGGGCGCGGAGTTCGAAAAGGCCGTCCGCGAGGGCATCGCGGATGCCGATGCGGGCCGCACGGTTTCATACGAGAAAATTCGGCGTTGGCTCTTGTCTTGGGGGACGGACAAGGAATTGCCGCCGCCGAAGTGACGGTCTCGTTCACGCGCGCGGCGCGGAACGATCTTTCGAATATCCGCAAACACATCGGCAAGGACAGCCCGCAAGCCGCTTCGCGCATGGCAGTGGAATTGGTTGCGGCTTGCGACCGGCTGGAACTCTTTCCCGAGCGGGGCCGGCCGGGCCTGGTCCCGCAAACCCGTGAGCTGACCACCGTCTGGCCTTACGTCATCGTCTATCGCGTTTTGGGGCAAACGGTTGAAATCCTTCGCATCTGGCATGGCGCGCAGGATCGCAAAGGCTGAGCCAAGCCTTCTATTCTTAACTTCCACCGCCTATATAGAGGTTGTCCGGGCTTGCCCGGACTATGGCGATAAACGGCTGCGTAATAAGCGGACTGGACCCGGGGGCGGTACCCGGCGCCTCCACCACATGTCCTCCCAGGAGGATATCTGTGGGGGCGAAACAGGATCGACAGACGTGTAAAGGCTGACCTTTTGCTCGGTATGGTATCCGCCGTTATCGGGCTGTCTGTATAGGTGCCAACGACAATGAAATGGCCCTCGCTGCCTAACTTCGGTTAGCCAAGCGCGGTTCGAGGGACACCGGGCAACAGAAGTCCCTCACTTTATTCCTCAAGCAGTAGCAATCTTCGCATCCGGTTCGCGGTTCAGATACGCGACGATGGCGGCGAGGATGCACACGCTTCCGCCGATGGCGACCGATTGGCCGACGCCGATGCGGCCGCCCAGCCAGCCGAGCAGCAGCGATCCCCACGGCATCATGCCCATGAAGCCCATGGCGTAGAACGAGACCACGCGGCCGCGCATGTGATCTTCGGCGACGGTCTGGATGATGGTGTTGGTCGAGCCGCCGAGCAGCATCAGGCTGAAGGCGGTGGGCAATACCAGCACCATCGCTGCGATCAGCGAATGCGAATTGGCGAATAGGATGAGGCCGACGCCGAAGGATGCTGCGGCGATCATGGGTGTGAGCGTGAGATGGCGGTCGTGGATTCTCGCCAGCGCATAAGCGCCGCACAATGCACCTGCGCCGACCGATCCCAACACGAAGCCGAGGCCGCGCGAGCCTTCGTTCAGCACGTCGCGCACGAAGGCGGGCATCATGGGGATGTAGGATGCGCCGAAGGCCGAGCACACCGCGATCAGCATCAGGGAAATACGGATCTGGCGGTTGGTCCAGGCGTAGACGAAACCCGCTTTCAATTCCTGCAGCGGACGGCCGTGTATGCGCGGCGGTTTGGGCACGACATGCATCATGATGAGGCTGATGAGCACCGCGCCATAGGAAATCGCGTCGATGGTGAAGCACAGGCCCTCGCCCACCGTCGCCACCAATATGCCTGCAACCGTCGGGCCCACGATGCGGGCGAGATTGAACATCACCGAATTGAGCGAGATCGCGTTGCGCAAATCCGCCTTGCCGACCATCTCGATGGTGAAGGATTGGCGCGTGGGAACGTCGAACGCGTTGACGAAGCCTTTGAACAGCGCCAGCGCCACGATGTGCCAGACCTGCACGAGGCCGGTCAGCGTGAGCGTGGCGAGTGCTGCGGCCTGCAGCATGGAAAGGGCCTGCGTGACGACCAGCATTTTGCGGCGGTCGAGGCGATCGGAAATCATGCCGCCGAACGCCGAGATGAAAAACACCGGCACCTGACCGCAGAACGACACCACGCCGAGCAGGAACGGCGAATGCGTCATCGAATAGACGAGCCAACCCTGCGCCACCGAAGTGATCCAGGTGCCCATCAGCGAGACAAGCTGGCCGGTGAAGAACAGGCGGTAATTGCGGTGGCGGAAAACTTCCAGCAGCGCGAGCGCGGTGGGGCGCTGGCTTCCCCCTTCCGGCGGTGGGGTTTCTTCCGGCGTGGCCGCGAGTTCTTCGCTTTCGGTCGTCATGCCGCGACGAACCTTGCCCTTGCCAGATGCAAACGGAGATTGTTCGCTCTCAGCGAAACGATATTGCCAGACGGGGACATTGCCATGGTTTCAACGGACCTACTCTTCGAACCGTTCCGGCTCAAGGGGCTTTCGCTTCCTAACCGGATTGTCATGGCTCCCATGACCAGATCGCGGTCGCCCGAGCAGGTGCCGAACGATGATGTTGCCGCCTACTACCGCCGCCGCGCCGAAGGCGGCGTGGGATTGATCCTGACGGAAGGCACCTCGCCGGAACATCTTTCGGCATCGAACGACACAAACGTGCCCGCGTTCTTCGGCGAGGAATCGCTCAAGGGTTGGGCGAACGTGCTGAAAGACGTGAAAGCGGCTGGCGGCCACATCATGCCGCAGCTCTGGCATCTGGGCGTCGTGCGGCACAAGGGAGCGGGGCCATATCCCGATCAGCGAAGCATGTCGCCATCCGGTTTGGCCAAGCCGGGCAAGCAGGTGACCGAACCGATGACGTCGAAAGAAATCGACGAGGTGGTCGAAGGCTTTGCCACGAGCGCGGGTTACGCCAAGGACATGGGTTTCGACGGCGTCGAGATTCACGGCGCGCATGGCTACATCGTCGACCAGTTCTTCTGGGACGGAACCAATGTGCGCGAAGATGCGTTCGGCGGCACGCTGGAAAAGCGCACGCAGTTCGCGGCCGAGATCGTGCGGGCGGTGCGTGCGCGGGTGGGCGAGGAGTTTCCGATCCTCTTGCGCTTCTCGCAATGGAAGCAGCAGGATTATGCGGCGCGGCTGGCGCACACGCCGCAGGAATTAGAACGGTTTCTGAAGCCGCTCTCCGATGCGGGTGTCGATATCTTCCATTGTTCGACGCGGCGGTTCTGGGAACCGGAATTCGATGGATCGGACATGAACCTTGCGGGCTGGACGAAGAAGCTCACCGGCAAGCCCACGGTCACGGTGGGATCGGTGAGCCTCAATCTGGATTTCATCACCTCGTTCGCGATGCAGCCGACGGAAATGCAGGCGGGGAACATCGAGCGGTTGATGGAGATGATGGCGCGCGGGGATTTCGATCTGGTGGCGGTGGGGCGCGCGCTGCTGGTGAATCCGGATTGGGCGAACAAGGTGCGCGAAGGACGGGCCGCGGAGTTGAAGCCGTTCGTGCCAGAGTCGTTGGGCGTTTATTTTTAGCGTCTCACCAATCTCATCTTCAGACCGTATCTCGGCCTGAGTGTGATGCGGGCCAGCGGTTCCACTTTCTGGTCCGGCAGCAATTCCAAGCGATAGCGTTTGGCGATGGTCGACAGGATGACGATCGCTTCCTGCATCGCGAACGCCATGCCGATGCAGATGCGGGGGCCGCCGCCGAATGGGATATACGCGAAGCGGTTGATCTTTTCGCGGGCGCCGGGGGCGAAGCGTTCAGGGCGGAAATATTCCGGCGCGTCCCACAGTTTGCGATGACGGTGGATCACCCAGGGCGCGATCATGATGGCGGTGTTGGGTTCGATTTCCACCGGGCCCACCTTGTCGGCGTTCACGGAATCGCGCGCGAACAGCGGTGCGGGCGGATAGAGGCGCATCGATTCTTCGATCACGGCGCGGGTGAAGGCGAGTCCGGGAACATCTTCCGATGTCGCGCCATCGGATTTCAGCGTGTTGCGCGCTTCGGCGGCGACCGCCGCATCGTGTTCGGCGAATTGCGAGAGCAGATAGAACGTCCAGGTCAGCGCGTTCGCCGTGGTTTCGTGGCCGGCGAGCACAAAGGTGGAGACGTTGTCATAGACCTCCGCTTCGCTGAACAGCGCGCCCTCTTCCGGGTCTTTGGCGGTGAGCAGCAACGTCAGCAGATCGTCGGGGGCGTTGGCGGGATCGCGCGTCAGGCGCGCGCGGCGGCGGTCGATCAGCGCGCCCAACTCGTTGCGGAAGAA
>Ga0265331_10000776_pt1 | contig 26584 bp, 21 predicted proteins | sample 41923metaG_FD_202088 | JGI IMG/M metagenome (GOLD analysis project Ga0265331, IMG submission 202088) | Rhizosphere microbial communities from Carex aquatilis grown in University of Washington, Seatle, WA, United States - 4-19-23 metaG | ecosystem: Host-associated > Plants > Roots > Rhizosphere... | reverse complement strand
TGCTTTGGCTGCCCACAAGGCCAAGCACGCCATCAACCGCGATCTTGAACAGCAGGCCATGGCAGCATAGCCTGCTCAACAGGCTGCGCCTGCCGAGCAAATTTCAACACGGCCCGGGACATCCCCCGGCCATCGCTTCAATCCCCACAAGCTGCTGCTCGACCCCTATGCCAAGGCGCTGGTGGGACGGCTGCGCTGGTCGGACGCGCATTTCGGCTACCGCGTCGGCTCACCCCGCGGCGACCTGTCCTTCGACCGCCGCGACAGCGCCGCCGGCATGCCCAAATGCCAGGTGCAGGACCCCGCCTTCACCTGGGGCCGCAGCCGCCGCCCGCACATTCACTGGGAGCGCCTGGTCATCTACGAGCTGCATGTGCGCGGCCACACAATCCGCCACCCCGAGGTGCCCGAGGCCCTGCGCGGAACCTTCAGCGGCCTCGGCCATGCGGCGGTGGTGGAGCGCATCCGGGCGCTGGGGGTGACGGCGGTGGAACTGCTGCCGGTCCAGGCTTTCGTCGACGACCGGCTGCTGGTGGAGCGGGGCCTGCGCAATTACTGGGGATACAACACCATCGGCTTCTTCGCCCCCGACCCGCGCTACCTCGCCACCTCGTCCGTCAACGAGTTCAAGGAGATGGTGGCGCGCCTGCACGACGCCGGGATCGAGGTCTTCCTCGACGTCGTCTACAACCACACCGCCGAGGGCAATGAATTGGGACCGACGCTGTCGTTCAAGGGGATCGACAACGCCTCGTACTATCGGCTGCCGCCCATGCGGAAGAGCCACTACGTCAACCACTCCGGCACCGGCAACACCTTGAACGTCAGCCATCCGCGCGTGCTGCAGATGGTCACCGATTCGCTGCGCTACTGGGCCGGGGAAATGCGGGTGGACGGCTTTCGCTTCGACCTGGCGACCATTCTCGGGCGCGAGGTCTCCGGCTTCGACCAGGGCAGCGGCTTCCTCGACGCGTGCCGCCAGGATCCGCTGCTGTCCACATGCAAGCTGATCGCCGAACCGTGGGACGTCGGCCCCGGCGGCTATCAGGTCGGCCAGTTCGGGCCGGGATGGGCGGAATGGAACGATCGCTACCGCGATTGCGTGCGTTCGTATTGGCGCGGCGACGAGGGCCGCCTGCCGGAATTCGCCGCCCGCCTGACCGGCTCGGCCGACCTGTTCGGCAGGCGCGGCCGGCGCCCCTGGGCCAGCGTCAACTTCGTCACTGCCCATGACGGGTTCACCGTGGCCGATCTGGTCTCGTACGACGCCAAGCACAACGACGCCAATCTCGAGGGCAATCGCGACGGCAGCGACGACAACCGCAGCTGGAACCACGGCACCGAGGGCCCCACCGGCGATCCGGGGATCACCGCGCTGCGCCGGCGCCAGATCCGCAACATGCTCGCCACCTTGCTGTTTTCACAAGGCGTGCCGATGCTGCTGGCCGGCGACGAACTCGGCCGCAGCCAGAACGGCAACAACAACGCCTATTGCCAGGACAACGAGACCGCCTGGGTCGACTGGGGCGCCGCCGACACCCGCCTGGAAGACTTCGTGCGCACCTGCATCGCCATCCGCCAGAGCTATCCGGTGCTGCACCGCGGCCGCTTCCTCACCGGCGTGCCCGATCCCGACAGCGGGATGCCCGACGTCACCTGGCTGACGCCGGCCGGAGTGGCGATGACCAAGGCCAACTGGCACGACCCGGGGGCCCGCTGCCTGGGCCTGGTGCTGGATGGGCGGGCGCGGGCCACCGGCATCCGCACCCCGGCCAACGACGCCACCCTGCTGCTGGTCGCCAACGCCCATTGGGACGTGGTCGCGTTCATCCTGCCGGCGGTGACCGGCGGCAACGCGTGGCGCTGCCTGATCGACACCGGCAGACCCGAGGCGAGCACACGAATTTTCGCCGCCGGCCATCCCTACCCGACGACGGGGCGCTCGCTGCTGCTGTTCCGGCTGTGCGACCGCAACGACTAGGTCTTCGCGCCGATAGGATTACCCCGCCGCCAGCCAGCCGATCGCCGCAAGGCCGAAGACGATGCGCCAGAGGGCGAAGGGCAGGTAGGTGCCTCGCCGCAGCCAAGCCAGCATCGCCGCGGTGGCGATCAGCGCCGCCACCATCGCCGTGCCCGCCCCGGCGAAGTTCGCCGACGGCATCAGCCCCTGGTTGAGCCACAAATCGCTGACCACCGAAGAGGCCGAGACCGCCAGCAGCGGCATGCCCAGCAGCAGCGAGAAGCGCGCCGCCTCGGTCCGCTCGTAGCCCATCAGGCGGGCCGCCGTCACCGTGATGCCGACGCGCGAGACCCCCGGGATCAGGGCCGCACCCTGCAGCAGGCCGATGGCGAAGGCGCCGAGCAGGCTCATGTGTTCGAGCCGGCGCACCGTCATCCCCAGATTGTCGGCGACCAGCATGAACACGCCGAACACCAGCGAAGCGGCGGCGGCGGTCGCCGGGCCGCCGAGATCGGCGCCGACGCGGCGCACCGCCCACGACACCGCCAGGGCCGGCAGCGTCCCCACCACCACCTCGATCAGCAGGCGGCTGCCGGAATCCGGCCGCCCCTTGGCCAGCTTCCACAACCCGACCGCCATCGCCCACAGATCGCGCCAGAAATAGATCGCCAGCGCCGCGAGGATGCCGGCATCGGCCGCCGAGGCCGTGGCCATGCGTTCGGCCGGCGTACCGGCGAGCGCCGGCAGCAACGCCAGATGCCCGGCGGCGCTTACCGGCAGGATCTCACCGATTCCGCGGATGAGGGCCACGATCAGCACATCGAAGAGTGTCACGCCCTACCCCATTTCCTGGCCTGGGGCCTATATACCACCGGCCTCGGGGCTGCCGGAAGGCCGGGTATAGTCTCAGATTGGGACCTTTTTGTGGCGCGCCGCGCCAAAAGGCGGCAAAATCTGCGCCGCGCCGGGGGGTGCCCTAAAATACATGGCAGTATTGCTGTCTCATTGTCCATTTTTCACTGGTTTCGGCTGAGACACCTGTCGTAGATCTCATGACCGCCCACGCCGCCGGGAGGATGGCCGCGCATGTCGACCAAGATGCTCCAATTCACCCGTCTCGATCAGCAGGCGCCCGACAAGCGCCCCGCCGGCGAGCGCCGCGGCGATTTCGGCGAGATCTCCCGTCCCTTCCTGCCCGACCAGGCCGCCGGCCAATCCTCGCGCTGCGAACAATGCGGCATTCCGTATTGCCAGATCCACTGCCCGGTCGCCAACAACATCCCCGACTGGCTGCTGCTGGTGGCCCAGGGGCGAATGGAGGAGGCGTGGGCCGCCTCCTCGGCCACCAACGCCTTCCCCGAGATCTGCGGCCGCATCTGCCCGCAGGACCGGCTGTGCGAGGGCAATTGCGTCCTGGAGCAGTCGCGCCACGGCACCGTGACCATCGGCGCGATCGAAAAGCACATCACCGAGCACGCGTTCGCCCAGGGCTGGATCAAGCCGCCGATTCCGCGCCACGAACGGCCGCAGTCGGTCGGCATCGTCGGCGGCGGCCCCGCCGGCCTGGCCGCCGCCGACCGGCTGCGCCGCCGCGGCTACAAGGTCACCGTCTACGACCGCCACGACCGCATCGGCGGGCTGCTGGTCTACGGCATTCCCGGCTTCAAGCTCGACAAGGCGGTGGTCGAGCGCCGCGTCCGCCTGCTGGCCGAGGCCGGGGTCACCTTCCGCACCAGGATCACCATCGGCGGCAGCGGCCTGGCCTTCGCCGAATTGCGCGCCCGCCACGACGCCGTGCTGATCGCCACCGGGGTCTACCAGGCGCGCGACCTGACGGTGCCCGGCGCCGGCCTGGCCGGCGTGCACGCCGCCCTCGACTACCTGGTCGCCTCCAACCGCAAGGGGCTGGGCGATGCCGTCCCCGCCTTCGACGACGGCAGCCTCGACGCCCGCGGCAAGGACGTGGTGGTGATCGGCGGCGGCGATACCGCCATGGACTGCGTGCGCACCGCCATCCGCCAGGACGCCCGCACGGTGACCTGCCTGTACCGCCGCGACCGCGCCAACATGCCCGGCTCGCAGCGCGAGGTCGCCCATGCCGAGGAGGAGGGCGTCCGCTTCGAATGGATGGCGGCGCCCGAGGCCGTCCTCGGTGGCGACGCGGCGACCGGGGTGCGGGCCAGGCGCATGCATCTGGGCGTCGCCGATTCGTCGGGGCGCCAGACCCCGGTGCCGATCGAGGGCTCGGGCTTCACCCTGGCGGCCGACATGGTGATCAAGGCCCTGGGCTTCGATCCCGAGGACATGCCGGGATTGTTCGGCCAGCCGGCCCTAAAGGTCACCCGCGGGGGCACCCTGGCGCTCGACGGGCCGAGCCAGGCCACCAGCCTCGACGGGGTGTTCGCCGCCGGCGACATCGTGCGCGGCGCCTCGCTGGTGGTGTGGGCGATCCGCGACGGCCAGGACGCCGCGACGGCCATCGACGCCTATATCCAAGGCAAGGCGCGGGCGGCGGCGGAGTAGGGATCACTGAGAGATGATGCGTCTCTGTGGTTGGAGAGCGCTGAAGGAGAGCACCATGACCGATGGCGAGCGCTTCGTTGCCGCGTATCTGGAAAACGCCGCCCGGCTCGAGGCCGCCGGCATCGACCTGACGCCCCATGATTCCTGCGGCGTCGGCTTGGTGGCGGCGCTCGACGGCAGGGCGCGGCGCGAGGTGGTCACCGCCGGCATCGCCGCATTGAAGGTGCTGTGGCACCGCGGCGCCGTCGACGCCGACGGCAAGACCGGCGACGGCGCCGGCATCCACGTCGAGCTGCCGCAGGAATTCTTCAAGGACCACGTCCGCCACCAGGGCCACGAGCCGGTGCCGGGCCGCCTGGCCATCGGCATGATCTTCCTGCCCAAGGCCGACCTGGGCGCCCAGGAGCGCTGCCGCTGCATCGTCGAGACCGAGATCCTGGCCTTCGGCTACACCATCTACGGCTGGCGCCAGGTGCCGGTGAACGTCACCGTCTGCGGCGACAAGGCCAACGCCACCCGGCCCGAGATCGAGCAGATCCTGGTGGCCAATTCCAAGAACAGCGCCGAGGAGCGCTTCGAGGCCGACCTCTTCATCATCCGCCGCCGGATCGAGAAGCGGGTGCTGGCCGAACCGATCACCGATTTCTACATCTGCTCGTTCTCATGCCGCTCGGTGATCTACAAGGGCATGTTCCTGGCCGAGCAACTGACCGCCTTCTATCCCGACCTGCTGGACGAGCGCTTCGTGTCGCGCTTCGCCATCTACCACCAGCGCTATTCGACCAACACCTTCCCCACCTGGCGGCTGGCCCAGCCCTTCCGCATGCTCGCCCACAACGGCGAGATCAACACCCTGGCCGGCAACCTCAACTGGATGAAGGCGCACGAGCCGCGCATGGCCCATCTGGTGTTCGGCGAGCAGATGGAGGAGATCAAGCCGATCGTCCAGCCGGGCGGATCCGATTCGGCGGCGCTCGACAACGTCTTCGAGGTGATGGTGCGGGCCGGCCGTCCGGCCCCGCTGGTCAAGCAGATGCTGATCCCCGAATCGATCGGCCAGAACACCCGCATGCCCGAGGCGCACCGCGCCTTCTTCAGCTATTGCAACGCCGTCATCGAGCCGTGGGACGGGCCGGCGGCCCTGTGCGCCACCGACGGCCGCTGGGCCGTCGCCGGCATGGACCGCAACGGGCTGCGGCCGATGCGCTTCACCATCACCGCCGGCGACCTGCTGATCGTCGGCTCGGAGACCGGCATGGTCAAAGTGCCCGAGGCCGAGGTGATCGAGAAGGGCCGGGTCGGCCCCGGCCAGACCATCGCCGTCGACCTCGAGCACGGCCGCCTGTACCGCGACGGCGAGATCAAGGACCTGCTGGCGGCGCGGCGCAAGTACGGCAGCTGGACCCGGCGCATCACCGAACTGGATTCGCTGGTCAAGACCGGCGCCCCCGAGCCGGTCGAGCTGTCCGCCGCCGATTTGCGCCGCCGCCAGCTCGCCTACGGCCTGTCGATGGAGGACATGGAGCTGATCCTCCAGCCGATGGTCGAGGAGGCCAAGGAGGCGATCGGCAGCATGGGCGACGACACCCCGCTGGCCGTCCTGTCCGAGCATTACCGCGGCCTCCACCATTTCTTCCGGCAGAACTTCAGCCAGGTCACCAACCCGCCGATCGATTCCTTGCGCGAGAACCGGGTGATGAGCCTGAAGACCCGGCTGGGCAACCTGGGCAACATCCTCGACGAGGACGAAAGCCAGTGCGACCTTTTGATCCTCGAATCGCCGGTGCTGTCCAACGCCGAGTTCGAGGCGATGCGCGAGTACATGGGCAAGACCTGCGCCGAGATCGACTGCACCTTCGCCCCCGACGGCGAGGGCGCGCTCAAGGACGCCCTGGCCCGCATCCGCCGCGAGGCCGAGGACGCGGTGCGCGGCGGCTGCACCCATCTGGTGCTGTCCGACAAGCCGGTGGCGGAGGACCGCATCGCGGTGCCGATGATCCTGGCCGCCGGCGGCGTCCATTCGCACCTGGTGCGCGAGCGGCTGCGCACCTGGACCTCGCTCAACGTCCGCTCGGGCGAGGCGCTGGACGTCCATTACGTCGCCGTGCTGATCGGCGTCGGCGCCACCACCGTCAACGCCTACCTGGCGCAGGAGGCGATCGCCGACCGCCATGGCCGCGACCTGTTCCCCGGCCTGACCCTGGCGGAGTGCATCCGCAACTACAAGAAGGCCATCGACCAGGGCCTGCTGAAGATCATGTCGAAGATGGGCATCGCCGTGATCAGCTCGTATCGCGGCGGCTACAACTTCGAGGCCATCGGCCTGTCGCGCGCCCTGGTCGCCGAATTCTTCCCCGGCATGACCAGCCGCATTTCGGGCATCGGCCTGACCGGCATCGCCAAGAAGACCATCGCCCAGCACGAAGCGGCCTTCGCCGCCGACAGCGCGGTGCTGCCGGTCGGCGGCTTCTACCGCTTCCGCCGCGGCGCCGAGACCCATGCCCATGACGGCACCCTGATCCACACCCTGCAGACCGCCGTCGCCACCGACAGCTACCAGACCTATCGCAAATACGCCGACGGGGTGCGCCGCCTGCCGCCGGTGACCATCCGCGACCTGCTCGACCTGCGCCCGGCCGGGCCGCCGGTGAACGTCGACGAGGTCGAATCGATCACCGAGATCCGCAAGCGCTTCCTCACTCCGGGCATGTCGCTGGGCGCGCTCAGCCCCGAGGCGCACGGCACGCTGAACATCGCCATGAACCGCATCGGCGCCCGCAGCGTCTCGGGCGAGGGCGGCGAGGACCCCGAGCGCTACCGGCCGCGGCCCAACGGCGACAACGCCAACTCGGCGGTCAAGCAGATCGCCTCGGGCCGCTTCGGGGTCTCGGCCGAGTACCTGACCATGTGCCGCGAGATCGAGATCAAGATCGCCCAGGGCGCCAAGCCCGGCGAGGGCGGCCAGCTGCCCGGCTTCAAGGTCACCGTCGAGATCGCCCGCCTGCGCCACGCCACCCCCGGCGTCACCCTGATCAGCCCGCCGCCGCACCACGACATCTATTCGATCGAGGACCTGGCCCAGCTGATCTACGACCTGAAGCAGATCAACCCCGAGGCCCGGGTCACCGTCAAGCTGGTCAGCCGCTCCGGCATCGGCACCGTCGCCGCCGGGGTGGCCAAGGCCAAGGCCGACACCATCCTGATCTCGGGCCATTCCGGCGGCACCGGCGCCAGCCCGCAGACCTCGATCAAGTTCGCCGGCCTGCCGTGGGAGCTGGGCCTGTCCGAGGCCCACCAAGTGCTGACCCTCAACCGCCTGCGCCACCGCGTGCGGTTGCGCACCGACGGCGGCATCAAGACCGGCCGCGACGTGGTCATCGCCGCCATGATGGGGGCGGAGGAATTCAACATCGGCACCACCAGCCTGGTCGCCATGGGCTGCATCATGGTGCGCCAGTGCCATTCCAACACCTGCCCGGTGGGGGTGTGCACCCAGGACCCGGCGTTGCGCGCCCGCTTCGCCGGCAGCCCCGACAAGGTGGTCAACCTGTTCAGCTTCATCGCCGAGGACGTCCGCGAAATCCTGGCCTCGCTGGGGGCGCGCTCGCTCAACGAGGTCATCGGCCGCACCGACCTGCTGGCCCAGGTCAGCCGCGGGGCGCCGCATCTCGACGACCTCGACCTCAACCCGCTGCTGGCCCAGGCCGATGCCGGCGGTTATGCCCGCTATTGCACCCAGGTCGAGCGCAACGAGGTGCCCGAGACCCTCGACGCCCAGATCATCAAGGACGCCCGCCCGATGCTGGAGGAGGGCGAGAAGATGCAGCTGGCCTACAACGTCCGCAACGTCGACCGCGCCGTCGGCACCAAGCTCAGCCATTGCATCACCAAGCGCTACGGCATGACCGGCCTGGCGCCGGGCCACGTCACCGTGCGCCTGAAGGGATCGGCGGGCCAGTCGCTGGGCGCCTGGGCGGTGCAGGGCCTCAAGCTGGAGGTCTACGGCGACGCCAACGACTATGTCGGCAAGGGCCTGTCGGGCGGCACCATCGTGGTGCGGCCGACCATCTCCAGCCCGCTGGTCACCCACCTCAACACCATCATCGGCAACACCGTGCTGTACGGCGCCATCGCCGGGCGCCTGTTCGCCGCCGGCCAGGCCGGCGAGCGCTTCGCCGTGCGCAATTCCGGCGCCGCAGCCGTGATCGAGGGCTGCGGCTCCAATGCATGCGAATATATGACAGGGGGGACGGTAGTGGTCCTCGGCGCGGTGGGGGCCAATTTCGGCGCCGGCATGACCGGCGGCATGGCCTTCGTCTACGATGCCGAGGAGCTGTTTTCCCTCAAGGCCAACCCGGACACGGTGATCTGGCAGGCGGTGCAGACCGAATACTGGGAAGGCCAATTGAGGGCGCTGGTCCAGGAGCACGTGGCCGAGACCCAGTCCCCCTTCGCCGCCGCCCTGCTGGCCGACTGGGAGCGCGAATTGCCGCGCTTCCGCCAGGTGGTGCCCAAGGAGATGCTGTCGCGGCTCGAGCACCCGGTAACGCGCGAGCGGGAGAAGGCGCGGGCGTGACGGCCCCTCTCGCGCATTGCTTGATTACACTACCTTTTCCAGTTCGCGCACGATGGCTTCGCCCATCACCGTGGTCGACACCTTGGCCTTGCCCGGCTGCATGATGTCGGCGGTACGCAACCCGCCCTTCAGAACCTGCTTGACCGCGGTCTCGATCAGCTTCGCCTCGCCGTCGAGGTCGAAGGACCAGCGCAGGCACATGGCGAAGGACAGGATGGAGGCGAGCGGATTGGCGACGTCCCGGCCGGCGATGTCGGGCGCCGAACCGTGCACCGGCTCGTACAGGGCCTTGCGCTTGCCGGCGGCATCGGGCGCCCCCAGCGAGGCCGACGGCAGCATGCCGAGCGAACCGGTCAGCATGGCGGCGCAGTCGGACAGGATGTCGCCGAACATGTTCTCGGTGACCATCACGTCGAACTGCTTGGGATTGCGCACCAGCTGCATCGCGGCGTTGTCGACGTACATGTGCGACAGCATGACGTCGGGGAACTCGCTCTGCTGCAGCTTGATCATCTCTTCGCGCCACAGCACCGTCGATTCCAGCACGTTGGCCTTGTCGACCGAGCACACCTTCTTGCCGCGCTTGCGCGCCAGTTCGAAGGCGATCCGCCCGATGCGCTGGATCTCCGAGGTGGTGTAGGCGAGAGTGTTGAAGCCGCGGCGCTGGCCGTCGGGCAGGGTCTCGATGCCGCGCGGCTCGCCGAAATAGAGGCCGCCGGTGAGTTCGCGCAGGATCATCATGTCCAGCCCGCCGATCACCTCGGCCCGCAGGGTCGAGGCGTCGACCAGGGCGTCGAACACCGTCGCCGGGCGCAGGTTGGCGAACAGCCCCATGTCCTTGCGGATCCTGAGCAGCCCGCGCTCGGGCTTCTTGTCGAACGGCAGCTCGTCCCACTTGGGCCCGCCCACCGCGCCCAGCAGCACGGCGTCGGCGGCGAGGGCGGTGGCCAAGGTGGCGTCGGCGAGCGGCGTGCCGAAGGCGTCATAGGCTGCGCCGCCGATCAACCCCTCTTCGATTTCGAAGACGATGCCGCGCTTCTTGGCCATCCAGTCGATGATCCGGCGCACCTGGGCCATCACTTCGACACCAATGCCGTCACCGGGCAGAATCAACAGCTTGTTCACAGCCATTCAAAATCCTCCAAATTCAATCGGTCACAGCCATGGCTGGCTGACCTTTCGGTTGGCCTCGAACGCGGCGATCTTGCCGGCCTTGGCCAGCGTCAGGCCGATGTCGTCGAGACCATCGAGCAGGCAATGCTTGCGGAACGGGTCGATGTCGAAGCGGATGCATCCCCCGTCGGGGCCGTGAATTTCCTGCTTATCGAGGTCGACGGTGACGGTGGCGTTGGCGCCGCGCTTGGCGTCGTCCATCAGCTTGTCCACATCCGTCTGGGGCAGCTTGATCGGCAGAATGCCGTTCTTGAAGCAGTTGTTGTAGAAGATGTCGGCGAAGGACGGCGCAATGATGCAGCGGATGCCGAAATCGGCGATCGCCCAGGGAGCGTGCTCGCGGCTCGATCCGCAGCCGAAATTGGCCCCCGCCACCAGGATGACGGCCTTGCGCCACGCCGGCTGGTTGAGCACGAATTCGGGGACGTCCTTGCCGTCCGCGGAATAGCGCATCTCGTCGAACAGATTGCGTCCCAACCCGGTCCGCTTGATGGTCTTCAGGAATTGCTTGGGAATGATCATGTCGGTGTCGACGTTGATCATCGGCAGCGGCGCCGCGACGCCGGTGAGTACGGTGAACTTGTCCATGTCGTCCCTTGGCCGAGGGTGAGTCCGAATAACCGCGTATGCTGGCATGACCGGGGCGAAAATGCCACATCCCGCATAATGATGCGCATACGACAACGCGCCGCCTTCGTCGGAGGCGACAGCGAATTGTATACATTTCTCATACCGATTTGGATAGCGGGGATATCGCGCGTGAGCGCGCCGCATCGCATGACTGCGATGCGCTTGCGCTGTTGCCGCACACAATGATTGCAAATTCCAGGCGTCACGCCCGAACGTGTTCCGGCCTTCCGCCGGGACGCGTTCGGGCGTGACGCGGCGCCTACGTCAGCAGGTCGCGCACGTCGGTGAGCCGGCCGGTGATCGCCGCCGCCGCGGCCATCGCCGGGCTGACCAGATGGGTGCGCCCGCCGCGGCCCTGGCGTCCCTCGAAATTGCGGTTGGAGGTCGAGGCCGAACGCTGCCCCGGCTTCAACTGGTCGGCGTTCATCGCCAGGCACATCGAGCATCCGGGCTCGCGCCATTCGGCGCCGGCGGCGAGGAACACCTCGTCCAAGCCCTCGGCCTCGGCCTGCTCCTTGACTAGGCCAGAACCGGGCACCACCAGCACCTGGATTCCCGCGGCGACCTTGCGGCCGCCCAGCACCTCGGCGGCGGCGCGCAGATCCTCGATGCGGCCGTTGGTGCACGAGCCGATGAACACCACGTCGATGGCGATGTCGGTGGCCGCCATGCCGGCGGTGAGGCCCATATAGGCGAGCGAGCGCTCGACCGCCAGGCGCTTGCCCTCGTCGGCGATGGCGGCGGGATCGGGCACCCGCCCGGTGATGGGAATGACGTCCTCGGGGCTGGTGCCCCAGGTCACCTGCGGCACCAGTTGGGCGCCATCGATCACCACCTCGGCGTCGAAATGGGCGTCGGCATCGGTCTTCAGCGTCTTCCAGTAGGTCAGCGCCATTTCCCACGCCGCGCCCTTGGGCGCCTGCGCCCGGCCGCGCACGTAGTCGAAGGTCTTCTGGTCGGGGGCGATCAGGCCGGCCCGCGCCCCGGCCTCGATGGTCATGTTGCACACCGTCATGCGGCCTTCCATCGACAGCGAGCGGATGGCGTCGCCGCAATACTCGATGACGTAGCCGGTGCCGCCGGCGGTACCGATGCGGCCGATGATGGCCAGCACCACGTCCTTCGCCGTCACCCCCAGCGGCAGGGTGCCGTCGACCCGCACCCGCATGTTCTTGGCCGGGCTTTGGACCAGCGTCTGGGTGGCGAGCACATGCTCGACCTCCGAGGTGCCGATGCCGAAGGCCAGCGCCCCGAACGCGCCGTGGGTCGAGGTGTGGGAATCGCCGCAGACGATGGTGCTGCCGGGCAGGGTGAAGCCCTGCTCGGGACCGACGATGTGGACGATGCCCTGGCGGATATCGTCCATGCGGAAATAGTCGATGCCGAAGTCGCGCGCATTGGTCTCCAGGGTTTCGACCTGGATGCGGCTTTCCTCGTTCTCGATGCCCTTGGCGCGGTCGGTGGTCGGCACGTTGTGGTCGGCCACGGCCAACGTCAGCTCGGGATGGCGCACCGGCCGCTTGGCCAGCCGCAGCCCCTCGAACGCCTGGGGGCTGGTGACTTCGTGCACCAGGTGGCGGTCGATGTAGACGAGGCAGGTGCCGTCATCCTGGACGTCCACCAGATGGGCGTCCCAGATCTTGTCGAACAGCGTGCGCGGCTTGGGCATCGGGATCGCTTTCTTCTATTCCTCGGCGGCGGCGGCGGCAGCGGCGCTGGCAGCCTTGGCTTCGGCCTTGGCGGCGGACTTGCCGGCGGCGATGGCCTCGCGCTCGGCGGCCGAGATCTTGGCGGCGTAGCCGGTGGTCTGCTCGGCGATGCGGGCGGACTTGCCGCGGCGGTCGCGCAGGTAATACAGCTTGGCGCGCCGCACGTCGCCGCGGCGGATCACCTCAATCGAGGCGATGTTGGGCGAATAGAGCGGGAAGACCCGCTCGACGCCCTCGCCGTAGGAGATCTTGCGGACGACGAAGGAGCTGTTCAGCCCGTCGTTCTTGCGGGCGATGCACACGCCCTCATAGGCCTGCACGCGCTCGCGGCCGCCTTCGACCACCTTGACGTTGACCTTGACGGTGTCGCCGGGGGCGAACTGGGGGACCGCCTTGGCCTCGGTCAGCTGGGCGATCTGCTCCTTTTCGAGCTGCTCGATGATGTTCATGCTCTCGACCCTCTATCCGTTCTTGGCCTCGACGTGCCGGGACCACAGGTCCGGGCGCCGCTGCCGGGTTATGTCCTCCGCCTGGCGCCGGCGCCAGTCGCGTATCTTCACGTGGTGGCCGGAAAGCAGGACTTCCGGAACCGCCCGGCCTTCCCACGTCTGTGGCCGGGTGTAATGGGGGTATTCCAACAGCCCCTGCTCGAAACTCTCCTCCACCAGCGATTCCTCGCTTCCCATCACGCCGGGCAGCAGCCGCACGACGGCGTCCAGCAGCACCAGCGCCGCGGGCTCGCCGCCCGCCAGCACGAAATCGCCGAGGCTGATCTCCTCGGCCTCCAGGGCCTCCAGCACCCGCTGGTCGACCCCCTCGAAGCGGCCGCACAGCAGCCGCACCCCGGGACCCGCCGCCAGCTCCCGCACCCGCGGCTGCCCCAACAGGCGCCCGCGCGGGGTCAGGAACACCAGCGGCCCCGGCCCCTGGCAACCGCGCACCGCCGCCGCGACCACGTCGGGCCGCATCACCATGCCGGCGCCACCGCCGAACGGCGCGTCGTCGACCGAGCGGTGGCGGTCGGTCGCGAACGACCGGATGTCCACCGCCTCCAGGCCCCACCGGCCCTCGGCCAGCGCCCGCCCGGCCAGCGACTGGCCCAGCGGCCCCGGAAACATCTCGGGGAAGATGGTGAATACCGTGGCCCGCCACGGCACCCTAACGCCCTCTTCCCGCTCCACCATCCTCGCCCTCATCCTCCGGCGCCCACTGGGGTGGATCGATGACGATCCTGCCGCCCGCCACATCCACCACCGGCACCGCCGCCCGGGTGAAAGGCACCATCAGCGCACCTTCCGCCGAAGCGATCTCCAGCACCTCGCCGGCGCCGAAATCGAACAATGCGGTGACCCGGCCCAATGGCGAACCGTCCACCGCCTCGACCCTCAGCCCGACCAGGTCGACGGTGAGGAACTCGTCCTCCGCCGTCTCCGGCAGGCGCGCCCGCGGCACGCTGAGCCTGGTTCCCTTCAGGCCCTCGGCCGCATCGCGGTCGGTCACGCCGTCGAGCCGGGCGATCACCAGACCCTTGGCCTCGCCGGTCACCGTCAGCCCGAACCGCCGCCCGCCGCCTTCCGCCTCCACCGGTCCGTAGCGGCCGATGTCGGCCGGCCGGTCGGTGAAGCTCTTCAGGCGGACGGCGCCCCGGATTCCATGGGCGCCGACGACGACGCCGACGCACACCCGGGGCCCATCCAAGGCCTACTCGCCCGCCGCGGCCGTTGCCGCCTTGGCCGCCGCCTCGGCCTCGTCCTTGGCGCGCTGCTGCGCCTTGGCCTTGGGCTGGGGCTTCTTGCTCTGCTCGGGCCGCACCGGCTTGGCCATCAGGCCGCGATCGGAGAACACGCGGACCAGCCGATCGGTCGCCTGGGCGCCGTTGGACAGCCAGTGCTTGACCCGCTCGTCGTTGAGGGTCAGGCGCGCCGCATTGTCGTGCGGCAGCATCGGATTATAGGTGCCCAGCTTCTCGATGAAGCGGCCGTCGCGCGGCGAGCGCGAATCGGCCACGACGATGCGATAGAACGGGCGCTTCTTGGCGCCGGCGCGGGCAAGGCGAATCTTCAGTGACATCCTGTGGTCTTCCCTTCCTTTTCAGTCTTACCGGCCTATCGGCCGAACCTGTTGCCCAGGCCGGGGGGCATCAGCCCGCCCAGTCCGTGGCGCATCAATCCCTTCTGCCCCAGCTTGCCGACCTTTTTCATCATGTCGGCCATCTGCTGGTGCTGCTTCAACAGCTTGTTGACGTCCTGCACGCTGGTGCCCGACCCGACGGCGATGCGCCGCTTGCGCGAGGCCTTGATCAGGTCCGGGTTGCGGCGCTCGGATTTGGTCATCGACAGGATGATGGCCTTCTGGCGGCCCACCACCTTGCCGTCGAGCTTGGCCTCGTCCAGTTTGCCGGCCAGCTTGCCGATCCCCGGCAGCATCGACAGGATGCCCTTGAGGTCGCCCATCTTCTCGACCTGCTTGAACTGGGCCAGCATGTCGTCGAGGTCGAACTTGCCCTTCTCGATCTTCTTGGCGAGCTTCTCGGCGTCCGCCTGGTCGATGTTGGCCATCGCCTTCTCGACCAGCGAGACGACGTCGCCCATCCCCAGGATGCGGCCGGCGATGCGGTCGGCGTGGAACACCTCGAGGGCGTCGAGGCGTTCGCCCAGGCCGATGAACTTGATCGGGCGGCCGGTGACCGCGCGCATCGACAGCGCGGCGCCGCCGCGGGCGTCGCCGTCGACCCGGGTCAGCACGATGCCGGTGACGCCGACCTTCTCGTTGAATTCGCGGGCCAGGGTGACGGCGTCCTGGCCGACCATGGCGTCGACCACCAGCAGGGTCTCGATCGGATCGACCTCGTCGCGCACCTGGGCGACCTCGGCCATCAGCGCCTGGTCGATGTGCAGGCGGCCGGCGGTGTCGAGCACCACCACGTCGTAGCCTTCGCGCCGGCCGACGTCCATGGCGCGCCGGGCGATCGCCACCGGCATCTCGCCGACGACGATGGGCAGGCTGCCGACCTCGGCCTGGCGGGCGAGGATGTCCAATTGCTGCTGCGCCGCCGGGCGGTAGACGTCGAGCGAGGCCAGCAGCACCTTCTTGCGCTCGGCCTTGAGGCGCACCGCCAGCTTGCCCGAGGTGGTGGTCTTGCCCGAGCCCTGCAGGCCGACCATCAGGATGGCGGCCGGCGGCACCGTGGCGAGGTTGAGTTCGTTGCCCTCGGCCCCCAGGGTGGCGATCAGCTCGTCGTGGACGATCTTGACCACCATCTGGCCGGGGCTGACCGACTTGGCCACCTCCTGGCCGATCGCGCGGTCCTTCACCCGGGCGACGAAGTCCTTGACCACCGGCAGGGCGACGTCGGCTTCCAGCAGCGCCACCCGCACCTCGCGCAGCGCCTCGACCACGTCCGCCTCGGACAGCGCACCGCGGCCGGTGAGCTTGTCGAAGACGGTGGACAGGCGCTGACTGAGGGATTCGAACATCGGGTACCCTAAAACGGTTACGCGCCGGCGCGCGAAACTCGCGGACCGGCGTGCCTCCTCGGAGGCGGGCATCTCCAGCAGAGCCGGAGAGGGTTCGGTTGTAGGCCCCGGCGGGGGCCGCCGTCAAGCGGGACGTCGGTGGAAAGGGCGCGAGGCCGCTTCTAGAAACCCCACGGTTGGTCTAACTTACTCCTAGTCCAAATGGGTGACCCATCCATATGGCAATGTCGGGGGAATTGGCGTGGATTTGGCGCGACGAATTCCGATAACGCTTGGCCGCCGCTCGCTCCTCGGCGTGGCGATGGCCGGTGTGATCGCCTTTGCCGGCGTGCTGGCGGCGGCGGCGAACGATGCCGCCATCGAAATCGCCGTTCTGCCCTATTTCAGCGCCCGAACCCTGCTCGCCCAGTTCGAGCCGCTGCGCGCCTTCGTCGAGGATCGCCTGCGGCGGCCGGTCTATCTGGTGACGGCGCCCGACTACGCCACTTTCGTGCGGCGCACCCAGGCCGGCGAATACGCCTTCGTCATCACCGGCCCCCATCTTGGCCGGCTGGCCCAAGTCGATGCCGGCTACCGGCCGATGCTGCAATGGCGCTCGCACTTGCGCGGGGTGTTCCTGGTCGACCGGACCAGTCCGTCGACCACCTTGGCCGACCTGCGGGGCAAGCCGATCGGAACGCCCGATCCTCTGGCGATCACCACCTTCCTCGGCGAGGAGGCGTTGGCGGCCGCCGGCCTGCCGCCGGGCAGCGTCCGCGCCAATCCCCAGCCGTCCCACAACGCGGCGATGTTGTCGGTGCTGCGTGGCGAGAATGCCGCGGCGCTGGTGTGGGACAAGACCCTGGCCACCGTCGGCGCCGAAACCCGCGAGCGGTTGCGGGCGATCGCGGTCACCGCCGAACTGCCGATCGCATCGCTGTTTCTCGCCGGACCCCGCCTGGCGGCGGGTGAGGCGGAATCCCTGCGCGACGTCCTGTTGGCCTTCGCCGCCACCAGCGCCGGCAGAGATTTCTTTGCCAGCTCCAGCTACGAGGGAATCGACCCGGTGGACGCCGCGGATCTCGCCGCCCTCGACCGCTATCTGCCGGCGACGCGCCGCGCGCTCGGCCCGCAGCGATCGGAACCGCGCCAATGACGCAACGGCGCCGCTCATGGTCGATTGCCGCGACACTGGTCCTCGCCGGGCTTCTGGTGGAAGGGGTGATGCTCACGCTGCTTCTGGCGAGCAACACCAAGATCATGGCCGACCGCCTTGCCGCCCTGTTCGACACTCGGCTCGTCGAGGTCGAGCGGCTTCTGGCAACCTCGCTGGCGGTGCCGCTGGTGCAGCGCGATTACGGCACCCTGCAGGATATCCTCGACACCGTGCGCCGCGACCGCGGCATCGAATACCTGATACTCAACGACTACAGCGGGCAGGTGATGGCGGCCAGCGGCCGGCCACCGCCAGACCATCGGCCGGCCGACGTGTCGGACGGGCACCGTGATCGCGAGATCGCCATTGCACTCGCCGGCCAGACCTACGGTCACCTCCGATTCGGCGTATCCACCGCCTTCTTCGACGAGGCGCGTGCGTCGCTGTTGCGCATCGGCATCGCCATCGCTTTGGCCGAGGCGCTGCTGTCCGCCGCCATCCTGTCGTTCATCGGCTACCGCCTGACCCGCAGGTTGCGCGCCGTTACCCGCACCAGCGAAATTCTCGCCGGCGGCAACCTCGATGCGCGGGTGGATTGCGGCGATGGAGACGACGAGATCAGCCGGTTGGGACGCGGCTTCAACGCCATGGCCGACGCCCTGCGGGCGCAATTGGTCCAATCGGAAAACGCCACCCATGCCCTGGCGGGCAAGACAGCCGAACTGGAACGGTCCAACGCCGATCTCGAACAGTTCGCCTATGTGGCCTCGCACGACCTGCAGACGCCGCTTCGGAACATCGTCAGTTTTGCCCAATTGCTGGAACAGCGCTGCCGCGGCCGGATCGACGCGGACGCCGACGATTTCATCCGCTTCATCGTCGATGGCGGCAAACAGATGACAAGGCTGATCGCGGACCTTCTTGAATATTCCCGCGTGACCAGCCAGTCGGCGCCTTTGCACGCGATGGCGGCCGGAGATGCGGTCTCCCTGGCCTTGAAAAACCTCAAGTTGGATCTGGACGGCGCCGGCGCGGAGGTCACGGTCGGCGATCTGCCCCCGGTGATTGCCGAGCAATCCCATCTGGCGAGCCTGTTCCAAAATCTGCTGGGCAACGGCCTGAAGTATCGCGCGCCCGACCGCAAGCCGCTGCTGTCGGTGACGGCGGAGCGGGCAACCGGCGACCAGTGGCGCTTCGCGGTGACCGACAACGGCATCGGCATCGAACCGCAGTACTTCGACAAGATCTTCGACATTTTCCAACGGCTGAACCCCGCCGGCGGGGCGGAAGGCACCGGTATCGGCCTGACATTATGCCGCCGCATCGTCCATCGATTCGGCGGGGCCATTTGGCTGGAGTCGACGCCGGATGTGGGAACGACGTTCTTCTTCACGCTCAGGGATGGCTCGATCGGCGACGTCCCCGACGGCGGGTCTTGCCCTCCCCTGCGTTCCGGCCTATGAACCCTCGTCGGGACATCACCAACGGGACGGTGGCGAGATGAAATACGGCCGCAAGCGGGTGCTGGTGACGGGCGGCGCCGGGTTCCTGGGCTCGCATCTGTGCGAACGCCTGCTGGCCCAGGGCTGCGACGTGATGTGCGTCGACAATTTCTATACCGGCGCCAAGGACAACATCGCCCACCTGATCGGCAATCCGTATTTCGAGCTGATCCGCCACGACGTCACCTTCCCCCTCTATATCGAGGTGGACGAGATCTACAACCTCGCGTGCCCGGCCTCGCCGGTGCATTACCAGCGCGATCCGGTGCAGACCACCAAGACCTCGGTGCACGGGGCCATCAACATGCTGGGCCTGGCCAAGCGGCTGAGGGCGCGCATCCTGCAATCCTCCACCTCCGAGGTCTACGGCGACCCCGAGGTCCATCCCCAGACCGAGGACTACCGCGGCAGCGTCAATCCGATCGGCCCGCGCGCCTGCTACGACGAGGGCAAGCGCTGCGCCGAGACCTTGTTCTTCGACTACTGGCGCCAGCACAACCTGCCGATCCGCGTCGCCCGCATCTTCAACACCTACGGCCCGCGCATGCATCCCGACGACGGGCGGGTGGTCTCCAACTTCATCGTCCAGGCGCTGGCCGGACGGGCGATCACCATCTACGGCGACGGCAGCCAGACCCGCTCGTTCTGCTACGTCGACGACCTGATCGACGGATTGATGCGGCTGATGGACGCCCCCGACGCGGTGACCGGGCCGATCAATCTCGGCAATCCGCGCGAGATGACGGTCAAGCAACTGGCCGAGGCGGTGGTGGCGATGGTCGGTTCGCGCTCGGAAATCATCTACCAGCCGCTGCCGGCCGACGACCCGCTGCAGCGCAAGCCGGACATCTCGCTGGCCCGGCGCACCCTCGGCTGGGAACCGAAGGTCGCGCTGGAGGAGGGGCTGGAGCGGACCATCGCCTATTTCCGCGCCAAGCTGGCGTAATGGTTCAAGGCGTTGCGCCGCTATTTTGAAAAAATCGGCCGGGCGTGGCGAAGGATACGCTTCGGCGTTGCCTCCGTTCCTTTCGGACTATACCATCGCAGGCGCGAAGAACAACCTCTGGCCGCGAGCAGCGAGTGACCCATCAGAACGGCGCCCCGAGCAAGACTGCCGTCGCTTTGGACGGCGAGCGGCTGACCGAGGTCGAGGCGCGCCTGAACGGACTCACCGCGGCGCTGCCCGGCATCGGCTTCCAGCGGGAATTGACCGCCGCCGGCGACGTGGCCTATCCCTGGTTCACCGAATCGGTGCGCGCGGTGCTCGGTTTCGCTCCCGGCGCCATGGCGGTCAACGCCAAGGGCTGCCTGCACGTCGTCCATTGGGCCGACCGCGACCAGCACATGGCGGCCATCGTGCGCTCGGCCGAGCACATGGAGGCGTGCTTCGAGGAATTCCGCGCCATTACCGCCAGTGGCGAGGTGCGCTGGCTCAAGGGCGCCTCGCGGCCGCGCCGCGCGCCCAGCGGGACCATCGTCTGGGACGGCGTGCTGATCGACGTCACCGACGGCCGGCGCGCCGAATTCCGCCTCGACATGCTGATGGAGCATGCCGCCGACTCGATCTTCATCCTCGACGAGAACGGCGCCATCGACACGCTGAACACCGCGGCCAAGCGGCTGTTCGGCTACCAGGGCGCCGAACTGGTCGGCCAGCCCTTCGGGGTGCTGCTGCCCGAGCCGCTGCGCTGCCCGGCCCTGCTGTCCGAGGACGGCGGCATCGTCGGCGGCGGCCCGCGGGAACTCGAGGGCCTGCGAAAGGACGGCACGACCTTTCCCTTCGAATTGTCGACCGAGGAAGTGCGCCAGGAGGGACGCCGGCTGCTGGTCGGCATCGGCCGCGACATCACCCAGCGCCGCCACATCGAGGTGACGCTGCGCGAGACCGAGCAGCGCCTGGGCGTTATCACCGCCAACATGCCGGGCGTGGTGTTCCAGCGCGTGCTGCGGACCGACGGCAAGCTGGAATACGGCTATGTCAGCGAATCGTGCCGCGACGTCCTCGGCCTGACTCCGGCCGAACTGATGGCCGACGCCCAGCTGTTCCTCAACGCGCTATCCGCCGACGAAAGCCAGCGCTTCCTGGCGGCGCTCGGCAAGTCGGCGCGCACCATGACGCCGTTCGAGGAAGAGGTGGCGGTGGTCGGCCGCGACGGTCGCCGCCGCTGGCTGCGCGGCCAGTCCCGCCCGACCCGGCGCGACAACGGCGACATCGCCTGGGACGGCGTGCTGGTCGACGTCACCGACCGCAAGATGGCCGAGGAGCGCCTGGCCTTCCTGGCCTATTTCGACCCGCTCACCCGCCTGCCCAACCGTGCCGCCTTCATGGAACGGCTGGGGGCGGCGATCGATCAGGCGCATCAGCGGTTCTCGCTGCTGGGGGTGCTGTCGCTGGGTGTCGACCGCTTCGGCATCATCAACGCCACCATGGGCCACGCCATCGGCGACCAGGTGTTGACCGCCGCCGCCGACATCCTCCAGGCGGCGATGGCGACAGGCGACGTGATGGCGCGCGCGTCCGGCGACCGCTTCCTGATCATGGTGGGCGGGCACGATTCCCCCCGCGCGCTGCAGGAGACCATCGAGCGCCTTCACGGCATCGCCCAGGGCAGCGTCGCCGCCGCCGGCGAGCAGTTCGACCTGTCGACCAGCATCGGCATCGCCATCTATCCGCGCGACGGCGAGCATGCCGAAACCCTGGTGCGCAATGCCGACGCCGCGCTCCAGCGCGCCAAGGCCCAGGGTCCCGGCACCCTGCAGATGTTCACCAAGGAGATGAGCGCCAAGGCGGCCAAGACCCTGTCGCTGCAGACCAAGCTGCGCCGCGCCCTGGACAACGACGAGTTCATCCCGCACTACCAGCCGCAGATCGACCTGCGGACCGGCGAGGTGGTCGGGATGGAGGCGCTGGTGCGCTGGATCAGCCCCGAATTGGGCATGGTGTCGCCGGTCGAGTTCATCCCGGTGGCCGAGGAATCCGGCCTGATCGACGGAATCTGCGAGGTGATGCTGAGGGCGTGCGCCCGCCAGAACCGGGCCTGGCAGGACGCCGGCCTGCCGGCCATCCCGGTCGCGGTGAACGTCTCCGGCCGCCAGTTCCAGTACGCCCGCCGCCTGCTCGGCGCCCTCGAGGCGGTGCTGAGCGAAACCGGCCTGGCCCCCCGCTTCCTCGAGATCGAGCTGACCGAAAGCTCGGCGATGCGCGACGCCGACAATGCCATCGCGGTGGTCCAGCGGCTCAAGGAGATGGGCATCAGCTGCGCCATCGACGATTTCGGCACCGGCTATTCCTCGCTGTCGGTGCTCAAGCGCTTCCCCATCGACAAGCTGAAGATCGACCGCAGCTTCGTCATGGACGTCATCTCGGACCCCAACGACGCCGCCATCGTCGACGCCATCGTCGCCATGGCCAAGGCGCTCAGGCTCAAGGTGGTGGCCGAGGGCGTCGAGTACCGCGCCCACCTCCAATTCCTGCGTTCGCTCGGGTGCGACCAGATGCAGGGCTATCTGTTCAGCCGCCCGCTGCCCGCCGACAAGATGGGCGAATTGCTGGCCGAGGGCCGCCGCCTCGACCTGGACGCGACCGAGGATTCCGCGCCCGCCGGCTGACCTCCCGCCGAGCGCGCTTTCCACTTCGGCCGCGCCGTAATATCCTGCCCGCCATGACCGACGCCGTCCCCGCCCCCTACCGCGTGCTGGCGCGCAAGTATCGCCCGACCGACTTCGCCGGCCTGATCGGCCAGGAGGCGATGGTGCGCACCCTGACCAACGCCATCCAGTCGGGGCGCTTGGCCCATGCCTTTGTGTTGACGGGGGTGCGCGGCGTCGGCAAGACCACCACCGCCCGCATCATCGCCCGCGCCCTCGATTGCGTCGGCCCCGACGGCAAGGGCGGGCCCACCATCGACCCGTGCGGCCAATGCGAGCACTGCCGCGCCATCGCCGAGGATCGCCACGTCGACGTCCTGGAGATGGACGCCGCCAGCCGCACCGGCGTCGGCGACATCCGCGAGATCGTCGAGGGGGTGCGCTATCGCCCGGCCAGCGCCCGCTTCAAGGTCTACATCATCGACGAGGTCCACATGCTGTCGACGGCGGCGTTCAACGCCCTGCTGAAGACGCTGGAGGAACCGCCCGAGCATGTGAAGTTCATCTTCGCCACCACCGAAATCCGCAAGATCCCGGTCACCGTGCTGTCGCGCTGCCAGCGCTTCGACCTGCGCCGGGTCGAGATGGACGTGCTGGCCGCCCATTTCGAGTCCATCGCCGCCAAGGAGGGGGCCAGCATCGAGCCGCCGGCGCTGCGGCTGATCGCGCGCGCCGCCGACGGCTCGGTGCGCGACGGGCTGAGCCTGCTGGACCAGGCCATCAGCTTCGGGGCCGGGGCGGTCACCGAGGCGCAGGTGCGCGACATGCTGGGCCTGGCCGACCGCGCCCGCGTCTTCGACCTGTTCGAGGCGGTGATGAAGGGCGACGTCGCCGCCGCCCTCGGCCAGATGGCCGAGCAATACGCCGCCGGCGCCGATTCGGCGGTGGTGCTGCAGGACATGCTGGAACTGACCCACTGGCTGACCCGCCTGAAGGTGACGCCGGAGGCCGCCGATGCCGCCACCGCCTCGGAAACCGAGCGGGTCCGGGGCGGGCAGATGTCGGCGGGGCTGTCGATGCCGCAGCTCACCCGCGCCTGGCAGATGCTGCTCAAGGGGCTGGCCGAGACCCGGTCCGCCCCCAACCCGTTGCAGGCCGCCGAGATGGCGCTGGTGCGGCTGGCCTATGCCGCCGACCTGCCGAGTCCGGCCGAGGCGATCGAGCGGCTGAAGGCGTCGCCGCCCGCCCCGCGCGGCCCGGCTCCCGGCGGCGGTGTCGCCGCCATCGGGTCGCAGCCGCTGGGCGGCCCTTCGGCCGGCGGCCCGGCCACCGCGCTGAAACTGGCCCCGGCGCCGGAATCCGGCCCCGCCGTCCTGCCCACCATGCCGGCCAGCTTCGCCGAGGTGGTGGCGCTGGCGACCGAGCGGCGGGAAGGCATCCTGGCCTCGACGCTCAGGCGCGAGGTGCGACCGGTGCGTTTCGCCCCCGGCCGCATCGAGATCCGCCTCGACGACGAGCGCCGCCATGCCGACCTGCCGGCCCGGCTGGCCCGCCTGCTGCGCGAATGGACCGGGCGGCAGTGGACGGTAGCGCTCAATTCGGTCGACCCGGCCGAGCCGACCCTGGCGGAAAGCGAGGCGGCGGCCGAAACCCGCCGGCGCGAGGACGCCGCCAACCATCCGCTGGTCAAGGCGGTCCTGGCCGCCTTCCCTGGCGCCGGCATCGAGGCGGTGCGCGATCTGGCCATCGACCTTCCTGACGACGGCGAGCAACCCGACGCCATCACGGGAGATGAGGAACCCTGAAGGCTAAGGGCATCGGCCGTTGACGGGGCGTTCCAACATCGAACTCGACCGCTTCGCCAGCCTGGCATCGGAGGCGGCCCGGCGGATGCGGGAAATGATCGCCGGCCTGGACGACTGCGCTGCGATCACAGCCGACGGACCCGGATTTTGCAGTCGATCTTTTGCGCGTAGCCCGGAACCAAAATCCAGCCGGCTTCGGTTGCCTGAGTGATCGCGGCCAATGCCACTTTCGCCTTGAAGGCCGGTGTGTGGTTCCGCCGTGTACGCTTCGTCATGGTCCCTCCCGATCCGCGGCATCTTCGCCGCTCTCAGGCAGGATTTCCACTTATCGCCCTGTCCGAATTTCCCGGGCCGGCTCTCACCTGCCTGCTGTCACCGCATTTCGGGCAGGCCCGAATGAAATCCCCCATGTGTGCGCCTACGGGAGCCGGCATGAGGTTTGCGTACGCATGTAACCGCCCCCACTCCAATTGCCCCACGTCACTCAGGGCAAATCTCTGGGTCCAAATACGCCGGCACCTGCGGATACATATCCGACGAATCACTCATGTGCTGAACCAGCACGCGTTCGATATATTCCCCCAGGGTGATCCCATCCTCTCTAGCTGTCTTTTCAAGCGCCGCCTTCGTCTCGTGAGTGATCCGGATCGAAACGGTTGCTGTCCTTGGCATGCCACCCTCCCGTCGTTCGGAAGGGAATGGTGAGCCGTCCAGTGCGAGATGGCAAGATCATGTGACGCGCAACGGCGCTGGGGCGACAGCCCACCCGCGGCAATTGCTCACGCCCGAGCGCGAGCCTGCCGGCGGTGACCACGCATCGATATGGTGACCGGCGCGTCTCGGACGTGGGGGCGGAGTCGGAACGCGATCCCGGATCAATCGGCAGCGGACGGGCGGCCGGAACTGGTGGGCCTGATCGTCGGCTCGAAATTGAGCCCACGTTCCGGGGTCCGAGAGTCGGGACGGGACGCGGACCGAGCGGCCGGCCCCACGCGAGACGGGAGACATCGTTTTCACGCAGAAACGGGGGACAGGTGGGGGACAAAATCGGCGCTACTGGGGATTTCCGCCTCCCGTCGGACGCGCTCGATCCCGTAACTAATTGAAAACATTGGCGTCCCGGAAGGGATTCGAACCCCTGGCCTACGGTTTAGGAAGGCGCGGCCCATTCTGCAAGTCATTGATTTTGCTAAAATCTGGTATGGGAACGGAACATGAAAACGCCAGCACGCGCAGGTAGAGTCGCAAACAGAGTCGCAAACAAGATCCCGACCTGAGGTGGTCCTGGATCAGATCGCCGGCATCACATCGGTTTCGGTGAAGTCGTTGCCCTTGAACAGCAACGGTTCGCCGACGGCCTCGGCCAGCGCATAGCTGAAGCAATCGCCGAAATTGAGGCCGGCCGGATGACCGGTACCCTTGCCGAAACGGCCGAAGGCGTCGACGGCCGTGCGCGCCTGCTCCTCCGTCACCGGTTCGATACGGATGGCGAAGGTGCGCAGCATCTCGTCGAAGGCCGCCTGCCGGCGCCCGGTCGGATCGCGGCGCAGGACGATGCCGATTTCGACAAAGCTCGCCGCGGACAGCCGGCAGATGTCCGCCGCGGCGATGCGCGACAGGAAAGCCAGGGCTTCCGGTTCGTCGAACAGCACCGCGACCAAGGCCGAGCTGTCGATCACCATCAGCGCGGCAGCCCGTGTTCGTCGTAGAGCTCGGCGGTCGGGTCCCCGCCCGTCCCGGCAGGACCGGCGGCACGGACCAGAGCCATGATGCGGTCGACCTTGGCCCGTTGCCCCGGCGCCAGGTCAGCCGGCGGGGTGGTGCCGCGCGTCTGGCGCTCGCGCGCCAATTCGGCGCGCAAGGCCGTCGATACCACGTCCTCGACGGATTGCCCGCGCAAGGCGGCAAGCTGGTAGGCGATAGCCTCGGTTTCCGCATTGGTCGGGATCGGCATCGGGCGCTCTCACATGGCAAAGACAACCGTTCATTCGAAAGTCTGGGGGCGACACGGCGCTGCGCAACCTCCCCCATCATCCTCGTTCAGCTGAGCCCTCGATGGCAAGCGGTATGGCGATGTCGGCCCCCCTCCATTCCTTGGTGGGACATCAGGCACCATTCCTCGGAGCCGACCTGCGTTCCGGAGCGCCGGGAGCGGAGGGCGGGTCAAGGAGGGTCCGCGCGCGCTTGGCGCGTGGATGCCTTGACGCGACCGAGCACCCGGCGACGATGGGCAGGCAGGTGGCCCACGCCAGCGGGTCGCGCGGTGACGGCCGGGTGAAGGCTTGCGCCTTCACCCGGGGTAGTCACGCAACGGACGGTCCGCCCCGATCAAGAAGATCGAGATGGGCAGGACCGGCCGGTGCGCATCGGCTGTTGGCGCCTATTTGGGAGGCCAGCCGAGGCCCTCGCCAAGATGGCTTTCCGTCCATGGTGGTCCTGTCGTCGGTTGCGGGGTCATAGCAGATCCTTTCGGTTAGATTGGGTTTGGAGAGAAATGGGGCGCGACC
>Ga0265331_10000766_pt1 | contig 26860 bp, 22 predicted proteins | sample 41923metaG_FD_202088 | JGI IMG/M metagenome (GOLD analysis project Ga0265331, IMG submission 202088) | Rhizosphere microbial communities from Carex aquatilis grown in University of Washington, Seatle, WA, United States - 4-19-23 metaG | ecosystem: Host-associated > Plants > Roots > Rhizosphere... | reverse complement strand
TCTCAGCGTGAACATGGGGCAACTGCGCTCCATTCAAGTGCTGGTTGTCGGCCACGCGCGGCGGCCCGGCGCATACACGATCAGCGCATTGAGCACGCTGGTCAATGCCGTGTTCGCTTCCGGAGGCCCCGACTCCCGCGGCTCCATGCGCAGCATCCGCCTCACGCGTCTCGACAAGGTGGTGGCCGAGTTCGACCTTTACGATCTGCTGCTTTCCGGCGACAAGTCGAAGGACCTGCACCTGCTCTCCGGTGACGTGATCTACATCCCGCCGGTGGGTCCGCAGGTCGCCGTGACCGGTAGCGTGAACACGCCCGCTATTTATGAGCTCAAACCGGGCAGCACGCTGGCCCACGCGCTCGAGCTCGCGGGCGGACTGTCACCCGTCGCTGCCCGGCGGGAAGCGACCATCGAGCGCATCGAGGATTCCTCGCGAAGAGTGATGCAGGTGTCCCTGGACACGGACCCCGCTTCCGCCGCCCGTCTCCAGAACGGCGATGTGATCTCGGTGCTGTCGATCGTTCCTCGCTTCGAGAATGCCGTGACGTTGCGCGGCAATGTGGCCGATCCGATTCGCATGCCCTGGCGCCCCGGCATGAGAATTCGGAACTTGATACCGGACCGTCAGGCCCTTCTGACCCGAGATTACTGGCGCACTCGCAACCGGCTCACGCCGCCGGAGCAGCGACCGCAGGAGGACGTCCTGCTGGCGTCGGCCGACGGCCTCGCTGCGACTGATGGCGCCAGCGTCGGCGCGGCTGGGACTTCTCTCGCAGGGAAGTCGGACGTTCCCGGCGCGGGACTGTTGCCCGGCACGCTGTCCGCGACGGCGACTCGGCCCAAGACGAACGAATCGGGCTCGATTGGCGCAGCCAGGGCGACAAGCGCGATCGTCAAAAACCGCGTGGAGCGAAATCCGCTGGAGGTGAACTGGAGCTACGCGGTGATCGAGCGCCGCGATCCCAAGGACCTCCGCACCAGCCTGATTCCGTTCCGGCTCGACAAGGCGGTCCTCGAAGGTGAGGTGTCCGAGAACCTGCCGCTCCAGCCGGGCGACGTCGTTACAATCTTTTCCACCGCCGATGTGCGGGTGCCTCAGAGCAAGCAGACTCGATACGTGCGCCTGGAAGGCGAGTTCCAGTCGCCGGGCGTCTATAGCGTCGAGCCCGGCGAGAACTTGCGGCAGTTGGTGGCGCACGCCGGCGGGCTCACCGAGGAGGCTTACCTGTTCGGCTCCGAGTTTCTGCGCGAATCGAGCCGCCAGGAGCAGCAGCAGCGGCTGAGCGATTTCGCGAACTCGTTCGAACGGGAGGTCGCCTCGTCGGCGTCGAATTTGCGAGGCTCGGTGATCTCGCCGGAGGAGGCGGTGGCGGCCTCGAGCCAAGTCAACGAGCAACGCGAACTGGCCAGAAAGCTGCGAGAGGTGCGCGCCACCGGAAGAATCGTTCTCGACCTCGACCCCCGGCTTCCGGGAGCCGAGGGATTGCCCGATCTAAGCCTGGAGGACGGCGACGTGTTCGTCGTGCCCAGCCGGCCGTCCTTCGTCAATGTAGTGGGCAGCGTGTACAACGGTTCGTCATTTCTGTACCAAGGCGACAAGCGGCTCGGCGACTATCTGCGCGAGTCGGGCGGCGCCACACGCACCGGCGACGCTCGCCACGTATTTCTGATTCGCGCGGACGGGTCTGTTGTCAGCAAATCGCGGTGGAACGGCGCGCTGGCGCAAAGCTTTGAAGGCCTGCGCCTGAATCCGGGCGACACGGTCGTGGTTCCGGAGCAGCTCAACAAGACAACGTTCCTCAAGGGGCTCAAGGACTGGTCGCAGGTGTTCGCGCAATTCGGACTGGGCGCAGCCGCGATCACCGTCCTGAAGTAGACATGGCACCCAAAGGATCAAACGGGCTGGGAGCAGTGACCGCTCAGGGGGGGACCCAAGGCTCGGCGGAGGCGGTCGAGACAAACGCCGCCTCCGTCGAGCACGAGGTTTCGCTGCTGGACGTCGCCGCACGGCTCGGCCGCCGCAAGGGCCTGATCGCGGGCGCCACGCTGGCCGCCATGTTTCTCTCCGCCGCCGTAGCGTTGCTGATCCCGCCGAGCTTTACGGCGGAAGCCGTGATCCTGCCGCCCCAGCCCGAGCAGTCGTCCCAGCTTCTGATGATGGGATCGCCAGCCAGTCTGGCCGGTTTGGGCGGCCTTAGCTCGGGACTTGCCGGAGGACTTCTGAGAAACCCGACGGAGCTGTACATCGGTATTCTGAAGAGCCGCACCATCGCCGATGCGCTCATCGCGAGATTTCGGCTGCAGCAGGTCTATGGTTCGAGCAGCCTGATCGCCACGCGCAAGGCTCTGGAGCGCCATTCGAGCATCGAGACCGGCAAGGACATGCTCATTAGGATTCGCGTCGACGATCACGACCGCACGCGCGCCGCGCAAATCGCCAACGCGTACGTGGACGAGCTCCACAAACGGAATTCGACTCTCGCACTGACCTCCGCCTCGCAGCGCCGGCTCTTCTTCGAGCAACGATTGGCGGAGGAGAAGAACGCCCTGGCCGATGCCGAGATCGCCATGAAGAAAATGCAGCAGGCGAGCGGCCTGGTGTTTCCATCCGGCCAGTCCGAGGCGCTCATGCGCTCCATCGCGTCGCTGCGCGCGGAGATTGCGGCGCGCGAGGTGCAGTTACAGGCTATGCGCATGTACGCCACCGCGGAAAACCCCCAGGTCCGTGTTGAGGAAAGCACGCTGGCGGGGCTGCACCAGCAACTGCAGAAGCTCGAGGCGGGCAGCGGCGACCAGCTGGTGGTGCCTGCGCGCCAGATCCCGGAGACCGGGCTCGAGTACCTCCGCAAAATGCGCGATTTCAGGTATCACGAGACCCTTTTCGAACTGCTCGCGAAGCAGTACGAGTCCGCCCGCATCGACGAAGCGAGGGAGGCGCCGCTGCTCCAGGTGGTCGATAGCGCCGTTGTTCCGGACCGGAAGAGCTGGCCGCCGCGGGTGTTGATCGTTGTCCTGGGCGGATTGCTCGCGCTGATCGCCGCCAGCCTGTTCGTGCTGCTTCAGGACTATCAGGCACGGACGAGGCCTGCACGATGAGCGCAGTCACCACCGAGCACGTCCTCCAGCCGGCCGGCCTGCGCTCGAACGTGGCGGCTCTCTCGATACTGCAGGTCATGAATTACGCGGTGCCCCTAGCGACGGTGCCGTATCTGGTTCGCGTGCTCGGCCCCGCGAATTTCGGCCTGCTTTCGTTCGCGCAGGCGCTGGTCACCTATTGCGACCTGGTGACCGACTATGGGTCGCTGCTGAGCGCCACCAGGGCCGTGGCCGTCCACCGCCACGAATTCCGGGCCTTGACGCGCATCTTCTGGAGCACGGCAGCCGCACGGCTTGCTCTTGCGCTCGCTTGCGCCCTGGCGCTGGGCGTACTCGTTTTGGCGGCGCCACCCCTCCGGGCAGCGGGCGCTTTGTACGCGGCAGCATTCCTGACCGTAATCGGGACCGCGGTCTTTCCGGTGTGGTTCTTCCAGGGCATCGAGCAGATGAGGTACGTCACCTTGGCGCACTCGTCGGCGCGACTTCTGACCGTTCCCGCCCTCTTCCTCCTGGTGCGCCATCCGGATCACTACGTCCGGGCGGCAGCCATACAGGGCGCGGTCCCGGTGCTGGCTGGAATCCTGGTGGCGCCGGTCCTATGGACGAGGCTGCGGCGCGGCTTCCACCGGCCCACCTTGGCGGAGATCGGCGGCGTGCTGCGGGAGGGCTGGAGCGCCTTCGTCGCCAACTCCGCGCTGGTGTTCAACGCCACCGCCACGATCACGGTGCTGGGCCTGGTCGCCGGACCGACGGAAGTGGGCTACTACAGCGCCGCGGACAAAGTGATCCGCGCGCTGAGCTCGCTGCTCAATCCGGTCACACAGGCGTTGTACCCGCACCTGAACAGCCTCAGGACGCGCGCGCCGCACAGGATCGTCGGGCTGATGCGCCGGAGTTATCCCTGGATCGGCGTCCTGGCTCTCGCTGTTTCGCTGGCGACGTTCGCGCTGGCACGCCCGGTGGGCATCGCCCTCTGGGGCCATGGCTTCCTGCCCTCCGTAACGGTGCTCCGTTGCCTGTCGCCGCTGCCGTTCCTCCTCGCACTGGTCAATCTGATAGGCATCCAGACGCTGCTCGTTCTCGGCCTGGATTCGCTGGTGAGTCGCGCCGTCTTTGCCTGCGCGCTCGTCAACGTGGCTCTGACGGCCTGGCTTTCCACGGACTACGGCGCGCTAGGAGCGGCCGCGGCCAACGTGACCGGCGCGGTTCTCCTGGTCTGCGCCCTGGCGTGGCCGGCGCGGCGCGCGGTCAGGAGTTGACGATGCCGGCCGCGTGGCTCCTCGCGTTCGTCCTGTTGAGCGCAGCTCCTATCGCCAAGATCGGCGATGTGCAGGTTCTAGAAATCCTGCAAGCCGCCTGCCTGGCGATGGCGGTTCCGCCCTTTGTGGGGCGCGGACTGAAGGTCCCGGTTTCCGGCCTGTGGAGAGAGTTCGGTGGGCGATACCTCGTGGTGCTCTGCCTGTGCGCCGCGCTGTCGCTCGCATCCCTGCGACTGCCGTTCTACACTCCTCCGGGCGTGTCCGTTTTGAAGCAGCCACTTTGGATATCGCTCTCGCGGATCTTCGAGCTCTTCCTGGTGGTCTACTTCATGCTCCGCGCCGCGCGGACATTCCGTCTGCGGCCGGCCCTGTTCCGTCTCGCGCTCGACGTCTACGTCTGGGCCGGAACGCTGAGCGCCTGCGTCTCGATCGCGGCCTGGGCTCTGGTGAAGGCCGCCGGCGTCAAGACGTTCGCTGTATACGGAGCGGACGAGCGGGTTCGCGGCTTTTTCAACGAGGGCGGCCCGTATGGCATCTTTCTGGTCGGTGTGGCCGTTGTCCTGCTGCTTCGCACGCGCATTTTTCCGCCGGTGTATCCCGCGCTCCGCTGGGTGATGCTGGCAGTCCTCGCGGTGGCGCTCGTATTGAGCCAGTCAAAGGCGGGGCTGCTTGTGGCACTGGGCCTGTGCGGCGTTGCCGTGTTGTTCTCCGGCAGCCGGCTTCAGAAGATCGCACTCGCAGCCCTGTGCGCGCTGGTGCTCACTACCGCCCTGAGTTTGTTCGGCGGAAAAGTGTTCGGCTACTTCTATGCCTATCTCAACCTGGAGGAGGCGATGGCTTACCGCCCTGGTGATCCGAGCCTGATCATGGGCCGCATCGCGGCTGCCGTGATCGTGCCCCGGATGATCGCAGAGCACCCGGTGCTGGGCATCGGAGTGGGTAACTACTCGCTCATGCGCAACGATCCGGAGTATCTTCAGGGCCTGCCGCCCGTGAGTGAGTGGGACTTACCGGGCATGGGGCTCGCGAGCTCTGCCGCGGAGTTCGGGATTCCCCTGACGCTGTTCCTGTTCGTGCTGCTTCTGCGCCCGCTGGCTCTCTCCCGAAAGGCGGCGCAGCCGGTAGTGATCGCAGTGGCGGCGAGCTTTCAACCCCTGGCGTTTCTACTGGGGGTGAACCTGAACTTTTTCTATCCGTGGCTGGTGCCTGCGTTCGTGATGGCGGTGGTCAATGAACGGAATGCCTCCACATAAGCCTCGGCCATCTGCCGGGTGCCGTGTCCGGCGCCGCGCTCGCGTCTCGCCGCCCGGCCCCTGCGAATCTCCGCTCGCGAACTACACAGCGTGTCGAGCAGCGCCTTCAGCTTCCGCGGGTCGCCGCCCGGAATCAGTTGTCCGGCAGCGGAGTTCTCGATCAACTCTGGAATGCCGCCCACAGCGGTGCCGACGAGGTACAGCCCATGCGCCTTCGCCTCGATGAGACTCAACGGCGCGTTCTCGCGGCACTCGGAGAGTTGCAGAAACACATCGCAGCGCGAGAACAGTTCATCCTTGCGCCGGCCCCGGACGAAACCGTGCCAGGTCATGTTGGGCACCCACTCGGCAAGCTCCAGGAAGCCCTTGTCGAGCGTCCCCGCGCCAGCCACGTGAAACTCGATTTCGCTCGATCCCGCAAATGCAGGAATCGTATCCAGCAGCGTCTGGCAGCCCTTTTCGCGTTCGAGGCGCGAGAGGAACAGCACCCGCAGCGGATGGGATGCGGCCGCCTCGGGCCGCGGCACGAACTCGACATCGACGCCGTTGCGGATAATCTCGATTCGCGGTTCCGTCCAGCCGGCCCTGCGATGCAGCTCGGCGGTCGCCATCGACGGCGAGATGAGCATCCGGACGTGTTTCTGGAAGCGGCAGTGGTACTGTGCGTACGCGCTGCAGAACCGGCACAGGCTCTCGCACATGGTTCCGTCGCGGCGTTGCATGACGGCACGCGGGCAGATGAGATGGTAGTCGTGCAGCGTGTGGGCTATCGCCGGCGTGTAGCGGCGGGCCACTTGCCACACGGCTGGAGAGAATCCGTCGATGTTGTGGGTGTTGATCACGTCCGGCCGGATCTGGTCGAGCACTTTGCGCAGCGGCGAAATGACCGATGGATTCCACAGGTCCAGGGCATGCCAGCCGGCGCGCACCAGGCGGCCCGGCTGTTCGCGCTGCTTGTCGTAACTCCAGTACAGGTTTCGAGGCGCCACGCGCCAGACCCGGATCCCGTCGCGCATCTCGCTCGAGTAAGACTGGCCGCCAAGCTGGGACCGAGCGCAAGTGGAAATGACGTCTACCTGGTGTCCCAGCCGGCAGAGCGCGCCGGCCAGTTGTGCGGCCACCTGTTCGGCGCCCCCGATGGCATAGGGCGGGAACAATGACGAGACGATCGCGATTCTCATTACCGAGCCACCATGCGACTTCTCGCTGACGCGCGCTGGAGGGGACACCACGGGATCGGCCGCTTCGCCGATGAGGTGCTGCGGCGCCTGCCCGTCGAGATTCCGCTAGAGCACGGGCCGCGTCCCCTGTCGCTGGCCGACCCGCTGTGGCTCGCCGCGCAGGTGATGCTGCGGCGTCCCTCGGTCTTCTTTTCTCCGGGGTTCAATCCGCCTCCGTTGTGCCGTGCTCCGTTCGTGTTCACCATTCACGACCTGATCCACATCGAGACCCCCGAGGTCTCGACGCCCGCAAAGCGTCTCTATTATCGGACCATCGTCAAGCCCGCGTGCCAGCGCGCGTTTCGAGTGCTCACGGTGTCGGAGTACTCCCGTTCCCGCATTCTGGCCTGGTCAGGGCTTCCCGCCGAGCGGGTCGTGAACGTGGGCAACGGCGTCGGCCCGCAGTTCCGGCCGGACGGCCCACGCTACCAGCCTGGCTTTCCCTACGTTCTGTATGTCGGCAACGCCCGGCCGCACAAGAATCTCTCGCGGCTGTGTCAGGCCTTCCACAGCCTGGAGCGCACAGACGTGAAGCTGATCCTGGCTGGAGCGGCCGGACAGCCGGTCGCGGGCGACGACGAATTGGCCGCGCTCTATCGCGGCGCCCTGCTCCTGGTTCTGCCCAGCCTTGCGGAAGGCTTCGGGCTTCCGGCGCTTGAGGCCATGGCGTGTGGAACTCCGGTGGCCGTCTCGCGGATCCCGGCACTGGTGGAGACGACGGGGAACGCCAGCCTCCTTTTCGATCCGCTGGACACGGGCGACATGGCGCGCACCATGGCACTCGCTCTCGATGACGCCGGGCTGCGCGCACGGCTGAGCGCGGCCGGACTGGAGCGTGCTCGATGCTTCTGCTGGGACCGGGTGGCCGCCCGTGTTCTCGCGGTCCTGCTGGAAGCTTGCCTCTCAGAACGACCATAACAGGCTCGTATACCCGGTGTTCGCGCGGTAGCCCTGCGCCCTGAAGAAGTCTTCGCGATAGCCGTAATACTGGTAGCCGACATTCAGCCGGATCTTCTCGGCCAAACGAAAGGACAGGCGGGCGATTGGAGATTGGAACCTCAAGGGGAATGTCTGTGCGGCTTGAAAGGCCGGAAGACCAGGTCCAACAGAGCTGGCAGTAGGGTCGGCCCGTCCGTCCCCCGTGTCCTGCACGATGCTGTACCCGAGGTAGAGACTCGCGAGCTTCTTCATCTCGAATCGAACTCCCAGATTCCCGGAGTGGATATTGCTCACGTAGTAAGACTGTTGACCCTGCACGGAGAGCGGACCCACAAAGTAGGCGATGCCCCCGATCGTGTCCAGGTGCAAGTTCGAGTAACTGGCATCCAATCCCAGCCAGGACTCCGGAGTCCATGACGCGGAGGCCGCGTAAGTGCGCGCATGAGCGCTGTAAGCGGTGAGCGCGACGGCGTTGACATTATAGTCGGCGCTGGACCAGGCCATCAGGTCGAGCTTATGCAACTTATACCGAAGGCGTCCGGTGAGGGCGTGATAGCTGCCGTCGCTCTTGGCGGCAAAGGGAAGGCTGTTGCGGCCAATCTCTCCCTCCGCCGTGAACGTCAGGGCCTTGAAACCATTCAGGCGGATCCCGAACCGCCCCGCATTCAGCCGGTTGGTCTGGTCATAGAGATTGGGCGCGTTGGCGGGAGAGAGCGCCTCCTGCACGGAGCGAATCCGGCGCTGGGAGAAGTCGTAGCCTCCGAAGAAACCCAGCCACTGTCTGGCGCGGTAGTCGACATCGGTCTGGTTCGATACGGTGAGGATTCCCAGATACTCGAAGAACACGAAATCCGCCGTCTGGGAGCCATCGTTTATCTGGGTGTAGGCGCTGTTGCCCTGGGTGCGGACGTTATAGGTCGACGTCGCGTTGACGATGGTCAGGTGGTCGGTGGGGAGCAGCGTTACGGTGAGGTTGCCCGTCGCGACCGGGCGCTGGCCGCCGCCGAAAGACGCCACCTGCCGGTTCGCGGCCGCGCCGACGCGGTCCACCCCGAGCGTGGTTTCATCGAGCAGGTAGGCTTGCTGACCAGCGGTGTAAGTGAAACGGCCGTTGATGTTGAAGTAGTGCCGGTCATAGAGCAGTCCGACGCGCCAATAAGGGCTGGTGCCGTGAGTGGGCTGGGGGCCGAGGAACGAGTTCAGTTCAGCCCCCGTGACCGGGATGGCCGACACCGGCGTGTTGAGCTGAGTGACGGTATCGTCCTTGAAGTCCTGCCAGCCGTGCGTCCAATTGAGGGTCAGCCCGCTAAAGCGGACCTGGCTTCCCACACGGTATTCGTTGCGGAGGCGGCGCACGTTCGCAAACACTGGAAAGACCGATGTGGAATCGAATGCGGGGACCGTCGAGATGCCGGCGCCGGTCTGGCTGTCGTGCGAGTAGCCCAGAAAGAACTGCAGCCACGATCCAGGCAGCAGGGTCAGGTCGTGATCCTCGGAACCGTAGGTAGTGTTGAGCAGATGTCCGCCACTCGCGCCATCCGTCACCAGTCCCGGATTGAAGTAGTCGTTCTGGCGCCACAGCAGGTCGTACTGATACCAGCGGTTCTTTTCGATGCGAAACGTCGCGGCTTCGTAGGGATCGCCGCCGAGGCCCCGAACGCTCAGGACGGCCTGGTCGAAAAAGTGCCCGTGGCCGTCCTTCGAATTGAGGGAGAGGGATCCGCTCAACAGGCGGACGCCATCCCCATAGTTAACCGAGCTGCGATACTCGTCCTCGTTCCCGTTCACGCTCTGGAAGCGGTAGCCGGTCTCGATCGAGTTGAGGATGTTGTAGTCGTCCCACGTGGATCCCCGGGGCGTGCCTACGGTTTCAGGCGTCGGCGCAACCACCTGCTGCGCCCGGCCCGCCGCGCAGGCAAGCAAGAAGGCCGTCGAACACAGGATCTGCAGTTTGTTTCTCATCGCATGAAAAGAGCGTTGCTATTCGAACCGTGAATCCGAACGTGGCAGTTCGTGCAGTTCTGAAAGCGAGGATCGGTCATGTTGTGGGTCTGGGACGGCATAGGATCGCCGGTCCCGTGCAGGCCAAACGGCGGCGCGCCGTTGTGGCATTCCAGGCACATGGTGAAAACCACGGGCCGGCGCAGCAGCCGCGAATTCGTCGAGCCGTGGGGATAGTGGCATACCTCGCAGCCTTCCACGCGTACCGGTGGATGCTCATAGACGAACGGCCCGCGCTTGTCCGAGTGGCACCTCAGGCAGGGCTCTTCGTTGGCCAGCGCGGTCTCAACCATCCGCGGCCTTTCCGCCATGCGCCAGGTGGGCGGGAAGGCCCCGTGCGGGTTGTGACAATCGGAGCACGTCATGAACCCTTCGTTGACGCGGTGTTTGAACGTCATCGAGAATTCGGCCCGCACGTTGGCATGGCAGCCATAGCAGAGCTCGCTCTCTGTGCGCGCCAGGAGAAACTTCGGCGTCTGGGGCTTGTGAATGGAGTGACAGCTGTTGCAGGCCACGTCATTCTCCGTATGAGGGGAGCGGCGGATATTCGCGCGCGATATGGTTGCTCCGTGGCATCGCAGGCAGGCATTGAGCACCGCCTCCGGCCGGAGCGCGGAGAATGCCACAATCGTGGCCTTGCCGCCGTGCGCCTCCACGTGCGCTTTGGCCGGCCCGTGGCAGCTTTCGCAGCCCGTGTTCTCCGGCTTCTCCTTGCCCAAGGCGATGCTCCTGAAATGCGGGTTCTTGTAGAACGTGAACCAGATGTTCGCATGGCAGGTCTTGCAGGCCTCGCTACCGACATAGCCGTTAGCGGGCGCATCGGCCCAAGCCAGCGCCGAAGCGGCCAACAGGGCAAACATCGCTGTTCGTAAGTGCGGCACGAGACTCCCCTCTTGATCCCGATGTTAGTCCAAGACACTCGGCTTATCCAGTAACCAAGCCCCCTTTTTACAGTTCTTTTACGGCGCGGAAACGCGCTGCTTTTGCCCCTGGGGCGATTTACAGAATCCTGACAAATCCTTTGCGACCGAATGTGTTAGCTGCTGTTACGCTTCGAGTGTCATGCAAGATCAATGGAATCGCCGCGGGTTCGTAGTGGGGGCCCTGTGCGGATTCGGCTCCCTGATTGCGGCTGGGCTTGGCTTGCCGTCGCTGCGCTATCTTCTGCGCGCTCCGGAAGGATCCGGCAACACGGAATGGATCGATGCGGGAGATCTGGCGGATATCGAGCCCGACAGCCCGACGGAACTCGCGCTTACGCACCGCCGCACGGACGGATGGAAAGTGCTGACCGAGAGGGTCAGCGCCTGGGTGGTCAAGAATCCTGACGGAGAGGTGACGGCATTTTCTCCGCGCTGCACCCACCTGGGTTGCGCGTATCGATGGGCAGGGGCCAAACACGAGTTCGTGTGTCCTTGCCACGCATCGCGTTTCGCAATCACGGGGAAAGTCCTCGGCGGGCCGGCCCCGCGGCCTCTCGATCGCTATGAGGTCCGCGTCGAGGGCAACCGGGTATGGCTCAAGCCACCCAAGGCGCCGGAGGCTGCCCACTCATGATCGCGGGCGTGGTCCGGTGGCTCGACGAGCGCACCGGGCTTCCCTCGGCGCTCCACTCACTCCTGACCGAGGAAATCCCGGCCTCCAGCGGTTGGCCCCAGGTCTTCGGCAGCGTGCTTCTGTTTCTGTTCGTCACGCAGGCACTGACCGGCTTCCTGCTCGCGCTGAACTTCGCTCCCACCGCGGGCGAGGCCTACACCAGCCTGAGCTACATTCTCCGCAACGTCGCCGGCGGGCGGATGATCCGGGGGCTGCACCATTGGGGCGCCAGCATGATCGTGGTTGTGGTGGCCATTCACATGGCGCAGGTGTTTCTCTACGGCGCCTACAAACGCCCGCGGGAGACTACCTGGATGGTGGGCGTGCTGTTACTCCTGATCACGCTGGGCTTCGGGCTGACGGGCTATCTGCTGCCCTGGGATAACCGTGCCTACTGGGGCACGGTGGTGAGCACGCAGATCGCTGGGCAGGCGCCGCTCGCTGGAAAGTACGTTCAGCGGCTGATGGGGGCCGAGAACGGCGTCGGCGCCGTGACGTTCGCGCGCTTCTACGCAGCGCACACGCTGTTGTTGCCCGCGCTCGCCTTCATCCTGATAGGCATCCATGTGTTCCTAGTCCTCCGTCACGGAGTCGCAGCAGACCCGTCGGACGCTCGCCCGAAGCGGCACTTCTACCCGAGCCAGGCACTCAAGGACACCGCGGCCATCTTCGCGGCCTTCGTAATCCTGTTCACTCTGGCGGCCGTGGTGCAGGTGCCGCTCGATCGGATGGCGGACCCGACCGACAGCACCTACATCCCGCGGCCGGACTGGTATTTTCTGTTTCTCTTTCAGTCGCTGAAGTTCTTCCAGGGTGCCGCGGAGCCGATTGGCAGCGTGTTCCTGCCGACGCTCGCCGTGGCCCTGCTCTTCGCGGTGCCGTTCCTCGATCGCGGGCAGGCTCGCCGCATCGGGCAGCGCACCGCCGCCATCGGCATTGTCCTGGTATCTCTGATCGGTTGGGCTTCGCTCACAACCGCTGCTGTCGTGACGACTCCGAAGGTCGAGGCCGCCATGCCCGCCCTCTCCTCCGGCCGCTGGCTGCAACTGGGGCCCGAGGAACTCGCGGGCGCGGGCTATTTCCGGCAGGCGCGCTGCTCCACGTGCCACAACCTGGTGGATGGCGAGCCCAAGCCGGGCCCGAATCTGGCCGAACTGGGCACGATCAAGTCCAGCGACCGGATGACTGCGCACCTGAAGAATCCCGCCGATCTGAATCCAGAGAGCCGCATGCCGCGCATCAACCTGAACGAGGTGCAGGTGCGTGCCCTGACCGCCTTCCTGCTGAAGCTAACTCCGGACAACGCCGACGCCTTCTCTCAGGCGCCGTCGGACCCGCTCGCGGCGGCGGGCATTTTCGTTTCCAGCGGCTGCGACGCATGCCATAAGGTGAATGGCTCTGGCGGCACTGTTGGGCCGGCTCTGAACGGCGTCGCCGCGCGGCACAGCCGGGAGTGGGTGGCGCAGCACCTGCGTAACCCTAGGTCGCAGACCCCCGGAACGGCCATGCCCGCCTTCTCGTTCTCGGACCATGATAGGGATCTGCTGATCTCCTATCTGTTTTCGCTGCCTGGCAGACAGGAGTGAGCCATGCTTCACCGCCGCACTCTGCTTGCCGGCGCGCTGATTTGGGTCGCGGCAGGAAGCTGCCGGGCCCAGGAGGGGGCGGCGTTTGGGGAGGCGCCGCCTCCCTCCGAACTCTCCTGGCACGGCATGCCGGGGCGCGTCTTGTCGGACCAGAGCCTGCTTTTCAGCAGCCCCTTCCGCACGCCCAAGCGCGACCTGGCCTGGCTGGTTCCGCTCGGCGTTCTGACGGGCGTTCTCATCGCTAGCGACCATCACAACTTCAACGCGCATGTGCACTCGACTCCGGCCGCGACGCAGTGGAGTGGCACGGTCTCGAATGTCAGCCTGGCTTCGCTGGTGGCGCTGCCTTCTGCCCTGGCCGGATTCTCCAGCCTGCAGTACCGGCCCCGTTTGGAAGAAGGCGCCGTCCTCTCCATGGAGACCGCGGCCGACAGCCTCATTGTGACGGGAGCGCTGAAACTCGCTTTTCGCCGGGACCGGCCCGGCATCGACGGCGCCTCGGGCCGCTTCTTCCAGTCCTCGTGGTCCGATGGCTCGTTTCCCTCCGGTCACGCGATGGTGAGCTGGAGCATCGCGTCGGCAATCGCTCACCGCTATCCGGGCTGGCTGACGCAACTGGCGGTCTACTCGTTGGCCACCGCCGCCAGCGTTCCCCGCATCACGGCCGAGAAGCACTTCCCCTCCGACGTGCTTGTTGGAGGCGCCCTCGGCTGGCTGATCGGTCGCGAGGTGTTTGAACGGCGGCATACGGAGTGGTACCCGGTGGCTCCCGGTCCGGCGCGCGCGCGGCCCCGCCCAGCGCCCGCCTCCGACGAGTCCCCGGCGTTCTTCGCGCCAGAACGCGAGCGTCTGGCAAGCCCGAGAGGCCCCGTCTTCGTCCCCCTGGATAGCTGGATCTATCCCGCACTGCTCCGCCTGGCGGCATTGGGCTACATCCACGATCAGGCCACCGGGCTCCGCCCTTGGACGCGCACGGAATGCGCCCGCGAGCTGGGCGAGGCCATGGAGATCGAGGTGGTGGGTGGCCGCTACTCCGAGGAGGCCGTCCGCCTGATCGCCGCGCTGCGCGAGGAATTCAGACGCGATGCGGGATCCACCGCTTACCTCGAGCTGAGTTCGCTCTACGGCCGCTATCTTTCCATAGCCGGCAAGCCGCTTATCGACGGATACAACTTCGGCCAGACCATCGTCAACGATTCCGGCCGCCCCATTTCTCAGGGCGGCAACGTAGACGTGGGCTTCACGGCGGAAGCGGTGGATGGCCGCGTCTCCTTTTACACCCGGAGCGAGTTTCAGCACTCACCACCGTTCTCGAGCCCGGCCGCGGCGCTGCAGGCCACGGTCCACGAACTCGAGCCGGTGCTGGCGGGCTCCAGCACTGCCGTGAATCGCTTCGAGCCCGTCGAAATGTACGCCGGCATTCAGCTCGGCGGGTGGTCGCTCACCGCCGGCAAACAGGCGCTGTGGTGGGGACCCGGCGAGGCTGGCCCCTTTTCCTTCAGCACCGACGCGGAACCGTTCTACCGTTTCCGCCTCACCAGCGCCTCGCCCATCTATCTGCCCGGCCCGCTCCGCCACCTCGGCGCGTGGCGCGCGGACTTCATTGGCGGTGAGCTTTCGGGACACCAGTTCCCTCCGCGCCCGCTGGTTAATGGCCAGAAGCTCACCTGGAACCCCACCAAGGATTTGGAGCTCGGCTTCACCCGGTGGTCGCTCTTCGACGGCGCCGGCACCCACGCTTTCACCGCGGGTTCCGTCATCCGCAACCTGTTCGCCAACGGCGCCACGTTCGGCAACGCCATCGATCCCGGCGACCGCAAGAGCGGCTTCGATATCCGCTGGCGACTGCCCGGCACCGCCAACCGTGTCACTCTCTACACCGACTCCTACGCCGATGACGAGCCGACGCCGCTCACCGGGCCGCGGCGGTCTGCCTGGGCCCCTGGCATTTACGTGGCCAGCCTTCCCGGGCTGCCTCATTGGGATCTACGCGTCGAGGCGCCTTCGACGCGCCTGCTGACGGACCAGGGCGGATTCTTTCTGTATTGGAACAACATCTACCACGACGCCAACACCAACCAGGGGAACCTGCTGGGAAGCTGGGTAGGTCGCGATGGGCGCGGTCTTCTGATCCAGACGTCGTGGTGGCAGACCGCGCGGTCGCACTGGGATTTCGGCTACCGCCAGGTTCGAATCGGCCCCAATTTCCTGCCGGGAGGCGGAACCCAGGACGACGCATTCGCCCGCGGCTCCCTCCAACTGGGTCCCGCCTGGAGGATGGACCTGTTGACTCAGTACGAGCGCTACTTCATTCCCATGTTGGGCGGCCTCCGGCATGACCTCGTGGCGTCGCTCGAGCTCACCTGGCAACCCCGCTGGCGCCCGGTCCACAACTAAGCGGTCCTTTTTACAGGAAATTGACAGAGGGACAACAACTCGGGGCCCGACCCCCGCTTACCCTGGGAGTACGATGCTATCACCACAGGTTGCTTCAGCAAGGCCCGCTGACCGCCCGGAGTCTGGCGCCGGCGCCGCACAAGCGCGGTCCGGTAGCTCTCCCGCCGTGCAGACCATTCTCGTCATCGACGACGACGAGAACCTGCGCGACACCGTGTCCCTGGTTCTCGAAAAGGAGGGATACCGCACGGTCCAGGCCGCCGAGGGCCGCACCGGGTTTGAGCAGGCGCTGCTGCTCCGTCCCGATCTGGTGCTGGTCGATCTCCGCTTGCCCGGCATGACGGGGGTCGAAATCTGCAAGCAACTGCGCGCGGCCGAGGTCGCGACGCCCATCATCGTTTTGAGCGCCGTCGGCGACGAGATCGACAAAGTTCTGCTGCTCGAAATCGGCGCCGACGATTACGTGGTGAAGCCCTTCGGCGGCCGCGAGCTCATCGCCCGGATCCACGCCGTGTTGCGCCGTTCCTCGGGAGAGTCGCGCAAGGTCATGCACATCGGCGAGATCGAGGTTGACATGGAGCGGCGCGTGGTCACGCGCGGGACAGACGAGATCAAGCTCGCGCCCGCCGAGTACAACCTGTTGGCCTTCTTTCTGCACCATCCCGATCGTCCCCTTACCCGCGACATGATCCTCAATTCGGTCTGGGGCTATAGCTGCATGTCGAACACCAGGACCGTCGATGCCCACGTTCTGAAGCTCCGCCAGAAGCTGGAGGCGGATCCCAACGTGCCGCGCCACATTCTCACCGTGCACGGCGTCGGCTATCGATTCCTTCCGTAAGGATGCCCCGTGGGGCAGGCTGGCAGCCTGCAGCGGGTTGTCAACCCGCGCGCAGCTTGGCAAGCTGCGCCACAGGATTTGTCACCTGGGGCTTTGCGATGTAAGCTGTATTAGGTCAAAGGCCCGGTGAGATGAATCTCGAGGATGTCGCCAAGAAGGCGGGCGTCGGAACCGCCACTGTTTCCCGTGTGCTGAACGGACATCCCGCCGTCAAGAGTTCCACGCGCGCTCGTGTTCTGCGCGCCGTCGAGGAGCTGAAGTACAAGCCCAACCTGCACGCCCGCAGTCTGGCGGGGGGACGAAGCCGCGTGCTCGGCATCGTCATGGCGAACCTCTATAACCCGTTCTTCGCCGATATCTACCACTCCATCGAGACCCACGCCCGGCAGTGCGGATACGAAACCCTGCTGGCCAACAGCTCCCACGATGTGAAGCTGCTGAAGGCCGCTGTGCACCGCTTGCTGGGACAGCAGGTCGCGGGGCTGGGAGTGTTTCCGGAGATGGAGCCGGCCATTCTGGACGAGCTGCGCGAGGCGCAGATCCCGATAGTGCTCTTCGATCCCGGCGCCACCGGCGACAACTTCACCACTATCGATTTCGACCACCGCAAAGGCATCCGGATGCTGGTGGACCTGCTGCATGCGATGGGGCATCGCCGCATGGCGTATATTGGTGCGCCACTGTTTCTGCAACCCACCGAAGCGCGGCGGCAGGAATTCATGGAGACCAGCGCCCGTTACGGCTGCGAGAGCATAGCGGTGACGCCGCCCGAAGATGGATTCGCGGGCGGCCGCGCGGCGGCGCGCGAGCTGCTGCGCTCGGGCTTCGCCCCGACAGCCATTCTGTGCGTGAACGACTGGGTCGCGGTGGGAGTGATTCGCGAATTACGGAATCAGGGACTCGCGGTGCCGGGCGATGTCTCGGTGACCGGCTTCGACAACATCACGATTTCCGAGTTCTGTTGCCCGTCGCTGACCACCATCCATATACCGCGGACGGAGATCGGCCGGCTGGTGGTGGCAGGGCTGGTGCCGGATGCGGCAGGCGCCCCACCCGCGCCGCGGCATGTCTTTCTGGATCCAGAACTGGTGGTGCGCGAATCGACCGGGCCGGCCTCAGCGGGCGTTCAACAACCAGGCTCCGGCAACTAGTCCGCACGCCCCGCGGCCACCCGCGAGTCTCGCCGGTGGCGACGCCCAGGCCCATTTCCGCCCCCCGGTGCGAGGCCAGGAGATCCAAGTCAGGAAACGGTTCCGACAAACAAACAGATCGTCGTTTGGCGCTCTGTGCGGTGCTGATTTTATTGATATGGAAGGGAAAGAGCGGATTCGAACCGCCCACGGACGCCCGTGCTCGTGCGCCTATTGGGCACCTGGCTTGGTGCCCCTCACAACTGGCGCGTCACGTGCTTGCAGAAATCCCACGGGATCAATCCCTAAGTTCGATCGTGGAGGAAAATCGTGCCAGATTGAATCCCATCCCTATCTGCCGCAAACCGAGGTCCTGGGCTTCTGCAACAGCGATGGAGTCGTGATGCTCGCCTTTGCGCCGCTGGGTCACGGGACCAAGCCTGGGGTGCTCGAAGATCCAGTTGTCCTCGCGATTGCGCACCGAGTCCACAAGACTCCCGCCCAGGTATTACTCGCGTGGGCGGTCGAGCGCGGGACTGCTGTTCTGACGACGCCGAAGACCCCCGGTCGCGCGAAGGAAAACTTCGACATTCCCGCTCTTCCCGCCGACGCCATGGAGCAGATCAATGCCATCCAGACGCGGCAAAGGTTCAATCTGGTGACTGGGACCGGCATCCCCGGGTTCATCGCAAAGGGCAGCTGACCGGAGGTCACAGATCGAGGACGACATCGCGAATCGGTTGTGAGCAGCAAACGAGAATGTTGCCTTCAGCGGGTTGGTCGAGCGGCTCGGGTTCGTAGGCCACCGCTCCCGAAACCAGCCCGCTCTCACAGCTATGACACACGCCGGTCCGGCACGACCAACGGACCGGGACATCGCACGCTTCGGCCAATTCCAATAGACTTTGGTAGGCCGACTTCTTCCAGTGTGCGGCGATGCCGCTGCGGGCGAACGACACCAACGGCCCGGTGTTGGCATCGCCCTCGGGTGGATGCGGATTTCGGGTCACCGCACCGACCACACCAGGAGTCATCGACTCGCTGCCGTTGAAGATCTCGAGGTGAATCCGTTCCGACGGGACGCCATAGCCCGCAAGCGCCGCCTTCATATCCGCCATGAAAGCAGCTGGTCCACAAAGGTAAACGTCCGCTTCCCGCGGGATGCCGACCTCTTCGAACACTGATCGCGACAAATGGCCGGCGGCATCGAAGTCCTCGCCCAACTTGTCCGACGAGGCAGGCCTGCTGTAACAGACGTAGCTTCGGCCGTGCGGGAGGGCCGGCATCAGTCCGCGGACCTCGGCGGCAAAGGGATGATGTTCGCGATCGCGAGCCGCGTGGAGCCATAGGACTTGCCGGGTAGACCGGGCCGCCGCCAGCGCATGCAGCATCGCCAGAACCGGTGTCGCCCCGATACCCGCGCTGAGCAGGACGACCGGTCGCTCCCCGATTTGCAGAATGAAGCTGCCGCGAGGCGAACTGACGTCGAGAGGTTCGCCAACTCGCACATGATCCCGCAGCCACGTTCCCGCGACACCGTTCGGCTCGATCTTCACGCTGATTCGACAACTCTCGGCCGAGAGAGGGCCCGAGAGGGAATAACTGCGAAAAATCGCGATTCCTCCGGCGGCCGGCTGAAGCCGAAGAACAACATATTGCCCCGGCTGAGCCGCTGGCAGCGGCTGACCGTCCGGGCTTTTCATCGTCAGAGAGAGGACGTCCGCGGACTCCCGGTCGATCGACGCCACCACTAGCCGGTGAAATCCCGGTGCGGCTGGATGCGCGGCGGCTTCTGGCACGAGACCTGCGTTTCCACTTGTTGAACTCCGCAGCAATGCCTCGAACGACCCGCGCCACCCCGGCGAAAGGGCCCTGATTCGCAATGCCCGCTCCAACAGCTCGTGCGGATGATTCGGCGAATAGAGAAGTGCATTGATCTCAGCGACCGTCATTTGCTCCTTGGCCGCTCCCACCTTCACGATTTCATCGCCCGTGCCCACTTCCCCTTCCTCGAGAACGCGGAAGTAGAATCCGGGGCGGCCACTGGAGGTCAGCAGCGCCGCCATTCGCGGCTCGTTCATCCGAATGCCAACCCGATAGCAGGTAACACGGGGTTGCGTGACTTCGAAGAGTGCGCTCCCGATCCTATACCGGTCGCCGATGCACACCGCATCATCGGGCAAGCCTTCGATTGTGAAATTCTCACCGAACTGTCCGTAGGACTTCGGTTCGCCAAGGTCGGACCTCTTCAGTTGATCCTGCCAATAACGATACGACTCGATCTGGTAGACAAAGACGGCGCGCTGTTCACCTCCGTGCCCCGCCAGATCCCCTTGACCGTCCCCCTCCAGATTCAGCCGGCCGACCCGGCACCGGCCAGGCACTGGATTTTTCCAGATTGCGGTATGCACGGTGCGGCCCTTCCACTCGATGTCGCGCGGAAGACCGACGTTCACTGACAGTAGCCGAGCCATGGAATATAGGTCAGCGATTGGACGCAGAGAGGTACGGCAGAAGCGCGGCCGCCCGACGTGCCGGAGCTTCGACAACCAATAGCTCACGATATCATAACGTCGCACACCATTCTTGCGTAGCCGCCCTCTTTTCAGAGCCTGGGCGATGGCATGAAACGTGCAAGCTGGGCGTCTGGAACCATAACTCGCTTGCACTCTCGAAAGGAGTCGAACCATGCGCTCTGACATAGTGCCCGGGGCAGTCCTTCCTGACTATCAGTTGCCCGATCACACGGGCACACCGCGCAGGCTCAGCGAACTCCAGGGTGATGATCCCCTCATCCTGACGCTTGCTCGCGGCCACTATTGCCCGAAAGAACACCAGCAGCATCTGGAACTTGCCGCGTTCTACCCGAAGATCGCCGTAGCGTATACCCAGGTTGCCACCATCTCCACCGATGACCACCACACGCTCCAGGCGTTCCGGGAATCCGTCGGCGCCCAGTGGACCTTCCTCTCCGACCCCGACAGAACGGTTCAGAAGGACCTCGACATCGCGGAGTACACCGACCCCGAGCACAATCCGATGATTCCGCACACCCTCGTGCTCAAGCCGGGACTCGTGATCCACAGCATCTACAACGGCTATTGGTACTGGGGCCGGCCCTCTGTCGTCGACCTCTGGCACGACCTGCGGGCGGCTACGAGCGAGATCCGCCCCGACTGGGATCTGAGTACTCCTGGGCTTCGCGAGGCCTGGAACGCAGGCGACTTGTCGGCCTTCCACGGATGGAACAAGGGTGCAAAGACGGCCCCAGGTGGACGTAAGGAAAAGCTGTGACAGCCCGACCACCGCGCCCCGAACTGCGATGTTGTCACAGGCGGCGTGATTCGGGTAACCCAGGAAGTAGAAATCCGGCCGGCAAAGGAGAGTGCGAGTGGCCGATTGTAGCAACGCGGCTCGGCGCCGGCGGGAGAGTCTGAGACGGCGCTTTCGGCCGGCCCCCCTTCGGGTGCTGTTCGTCGGCGAGTCTCCGCCCGCTTCGGGAAGGTTCTTCTATCGTGGCGACTCTGGCCTCTACCGGGCCATGCGTGACGCCTTCCGGACCATCGATCCCTCAATCGAGGACGCGAATTTCCTCTCTGTGTTTCGAGCCTGCGGCTGCTACCTGATTGACCTGTGTCCGGAGCCTGTCGACCGTCTGGACCCACGGTCCCGGCGGGCCGCCTGCCGCGCCGGCGAGGTGTCGCTCTCGCGGTCGATCGCCCGCCTCCGACCGCCTGTGATCGCCACCGTGCTGCGTTCGATTGAGTGCAACGTCACCCGAGCTGCTTCGCGCGCGGATTGGCAGGGTCCACTTATCCATCTGCCTTATCCCGGAAGGTGGTCCCGTTACAGGGAAGAATTTGTCCGCACGCTGGCGCCGACAATCAGCGCCCTGCTGCCGCAGTGTAGACTCGTCCCCCAGGGGCGCCCCAGCACAGGAGCGTTGAGGTCGCCCATCATGTGTCGGCCATCCGTTTCAGCGTCGTACGTCCCGCGTAGAGGGTAGCTGTGACCCATCCCATCCGCCGCCGAGCGCTTGGATCAAGGACACGCTCGCCACCATGCGTCGCGTGAGAATGTCCACCGCCGTCCTTTGATTCTGCAGCGTGCTGGTCTGCGCGGTGATCACCTGCAGATAGTTCGTCAGCCCTCCCCGGTATTGATCCGTGGATATCTGCAGCGACTGCTCGGCGGCTTTGACCGCGCGGGCCACGATGTCGGCCTCCTGGGAGAGGATGCGGAGCTGCGCCAAGCTGTCCTCCACCTGTTCAAATGCCGTCAGGACCGTTTGCCGGTAGTTCGCCACAGTGGCGTCATAAACGGCTTCAGTCACCTTGACCTGAGCGCGACGCCTGCCGGCATCGAAGAGAGTCTCGGCCAGTTGCGGCCCGACGGACCAGTAGCGGCTGGGCCACGTGAACAAATTGGTGAGGGCCGAGGACTGCAGTCCGGCGCTGGCGCCCAAGGTCAGGGAAGGGTAGAGCGCAGCCTTGGCGATTCCGATCTGTTCGTTCGCGGCCGCGACCTGGCGCTCGGCGGAGGCGACGTCGGGCCGCCGCTCCAGCAGAGCCGAAGGAAGGCCCACCACAGACACCGGAGGCGGAGACTGGTTGGGCGCATCGGGGATCGCCAGATCGGAGGGCGGCTTGCCCGCCAGCACCGCGATGGCATGTTCGAATTGGGCCCGCTGAACTCCCAGCTCGACCAACTGCGCCCGTGCGGTTTCGAGTTGAGTCTGAGCCAGCGCCACATCGCCCTGCGATGCGACACCGCCATCGAACCGGTCCTGGGTGAGTTGAACGTACCGCTCGTATGACTTCACAGTGGTGTCGAGCAACTGCCGTGTGGCGTCCAGTCCCTCAATCTGGAAGTAATCCGCGGCGAGCTCGGCCTGGTACAACAAGCGGGCGTTCTCGAGGTCCGCGGCCGAGGCCTGCGCGATGGCTGAGTTTGCCGCAACTCCCCGCCGGATGCTTCCCCATATGTCGATCAGATAGACGAAATCGATCGGGATCGTGTAGAGGCGGCGCAAGCCGGAAGCGGCCCCTCCAGAACGCGTCGCGGAAGGCGACGTTGTGACCGTGGGAAACAGGCCGGCTCGCGCGACGCGCACCGCTGCTTTGGCGGCGCGAAACTGAGCCTCGGCGGACAGTACATTCTGGTTCGAGATGCTCACACGGTCTTCGAGTGCATCGAGCCCCGGGTCCTTGTAAACCTGCCACCACTTGCCGCGCAACGCCTCGTCATGCGGTTGGGCATCCTTCCAGCCGGCGGGCAGCTCTTCTTTGAAAGCCGGCGATGCCGGCGCGCCCGGGCGCTGGTATCTCGGACCGACCATGCAGGCGCTAGACGAGAGCAGCAATCCGACCGTCGCAAAAAGCATCATCGGGCGAAGAGGGCCGCGACTATTCATACCTGAGAGCCTCAATCGGATCCATGAACGCCGCCTTACGTGCCGGGTAGTAGCCAAAGAACACTCCCACTAGCGCGGAAAATGCGAACGCCAGAACGATGGACAGAAGGCTGACCTGGGTCGACCATTGCGCGAAGTGCGAGATGAGCAGCGAGGCCGTCAGCCCCACTGCGATCCCGATGATTCCACCCAGCAGGGAGAGCGTCACGGCTTCCACCAGGAACTGCAGCAGGATGTCGCGCGTTTTAGCGCCCACCGCCTGCCGCAGGCCGATCTCGCGCGTTCTTTCCGTGACCGACACCAGCATGATGTTCATGATCCCGATGCCGCCCACGATCAGCGACACCGACGCGATGGCGCCCAGCAGAATCGACATCACCTGCGCCGAGGTTTCCTGGGCCGCGAACACCTCGGTCAGGTTGCGGACCGTGAAGTCGTCCTCCAGGCCGGGTAGGATGCGGTGCCGCTCGCGCAGCAGCGCCGTCATCTCCGCGATCGCCTGGTCCATCACCTGCGGGCTCATCGCCTGCACCATCAGCGAGGCGACCGCTTTGGCGTTGGCCTTGTTGGCGCCGAATACCTTTTGCGTGGCCGTCGAGATCGGCAGCAGGATGACGTCGTCCTGGTCCTGACCGGTCGGCGACTGGCCTTTCGGTGTCAGCACGCCCGCCACGGTGAACGGTACGTTCTTGATGATGACCACCTGACCCGTTGGATCGCCGCCGCCAAACAGGTTCTGCGCGACGGTCTCACCCAGCACGGCCGTCTTGGCGGCCGCATCCACATCCTGTGTGGTGAAGAACTGGCCGGACAGCATGGTGTAATCGCGGATCGTCATGTAGTCTGGAGTCACACCCTGCGCGCTGGTGGCCCAGTTGCTGCTTCCGTAAACCACCTGCACCCCGCCTCGCACGGTGGGAGCGACGGCCGCCACGGACGGGCAGTCGGCCGCGATGGCCTTCGCGTCGTCCTGCGTCAGCGATGCGACCGCGCCGGAGCCGAGCCGGACGCCATTGCTGCTGATGCTGCCCGGTAGGACGATGATCAAGTTGCTCCCGATACTCTGGATCTGGTCCTGGATCCTCGCGGTGGCCCCAGCGCCAACCCCGACCATCGCGATTACCGCCGCCACACCGATGATGATCCCCAGCATGGTGAGCGCCGAGCGCATGCGGTTCACCTTGAGGGCGCGGAGTGCGATCCGGATGCTGCCGGCAATCTTGTTCATGACGACGCGACCTCCTCCGGTTGCTCGGCAGGAAGCGCCTCCAGGTCCTTGCGCGCGTCGCGCGGCTGGGCCAGCCGCTCGTCGAGTTCTAGCTTGCCGTCTTTGAAGTGGATTAACCGGTTTGAGTAAGTCGCGACGTCCGGGTCGTGCGTCACCACGATCATGGTGATCCCCTTTTCGCGATTCAGGCGTTGAAAGATGGCCATGATCTCGATGCTGGTTCTGGAATCCAACGCTCCGGTCGGCTCGTCCGCGAGAATAATGCTGGGATCGTTCACCAGCGACCGCGCGATGGCCACGCGCTGCTGCTGGCCGCCGGAAAGCTGGCTCGGCTGATGGTCCTCGCGTCCGGCCAATCCCACCGCGAGGAGGGCCTTCATGGCCCGCGCCTGCCGCTCACGGGCTGGCGTATCGGTGTACATCAGGGGCAGTTCGACATTCTCCGTCGCGCTGGTCCGCGCCAGCAGGTTGAACTGCTGGAATACGAACCCGATCTTCTTGTTCCTGATCTCCGCGAGTTGATCGCGATCGAGTTCCGGGACGCTGATCCCGTCCAGTTTGTAACTTCCGGACGTGGGCTTATCGAGGCACCCCAGGATGTTCATGAGCGTGGACTTGCCGGAGCCGGAGGGCCCCATGATGGAGACGAAGTCGCCGTGTTCGATCTCGAACGAAATCCCCTTCAGTACATGCACCGGCACCTGGCCGAGCCTGTAATCCTTCACGAGATCTTTGATTTCGATTACGGATGCCATTCCGCGCGCCTAGAACCCCGGTCCTCTGCCGCCCCTGGCCCCGGTCTGGGAAACGGGGCTGCCGCCCGAAGCCGGCGCGGCGCTGGCCAGCACCGCGGTAATCGTGTTATCGCCGTCCTTCAGGTTGCCCGTCAGGACCTCCGTATTGGTCCCGTCGGTTTCGCCCGTAGTGAGCACGACGCGCAGGGGCTTGTTGTCCGGGTCCAGGACCCAGACGGCTTTCTCCGGCGCCGCGCCTTTGCGTGCCTTCGTCGCGGCAGGGGCCGTCGTCGTCTCGGACGCCGGATGATAACGCAGGGCGGCGTTTGAAACCTTCATCACGTTCAGGCGCTGATTCACCAGGATCTTCACGTTCGCGGTCATGCCGGGGAACAGCTTGAGGTCGGGATTCCCAACGCCGATCACCGCATCGTAAGTGATCACATTCGCGACGTTGATGGGCGCCTTTCGGATCGAGGTCACGTTGCCCGTGAAGACCTGTGTGGGATACGCATCCACCGTGAAGGTCGCCGGCTGGTTCACGCGTACGCGTCCCACGTCGGCTTCCGACACGTTCGTATCCACCTGCATTTTCGTCAGGTCCTGTGCGATCAGAAACAGCGTGGGAGCCGCCAGGCTCGCGGCGACTGTCTGTCCGACATCCACGTTCCGCGACACCACTACGCCATCTACCGGAGCTTTGATCAGTGTGTGGTCCAGATCGATCTGGGTCGATTGCAGGGCTGCGGCAAACTGCTTCACCTGCGCCTGATTGGCGGTCAGAAGCGAGTTCGCTACATTCAGCTGCGCCTTGGCGACCTTCACGTTGTCTTCCACCGCATGCTGCTGGGCCACCAGCGCGTCGTGATCGGCCACCGCCGATGAGTAAGTGGTCTGAGCGGTTTCGAGGTCCTCTTTGGCGTCCGCCCCCTGCTTGACCATGATCACGCGCCGGTCTACCTTGACCTTGGCGTCTTCCGTGACGGCTTGCGCTTTCACGACGTTCGCCTTCGCGGCTGCCAGAGCGGAGTTTGCCGCCAGAATGCCCGCCAGGGCCTGCTGGACCACGGCCTGGGTATTGACTACGGCGGCCCGCGCCGACTCGACGTTGGCTGTTGCCTGATCGACCTTGGCTTGGAAAGGAGCGGGATCGAGCCGCGCGACCAGCTCTCCCTTGGTCACTTTGGTGTTGTAATCGGCGTAGAGCGCCAGGATGATGCCCGACACCTGCGAGCCCACCGTGACGGTTACGACCGCGTTCGGGTTGCCGGTGGCCGAGATGGTGACATCGATGTCGCCGTGCTCGACAGCCGCCGTCCGATAGTGAACTGCGCCTGATCCCCTGAGCAGCGCCCACGTGCCCAACCCTACGACAACGCAAGCCCCCGCGATGACGATGAGAGTGGTTCTCCGCTGCATGTGCATGTGGGGCCCTCCGGCCGCAACCGCTCCCACCTACGCTGCGTCTTTTCCACGCGTGGCCTGGACGCCCTTCAGAATCGCAAGGCCCAGGAGTATGATCGCGCCCACCGCGATCCAATGCGGGGCAACATGCAGTATCACCGCTCCATAGATCAGCCCACCGATCAATATCAAGAAGCCGACAATGTAGATTCCGAATGACATGGTAGTTTCCTTTTCTCGCCCGAGCGCAGACTGCGGTGAGCCGTTGGTTAGGATCCGACAGTGGCCAGGGGCATCTCCGGCTCGTTGACGAGTTCCTCGAAAAGCGTCCGGAAGTGGATCATTGCCTGACGCAAATCCTCCGTGCCGGCCTGCCCCCGTGTCTGGCGGATCGCGATATCGTGAGCGGTTCGGTAGTTTTCCAGAACCACTGGATGATCCACCGAGATGTCTGCCGCGCGCTGGTCAAACCCATCTAATGGATAGCCGCGCGTGGACATGACATCGCCTAGCAGTTGGTCCGCTGCCATCACCGCGCCGCCGGGGCCGTCAACGAAGCGTGACTGGATTTCGCGCCAGGATGACAAGAAGCGGGCACGATCGGGTGCCGCGAGCGGCCGTATGCGAAGCCCCTCGACTCGTTCCGTGCGCCCCTGGAGCGCGGCTTCCGCCTGGCTCCGGCTGCCGCCTTTGGCGATTGCGCGAGCATATTCAGCGCCACCGAACTGAGTTCGTAGTCTCGCAGTCCGGCGTTTCCGGTACC
>Ga0265331_10000762_pt1 | contig 26873 bp, 21 predicted proteins | sample 41923metaG_FD_202088 | JGI IMG/M metagenome (GOLD analysis project Ga0265331, IMG submission 202088) | Rhizosphere microbial communities from Carex aquatilis grown in University of Washington, Seatle, WA, United States - 4-19-23 metaG | ecosystem: Host-associated > Plants > Roots > Rhizosphere... | reverse complement strand
TGCTCCTGCTCGCTCGGCACCGCGGGCGTGGGCGGTGGGCGTGCGACGGCGCTCGCCCTCGGAGCCTGCGGCCTCCTGCTCCTCGCCCGCCGCCGCCGACGTCGCCGCGGGTGAACCGCGGGAGTTCGGGGCCCGAGGTCCGAGGCCTGTTTCTGAACGGCATTGCGGGGAAGCCCGAGATAGTCGTTCAGAAACCCCTCCCAGGTGTCGAGGGGGGTGGAAGACGCGGATTCACCGCACCGGACGCTGACCGCGGAGTTGCCTGCTGGCGAACGGGGGCGGCAAGACACAACGCACGACTGAAGACCGAAACATGATGAACCTCGAGCTCCCTGCGATCGGAACGTATCTCTCCCGCGCCCGGCTCCTCGGTCTGGTCGTGTCGATGGCGGCCTGCGATCCCTCGGTCTACACCCGGGAGCCCATGGCCATCGGGACCGACGCGACCGGCGGCAGCGCATCCGCGGTCCTCGGCGTCGGTGGTGCCTTTCAGCTTCAAGGTGACGCCAGCGCCGAGAGCGGGGACGCACGAGCCGCTGCGCCGCTGGGCTCGGGCGGCTTCCAGGGAGGCCAGGCGACCTCCGGCGCCGCGGGGCTCTCCGGCGCCGCGGGCGCCGGCGCGGCCTCGGCAACGGGTGGTGCGAGTCCGAACGGGACCGGTGGCGCGAGCGGCGGCCGGGATGGCGGTGCCCAAGACGCCCCGGGCGGAATCGGCGGCAACGTCGGCGGCACCGGCGGCGTGGGAACGGCGATGGCGGGCGCGGGTGGCGCGGCGGCGGGACACGGCGGTGGTGGGCCATCGGCGGCCGGGGGCTCGGCCGCGGGAGGCTCGGGCCCGACGGGCGCCGGGGGACGGGACGTCGCCGAGTACAACTTCGAGCTGTCGGTCTCGGGTTGGCAGATGAGCTCGGACTCGGGCAGCGTCGCGATCCTCACCCGCGCCACCAGCCGGTCCTTCGCCGGCGCGGCCTCGCTCGAGGGCGCCATCGTGTCGAGCGCCGCCGACCTGCTTCAGGTGTTCGTTCAGAGCCCGTCGGTGGCGCCCGGAAGTCGCGTGACCTTTCACTTCTTCGTGCCGACCGGCGCCGCCATCGACTGGGTCGAGCCCTACATCCAGGAAGGCGGGCTCTCGACGCCACCCTTCGCCTGGACCTACGCCTACGTGAAGGCGCCCGAGCTGGTCTTCGGGGCCTGGAACACCGTCACCGTCGCGCTCGCGAGCACGGCCACGGCCCCGATCTCGATGGGCGTCCAGTTTCACCTCTCCGCCCGCTGGACGGGGTCCGTGTTCGTCGACAGCATCGGCTGGTGAGGGACTGTCCCTTTCCGTCCGGTTACCGGAATCGCAGATTTCACGCGGGATCTGGGAGCGATAGCACCCGATCGAAATCCGATCCCGAAGAGCGGCCGCGCCTCTAACCGCTCAGGCATGGTTATGATCAGCCTGCGATGCTCTTCGAATTCTTGCGAGACAACCGCGACGAGATCCTGGCGCGCTCGCGGCTGAAGCTCGACGGCCGCCGGATCCCGACACCCACTGCCGCCGAGCTGTCGCACGGGTTGCCTCTCTTTCTCGACCAGCTCATCGCCATCCTCCAGTCGGAGAAGGGGGTGCGCGCCCAGCAGCACGGCAAGGTGGCGGAGAGCGCCGCGCTCCACGGCGAGGACTTGCTGCGGATGGGGTTGACGGTCGGCCAGGTCGTGCACGACTACGGCAGCATCTGCCAGAGCGTGACCGAGCTGGCCGAGCAGAGCAAGTTCTCGATCGCGGTCGAGGAATTCCAGACCTTCAACCGCTGTCTCGACGACGCCATCGCTCAAGCGGTCACGTCGTTCGAGCGGGACCGCGACCAGAGCGCCCTCAACCCGCAGGCGATGCGGGTGGCGAGCGTGGCCCACGAGATGCGCAACCTGCTCACCGCCTCCCTGCTCACCTACGACGCCCTCGCCTCGGGGAGCGTGGGGATTCACGGGAGCACCGGGACGCTGCTCGGGACCAGCTTGAGGCGCATGCGTCTGCTCATCGATCGCACCTTGTCGGACGTGCGCATCGACTCCGGAGTCCATCCGTCGGTGCCGGTCCCCGTCTCGGAGCTCTTCGAGGAGATCGAGGTCGTGGCGACGCTCGAGCCCAACGAACGACACATCCAGCTGGCCATCGAGGGTGGGCCGTTCGCCATGAGCGTCTCGGGGGATCACCAGATCCTCGCTTCCGCCCTGGCCAACCTGGTTCAGAATGCGTTCAAGTTCACCCGGCCCAGCGGTCGGGTCACGCTGCGGGCGACGACGGTGCGGAAGCGCGTCCACATCCAGGTGGAAGACGCGTGTGGAGGGCTACCCCCAGGCAAGGCCGAGCGCATGTTCGAACCGTTCGAGCCCTCCGAGCCGTCCGATCCCGGTTCCACGAACGAGGTCGTCCACGTGGGGATCGGCCTCGCGATCAGCCTGAAGGGCGTTCGGGCCTGTGGGGGCGATCTGCGCGTTCGCAACCTCCCGGGCAAGGGGTGCGTCTTCACCATGGAGCTCGACGACGCGGGCAACTCCCCGAGCACCCGATGACCTGGCGCGGGGTATCGGGATTTCCGGGCAGAAGGTGTGCGCACCCCCGGGCGGAGTACCCAATGCCCTTGACTCGATGGACGTTGTGCTCCAGCCTTCGCCTGCCCGACGCGTCGACATCCGGTCGACGAAGAGGCTCACAGAGGGCGTAGGTGGTGATGATTTCGCAGATCTTGGAAATGACGGGGGGCCCGCAGCCTTCGGTGCTGGTCATCGATGGGCTGTTGTCCCCCACCTGGCCCCGGCTGACCTTGCCCATCGGGAAGCCCATGGGCAAGGTCAGCCGGGGCCGGGTCCTCCTGGTGGAGGATGAACGGATCGTCCGCGAGGCCCTGCAGATCGTGCTCGAGGCCGAGGGTTACGACATCGCGGTGGCCGAGAATGGATACGACGCGCTCACCCAGCTGCGGGTCGATGCGTTGCCCGATATCATCCTCTTCGACCTCATCATGCCGGTCATGGACGGCTGGCAGTTTCGAGCCATCCAGAAGAACGATCCCCGGTTGACCGCGATCCCGGTGGTCGCGATCTCCGGCGACCGGAGCTCGAAGGCGGCGGCCATCTCGGCCCACGCGTACCTGCGCAAGCCCGTGGATGGGCACGACCTGCTCGACACCTTCGATCGGCTCCTCGTGGACAATGAACGCCACCAGATGTCGGCGCGCCTGATGGAGAGCGAGCGCCTGGCGTCGCTCGGGCGCCTGGCCGCCGCCGTGGGCCACGAGATCAACAACCCGCTGGCCTTCGTCATGATGAACCTCAGCCAGTCCATCGAGGAGCTGAAGCCTCCGAATCGTCCCCAGGGCTCACCCGAGCCCGGACCAGCGGAGGTCGCCGACGAGCTCCGGGCGCTGAGGACCCGTGTCGCGGGGGTGACCGACATGCTGGAGGACTGCCTGATCGGGGGCGAGCGGATGCGCGTGACCGTCAGCAACCTGCAACGGCTGTCCCGTCAGGGGCCGCCCGAACGGGTCCCCATCGACGTGCACAAGCTCATCGACGACAGCGTCTCCATCGTCTGGAACCAGATTCGCCACCGCGCGCGCCTCATCAAGACCTACGGCACGCTGCCTCAGCTCCGGGGAAACCCTGCCGCCCTCGGACAGGTCTTCTTGAATCTCCTCGTGAACGCCACGCAGGCCATCCCGGAAGGAGAAGGCGACAAGCACGAGATCCGAATCTCGACCAGGATCGAAGGCATCGACGACCCCGAGGCGGTCATCGAGATCCGCGACACCGGACGGGGCATGGGACCCGAGGTCGTCGCGCACGTGTTCGAGCCGTTCTTCACGACCAAGCCCATGGGCCAGGGCACGGGCCTCGGCCTCTCCATCAGCCGCGAGACGATCAACGAGCATCATGGCCGGATCACGGTCGAGAGCACGGTCGGCACCGGGACGACCTTTCGAGTCTACCTTCCCGTCCATGACCCCCCGGAGGAGCGACGGTCGGCACCGGGCGGGGGGGTCCCGGCGTGGAGCGCGGCGACCGACGCGCTTCGGCGGCCCCGCGGGCGGGTCCTGGTGGTCGACGACGAGATGTTGCTCGGTCGGTCCATCAAGAACGCGCTGGCCGACGAGCACGAGACGGTGGTGGTCGAGCGGGCATCGGAGGCGCTGGCCCGGCTCGACCGCGGGGAGACCTTCGATCTCATCCTGTGTGACGTGGTGATGCCAGATCTCGGAGGCTCCGAGTTCTACCAGACCGTCGCCACCCGCTGGCCCAAGTCGGCGCCACGGATCGTCTTCATGACCGGAGGAGCCTTCACGCCGGAGACCGTCGAGTTCATGGAGCACCTCCCGACCCGGGTGCTGTACAAGCCCTTCAAGCTCGACAGTCTCAAGACCCTGATCCGCGAACGGATGGCCGGCAACGCCTGACGCGCCTCCGGCGCTCGCGGGAAGGGGCGGACCCCTCCCGGGTCAGATCCCTTCACCGGGCGACACGGTCCGAAAACGGAACGCCATCGACCGGACCGCCGAGAGGATCACGTCGCGCAGCGAGTATCCGGGTGTGGCGCTGGCGGTGCGAAAGGCGAGCTCCATCGACCCCTTCTCGGCGTCGGTCTCTGGCCGACCCAGCATGTACCGGAACCAGTTCTTGGTGACGCACCACTTGACCTCGTCGCTCTCGGCCAGCTTGCTCGTGAGCTCGATGGCGTTGTTGAACGAGATGGTCACCCCGCCCGGGGTCACCGTCGTGCCCGTGGCATCGACCGGCTTGCCTCCGTCCACCGTGCGGTAGGCGCCCACGGCGTCGTAGTTCTCCAAGGCGAACCCCAGGGGATCGAACGGGCATGACAGGTCGCGCAGAACCCCTGGGCGTGCCCCGCGTAGCGGTCGCGGGTGGACTTGCCCACCACCTCGGGCTCGACCGGCGGCACATTGCCCGGAACCGCCCGAGGTGGGCCGCACAGGAGTTGCCGGTACACGGAGACGCCTCGATAGATCGGGTTCGACGCGCTCGGCGAGGCCCGCGACGTTAGCGGAGTCGGCGTGAGGTTCATCACGTGCGCAACCACGGACAGGAACTGCCGTCACGTACACGCCGCCTCGAGCGAGTCGCATTTCCGCCCGTCCTCCCCCAAGCTCGATTCATCCCATGACCGTCCGAGCCCGCGCGCGCCCTCGAAGGGTGGTCCTGCTGATCGCGACCTTCCTCGCCTTGGCATCCTGGGCTCGCCCCTCCCGAGGCCATCCATCGGCCGCGGATCTGCGCTGGCTCGACCGGGTCACCTACGGCATCAACGCCGCCACGGTGGCCGAGCTGGCTCGCGTGGGTCGGGCAAGCTTCCTCGAGGCACAACTTCGACCGGAGGATCCGAAGCTGGCGAAGCTGCCCCCTCCCATCGAGGCTCAGATCGCCGGGCTCGAGATCCAGCGCACCGACGTGGCGAGTCTCCTCGCCGAGGTCACGGCGGAGCAGAAGCGCATCAACGCCCTCGCCTCCCCGGCCGACAAGGAACAGGCCAAGAAGGCCCTGAACGAGCGCGCCAATCAGCTGGCCTACGAGGCGGCGCGGCGCCACCTCCTGCGGGCCATCTACGCCCACGACCAGCTCCGAGAGCAGCTGGTGTGGTTCTGGCTGAACCACTTCAGCGTCTTCGCGCAGAAGGCCCAGGTTCGCTGGACCGTGGCCGACTACGAGGAGCACGCCATCCGCCCCCACGTTCTCGGCCATTTCCGTGAGCTGGTCCTCGCCACCCTGACCCACCCCGCGATGCTCCAGTATCTCGACAACGCCCAGAACGCGCGCGGGCACCTGAACGAGAACTACGCCCGCGAGCTGCTCGAGCTGCACACCCTCGGAGTCGACGCCGGCTACACCCAGACCGACGTGCAGGAGCTGGCCCGGATCCTGACCGGCGCCGGGCTGGATCGGGCCGGGACAGCGCCCGCGGCGCCCGTGGCGCCTGCGCCCGGCCTCGTCGCCCCGGCAGTGCCCCTTCCTCCGCGACACGACGGCTTCGAGTTCAACCCCGCCCGCCACGACCCCGGGGACAAGACGCTGCTCGATCACCGCATCGTCGGCCGCGGTTTTGCCGAGATCGAGGAGGCCGTGGACCTCATCACGCGGCACCCGGCTTGCGCCCGCTTCGTCGCGCGCGCGCTCGCGGCGTACTTTGTCGCGGACGAACCGCCGCCATCCCTGGTGAGCGGCCTGGCCCGGGTCTTCACCCGCACTGACGGCGATCTGACCCAGGTGATGCGCGCGCTCCTCGGCTCGCGCGAGATGGCGGCTTCCATCGCCGCGAGCGGTGTCAACGGTGTCAATAATGTCAAATGGAAGGATCCCATGCACTTCGTGGTCTCGGCCTTCCGCCTGGCCTACGATCAAAAGCCCATCGTCAATGCCCATCCGGTGGTGAACGCCCTCGCGGCCCTCGGGGAGCCCCTGTACGGTCGACCCACCCCCGACGGATATCCCCTGGGCGCGGCCGACTGGGTCAGCTCCGGTCAGCTCGCCCGGCGCTTCGAGATCGCCCGCAGCATCGCGTCGGGCAACGGTGGGCTGTTCGAGCCCGAAGATGGCACCCCGTCCACCACGACGGGATTTCCGCAGCTCGGATCGCGGCTGTACTTCGAGCGCATCGAGGCGACGCTCTCGCCGACCACCCGGCAGGCGCTCGAGCGGGCGGCCTCGCAGCAAGAATGGAACACCTACCTGCTCTCCTCCCCGGAGTTCAACCAGCGATGAAGATGAAGATGAAGACGGCCCGGTACACCCGGCGGCAGGTGTTGCAGCGCGCGGCGGGCGCGGGTTCGCTCCTCTCGCTGCATGCGGGCGGGGCCCTGGCGGCGGGCGCCCCGCGCTCGCCCGGGCTCTTGCTGGTCTTCCTGCGCGGCGGCTACGACTGCGCCAATGCCATCGTCCCGTTCGCGAGCGACTTCTACTACGAGGCCCGACCGACCATCGCGATCGCCCGTCCGGAGCCGACGGACGCGACCGGGGCACCGCGAGAGGCGGCGCCGCGGCCGGGGGCCCTGCGGCTTGACGACAGCTGGGCGCTCGCCCCCGCCTTGCGACCCACGATGGGAGCGCTGTTCGCCAAGGGCCAGGTGGCCTTCGTGCCATTCGCCGGTACCGAGGATCTCTCCCGCAGCCACTTCGAGACCCAGGACCACATCGAACGGGGACAGCCGCTCGTCGGGGGCCGAGACTTTCGCTCGGGGTTCCTGGCCCGCCTGTCGAGCGTGGTCACGGGCGCGGCGCCGATCGCCTTCACCGACGCCCTGCCCCGCTGCTTCCAGGGCGCGAGCGTGCCGAACATCTCGCTCCGACGGCTGGCGGCGCCTCCCTTCGACGAACGGCAGTCGGCCATCCTGGCCAGCATGTACAAGGGCCAGCCACTCGAGGCCGCCGTCAGCGACGGGCTCGAGGTGCGGCACCTGGTCGCCCGCGAGCTCGAGCAGGAGCTCCGCGACGCGAACCGAGGATCGGTCAACCCCAAGGGCTTCGAGCAAGAAGCCCGCCGCATCGGTCACCTCATGCGGGACACCTACCGGCTCGGCTTCGTCGACGTCGGCGGCTGGGACACCCACGTCGGCGAGGGGGGCGCCGAGGGCGCGCTCGCCACCAACCTCGAGAGCCTCGGACGGGGCCTGGTGGCGCTGGCCGAGGAGCTCGGCCCACGGTGGCGAGACACCGTGGTGGTGGTGATCTCCGAGTTTGGTCGGACGTTCCGGGAAAATGGCAACAAGGGCACCGACCACGGGCATGGGTCGACCTACTGGATCCTCGGGGGCGGCGTGCGGGGTGGGAAAGTGGCGGGCCCCCAGATCGAGGTCACGCGCGCGACGCTCTCGCACGATCGCGAGTATCCGGTCCTGACGGACGTGCGGGGGCTGCTCGGGGGCGTGTTCGCGCGGATGTGGGGACTGTCGGAGGACGATCTCGAGAAGATCTTCCCGGGGGCAGCGTCGGTGGACCTCGGTCTCGTCTAGGCTGGGAACGGCGACGGCGACGAGGACGAGGACGGGTTAACTAGGTCACGGCAGGACCTGGATGCGGAGGTTGCGGTAGTAGACCTCGGCCTGCTCGCCTTGCCAGGCGAGGTAACCAGACGTCACCGGCTTGCCCGACGAGTCCATGACCCCGAGGGTCCCGTTCACCACGTGTCCGTTGACGGTGTAGGTGGACGTCCCGGCGGTGACCGAGAGCAGGCAGGTGTTCCAGTCCGACCCCCCGCCGTTGGACGCGTCGGCGCCCACGCCTGGCGTCTCGAAGTCGTCGCTCCGCTTGTGCTGCGTCAACCCACCGATCACGGTGGTGGAAACGCCCCCGGCGGAGGCCGGCGCATACTGCGTCAGGTTGTTCGGCATCCCGAGCGACTTGCACTGGGCGTAGAGGGCAAAGATGTCGCCGGTGGTGCCCCACTTGTTCTGGAACTCGATGGACGAGGGCCAGATCTGGGTCTTGTCGCCGTGGATGTACCAGAGCACGCCAGCATCGCGCGGGTACGCCACGAGGTCGGTGCCCTTGCCCGTGGCGTCGAGCGCGAACTTCTTGGTGCCCCACTTGTACTCCCACGACACGTTGAAGTTCGCGTACGGGTTGACCGTCTGCAGGAGGTAGTGATACTGCAAGGACTTGTCGGCCTGATCCGCGTAGACGTGGATGGTCCCGTTCTCGGGCTTGAAGATCGCCTGCGCGTCGGCGCCGGTCAGCAGCATCCCGGGCGCGTTGTTCGCGGCGGTGGTGGCCTTGTAGACGTTGAAGCCCGTCAGGTCGGTGCCGTTGAAGAGATCGACGAAGCCGTCGCCCCCCGCGCCCGGACCGGTGCCGCCGCCCGCGCCTCCGGTCGCGCCGGCGACGCTTCCACCGCCCCCGCTCTTGCCGGCCAGACCGCCGCCGGTTCCCGGGGCGGTTCCGCCTCCGGTCCCCGCCGGTCCGGCCCCGCCCGAGGCGACGGGACCACCACCCGAGCCGGACGACGAGGCCCCGCCGGTCCCCCCCGTGCCCGCGGTGCTCGCTCCCCCAGAGCCCGCCGCCACCGTACCTCCCGAGCCTGCGGGCGCGGCCGTGCCGCCCGTGGCCGCCCCCCCCGAGCCCGTCGAAGGCACCTGACCGCCAGTGCCGGGCGACGACGTGGCGGGCGGATTGCTCGAACTGCCCGAGCACGCGACGAGGCCTCCGGCCAGGACTGCCACCATCGCGGGCGCCGGCAAGCAGCACCGCATGGAGCACCCGATGGAGCGCAGGATGGAGAGAACGACTCCGCTTCGCATCGTCGGCATCGGCATGGTCCGACCTTCCCAGGATGGCCCGGTCGAGGCAAGCTCATTGCTGACCCGCGCGACCTCCGTAAGGAGCGGAACGCATTCGCGCCGGACACCCGCGACGCGATAGAGTGGCGGCGTGAGCAAGATGCTGCGAAGAGCCTCGTGGTCGGACGAGCTGCCTGAATGACGTACTGTGTGGGAGTCTTGCTCGATGATGGGTTGGTCTTCGCCTCGGACTCGCGCACCAACGCCGGGGTCGACAACATCGCCAAGTTCTGCAAGATGACCGTCTTCGAACGGGCGGGCGATCGGGTCCTCATCCTCCTCAGCTCGGGCAACCTGGCTGGAACCCAGGCCGTGATCGGCGTTCTCAGGCAGCGCGCCGCGGTGGCCGGCGACCGTCCGAACCTGCTCACCGCCCGGACGATGTTCGACGTGGCGGTGCTGGTCTCCGATGCGGTCCGGGACATCGAACGTCGGGACGCGCCGTTCCTCGAGGGCGGACCGGTCTCGTTCAACGCCTCGTTCATCCTGGGTGGCCAGATCAAGGGCGAGCCGCCTCGCCTCTTCCGGATCTACGCGGAAGGAAACTTCATCGAAGCCGGGGAGGAGACACCCTTCCTTCAGACCGGTGAGGCCAAGTACGGCAAGCCCATCATCGATCGCGTGATCTCCCGCGCGACCAGCCTGGCGGAGGCCACCAAGTGCGTGCTGGTCTCCTTCGACTCGACCATGCGGAGCAACCTGTCGGTGGGGATGCCCATCGACGTCGTCTGCTACGAGCGGGACAGCCTGGAGCTGCGCATTCGTCACCGCTTCGACGCGGGAGACGCCTACTTCAAGGCGCTGAGCACGGCGTGGAGCGCCGGCGTCCGCCAGGTCTTCCGCGAGCTCCCCGATCTACCCTGGTTCGGTCGACCGTCAGCACCGGGCGCGCCCCGTACGAGCCCGGCCCCCGTCGAGGCCGCGCCGGACGTCGTCGCCCCGGAGCCCCCCGAAGGCTGAACCCGAAGCACGCGATCGACCGTCTACCAGTCGATGCTGTCGACGTAGACGGTCCCGGTCCAGGTGCCCGAGGAGATGAGCTTGACCCCGAGCCGGATCACGCTGGTCGCGCTCGGCGGCACCGTGAGGGTCATGGTGGTCCACGCATCCCGCCTGAGGCTTGCGCCCGGCGCATCGGTGTACACCAGGGCGAACGCGTCGCTCAGCACGTAAGCCCGGAGGGTGGTGAGCTGCGCCGCCGCCGGAACGAAGACGTGGAAGGTGACCGTCGCGTTGACGGGGATGGCGGGGACGGGGGGGGCGACCTCGAGGAAGTAGTTCTTGGCCGCGACCGCGCTCAGGGTGCCGGCCAGGGAGGCAGCGCCGGCGAAGTGCTGGGTCGTGCTGCGCGCGATGCTGGTGAAGGGCTCGGTCCCGGTGGCGATGGCCCAGCCCTGGTTCGATGCTTCGAAGTTGTAGTGGGCGGGATCCGAGATCACGACGGTCCCCCCGGTTCCCGCGCCGCCCGAGCCGGTGACGCCTCCCGAAGAGACCACGGTGGCCCCGCCGCTCTGCGCGCCGCCGGTCCCGGTGCCGCCGGTCCCGGTGCCGCCGGTCCCGGTGCCGCCGGTCCCGGGGGCCATGCCTCCGGTGGAGCTGGCCCCCCCGGACCCAGTGGACCGCATGCCGCCCGCGCCGTTCCCGCCGCTGGCAGGCGAGCCGGAGTCGACGGTCGACGGCGGAGACGATCCACCAGTGCCGCCGCTGCCTCCGGTGTCCGGCGCACTCACGCCGCCGCCCGGGCCCGACGTGGTCTCCCCGGCCCCGCCCACACCGGGAGCGCCGAGGAGGTCCGACCCACCCGCGCCGGCGACGGCTCCGCCCGTCACCGTCGTCGGCTCGGTCGTCGGCGCGACCGAGGCATCCCCGAATACCTTGATGGCGCCGACCTGCGCGTCGGTCGATCCACCGAGGACCGACAACCGCTCGTAGGTCGACTCACCGCACGAGCCGAGCAGGCACGCCGTCAAGATCGCGGAGGCGGCTCGCTTGGTCCCGCGACCCGCGCCACCTCGCTTGGTGCTGGCGCGGGGTTGGCGGGATTGGTTCGTCGATCGTGTGGTTTGGGCGTCCATGACTCGAATGCTGGAGTCAGTCAATCGGCAGTGAGCCCCAACCCTTGAGGTGGGATCCCTCTGCGGAGTGCCCTATTTCCAGCAGATGTCGATTGGTCCTGCCCTCCGTTGCGCAACGTTCGTTTTGCGCGAGTCGAGCATCGACCTTGCGCAACTTGTGATCCCGGGCCCGACGGTCCCTGCGGTATTCTCCGACATCACCTGGGCATGTGGGTTGCACACGCTGCAGGCCAGAGGATCCCGGGGTACGGCGGCGCTGGTGTCGCGGTACGGATGAGCTTCGATCCCGCGGTCACGTCAGTCTGGAGGAGGGTAACGATTTGCGAAACGTCCGAACCACCATCTTGGGAACCATGACCTTCTGGGCGCTCGCGGCCGCGTCCCCCGGAGCCGCGCTGGCGCAGAGCTCGGTTCGTTCCGCCATCTTGCCTCTCAGCTTTCTGCGGCAGGTCCAGCCGCGAACCGCGCGCTCGGTCGAGCTCGAAGGAAGAGCCGGGAGCAAGAAGAGCCCGGGCGGCGCCGCGGCCTCGACCCTGCTTCGAACAGCGGCGATCCCGCCGGCTTTCGACACCATCCCCTTCTGGTCGGGACAGTTCACGACGCCGGGATTCGATTCCGGCGGCAACCCGCAGTCGAGGTGGCCCTACACCATGGTCGGGACCGCGCCGGAATCCTGCCGCAAGACCGCGATCCCTGCCCCCATCGTGCCCGTCACCGTCGACCTGCTCGGGCCGGACGGCCAGGTCGCCACCATCGCCGGGCCGCCGTTGACGCTCACCTCGGACACATCGCTCGCCAAGACCGTCACCAACTCTCCCGTCTACCAGCCGTTCACGTACACGTCGGGCACGGGGCAGTTCAACGATCAGATGATGCGCGCCCAGTTCTGGGATCGCCTGCATCAGGGCGCCGACGACGCCTGGCACGTCACCTTGACCCCGGAGACAAAGTGCGGCCGACGGATGCGGATCCCCTTCGGGTCCTGGTTCGCGTTCGCCGACGACGCGGGTCGTCCGGTGGCGGCGCTCGTGGACGTCAACGCCTTCGTCGGGTTGCTGTTTCCCCCCACCTCTCCGGTCGACGACACCACCGTCGTCGGCGCCGCCGAGCTGGCCGGCGACATCACCACCCACGACATCTCGACCTTCCTGTTCAACAACGTCTTCCTCTACGACGGTGACCTCAGCAATTGCTGCATCCTCGGCTTTCACTCGTACGACTCCGAGCCGGGCGACCTCAAGAACGGGAACCGGGAACGGCGCTACGTCACCAACTACGCCAGCTGGATCACCAACGGGCTGTTCTCGGGGGGGTTCGGGGACGTCACCGCCATCAGCCACGAGATGTCGGAGATCTTCAACGATCCCTTCGGCGACAACACGACCCCCTGGTGGCTGTCGAGCGACCCCCTCTCCGGGGCCCAGCTCTGCCAGGACAACCTCGAGAGCGGGGACGTCCTCGAGGTGCTGAGCCAGGCCGTCTTCCCCGCCTCGATGCACGGGCGCACCTACCACCCACAGAACGAGGCCCTGCTCCCGTGGTTCGCGTTTCAGAGCCCATCCCCGGCCAACCTCGGCGCCTACAGCTTCCCCGACGAGACGGTGCTGACGGCGCTGTCCCCGAGCCTGCTGCAGCCGCAGTGCGTGCCCTCCGGGCTCTGATCGCTTCGATGCCGACCCTCCGCGAGTGGCTGGGCGAGGAGCCGTTCACGCTGGCCATGTCGTCGGGGTTCTTCGGCTTCTTCGCGCACGGTGGTGTCCTCGCGGTCCTGGAGGAGGAAGGTCTCCTGCCCGCGCGTGTGTGCGGCTCCAGCGCGGGGGCGCTGGTGGGCGGGCTCTGGGCCGCCGGCGTCTCCGCGCGGCACATCTGCGACGAGCTCCTGGCCCTGCGCCGTCCCCACTTCTGGGACGTGCGGCCCGGGCTCGGTCTGCTGCGAGGAGCGCTCTTCCGGTCCCGGCTCGAGGCGCTGGTCGAGGGGAGGACCTTCGCGGAGTGCCGGGTGCCGCTCGCCGTCTCGGTGTTCGACCTTGGCGCCCTGCGCACGGCGGTTCTGCGGAGCGGAGAGCTGGCGACGGCTCTGCATGCGTCCTGCGCGCTGCCGATCCTCTTTCAGCCCGTGCGCATCGGGCGCCGGTTCTACCTCGACGGAGGGATCCTGGACCGGCCCGGGCTCGCGGGCGTCGCCCCCGGGGAGCGGCTCCTCTACCATCACCTGCCATCGCGCTCGCCCTGGCGGCGGCGAAACAGCCCCGCCTTGCGCCTCCCGACCCGCCCCGAGACCCAGATCGTCTCGGTCGAAGGGCTGCCGCGCCCGAACCCGTTCCGCCTCGAGCGGGGCGCCGAGGCGATGCGGCGCGCGGCCGAGGCCATGCGGCGCGCGCTCTCCCTCCCCGCCGGCCTCGGGGCGGGGCGGACCGGTCAGCCGCCGGGGGGCTCCTCCCTGTCGGCTCCGGGCCCGGGCGTATAGACTCGTCCGGGTGTCAAGCGAGGCGATATTCCGCCCGGTCGGAGTGCTGGCGATGTGGACCCTCGTGGTCTTCTTGCTGACGGGGATCTCGCGGATCCGGGCGGTTCGCGGAAGACGGGTGTCGCCGAGGGCCTTCCTCTACGGGGAGAGCGCGGAGGTCCCACCAGACGTCAGCCTTCCCAACCGGAACCTCATGAACCTGCTCGAAGCGCCGGTGCTGTTCTACGTGGCCTGCCTCGGCTTTTACACCATCCACCACGTCACGCGCGGCGTGGTCACCCTGGCCTGGGTCTACGTGGGGCTGCGCCTCGCGCACTCGCTCATTCACCTGACGACGAACCGCATCCCGCATCGGCTGCTCGCCTTCGCGGCCAGCAACTTCGTGCTGGTGGCGCTCTGGATCCGCTTTCTCCGGACGGTGTTCTGACCCGTGGGGAGACGACGCTCCGAGCCGCCCGGGTCGACCGGGCCGACCGAACCGGCCGAGCTGGCGCCGCTGGCGGAGCTGCGCCAAAGGCACGTCGATGAGCGGCGCCCGCTGTCCGCGGCGCTCGAGGCCGCCCTGCGCGCCGATCGTCGTCCGGGGGCCCGCGCCATCCTGGAGGCGGTGGCCCGTCGGCGCCGCGCCAACCGGGCCGAGGGGCAGCGGTTGCGAACCATGCTGCGCTTCGAGACCGCCTTGTGGGAAGGTGGCACGACCTACGTGGCGGGGGTGGACGAGGCCGGGATGAGCCCGCTGGCTGGCCCGGTGGCGGCAGCGGCGGTGATCTTCCCGCGGGGTGCCCGGCTGGCTGGCGTGGATGACTCGAAGAAGCTCGACCCGTGCGAGCGCGAGCGGCTGGCGCCCCTGATTCGCGAGAGCGCGCTGGCGTTCTCGGTGGCGTTCGCGGAGGTCGAGGAGATCGATCGCCTCAACATCTACTGGGCGGGGCTGCTGGCCATGCGCCGCGCGGTGGCCGGCCTCTCCCAGCGTCCCGAGCAGGTGCTGGTCGACGGCAGGAGACTTCGCGGCCTCACCATCCCCCAGCAGCCGATCGTCAAGGGTGACGCGAAGAGCCTGTCCATCGCCGCCGCGTCCATCCTGGCCAAGACCGCCCGCGATGCCCGCATGATGGAGCTGGACTTCACCTACCCCGGGTACGGTTTCGCCCGGCACAAGGGCTATCCGGTGCGCGCGCACGTGGAGGCGCTGCAGAGGCTCGGGGCCTGCGCGATCCACCGTCGGTCGTTCGCCCCGGTGCGCGAGACGCTGGGGCTGCCCCCGCTGCCACCCTGGCCGGTGCCCGACGACGCCCGCGCCGATCCGGACGCCTCCTGATGCCCTGGCGTGGGGTCCCAGCCGAATGTTCCAGAGATCATGGCGGGCCGGATGCGGCGGAACGCCCTGCGATCGGTCCGGCGCGCGGTCTGGCGCGGCGCCTCAGGTCGTCGACCGGCGCGATCCCTGCGAACTTCGAGACGCGGAGCCTCCGGAACAAGTTGCGGTTCTTGTAGTGCAGGCCCTCCATGCGACGCAGGATATCGGCCAGCACCCGCACGGCCTGGTCGATGTATGGGCCCTTGTTCAGCATCACGCACTCGGCGGCGACGCCAGCGGCGGCGTCGGTCACCTCGGCCCGTGACGGGATCCCGGTGCGCGCCAGGGTATCGAGCACCTGGGTGGCCCAGATGGCCGGGACATGCGCGGCCTCGCACAAGCACAGGATCTCCTCCTGAAGCTCCGCCAGCCGCTCGAATCCGACCTCGACCGCGAGATCGCCCCGGGCGATCATGACGGCCAGGGGCGGCCGCCGCAGTCCCTCGAGGAGCAGCCGCGGTAGATTCTCGAAGCCCGCGCGGGTCTCTATCTTGAGGACCACGCCCACCGCGGAGCGGCCGAGGCGATCGAGCGCCCGACGCAGGGCCCGAACGTCGTTTGGCCCACGCACGAAGGACAGGCTGACCGCGTCCGCATGCCTGGCAACGAACCTGAGCGCGGCGCGGTCTTCCCTCGTCATGCTGGGAACGCTCATCACGGTGTCCGGCAGATTGATGCCCTTCTCCGCGTGCAGCAGGACCCGGTCCTTCTGGGTCCCCGTGATCCGAAGGAGGTAGTCCCGGCGGCGCTCCGTCACGCGCTCGACCATCGCGTGGATCTTTCCGTCATCGAAGAGCACCCTGTGACCGACCGCGAGGTGCTCGAGGGCAGCCGGGAGCGTGCACGAGACGACACCCGGCTCTTCGACCCGGCCGTCGCGGCGGCGGCGCGGAGCCTTCCCACCGACCGGTCGCCCGGTCAGCACCAGGGAATCGCCGACCCTGACGTCCACCGCCACGCTCCCCGAGTTCCCGACCTCGAGTCTCACGTCGTCGAGGTGTCTCCCGGCGCGGAGGAGCCGAGCGTCCGCCGCGCCGAGCACGTACGCCCGCGCCGTGCCGTGCGCGGTGATCGTCCCTCGCTCGATCTCCATGACCACGAGCGCCCGCTTCTTGTTTCGGGCATCTCGAAAGCGGAGCTCGTCACCTCGCCGAAGGACCCCGAAGCCCTCGTCGTCCACGACGAGGACCGTGTCCGCGCCGTCCGCTTCGGCCGCGGGCGTCGACGCCCGGCGGATCAGGACCCGGGCGGGAGCCTTCACCCTGCCGATGTCATCCCTGTCGGGCTTCCAGGTGGCGATCCGCCGCGCGGCGCCCATCGGGCCAGTCCGGATCTTGGGGCCGGCCAGGTCCATGAGCACCCGACATGGCTTGCCGGTCTGGACGCGCGCCTCTTGCAGCGTCCGCACAATTCTGGCCCAGTCGGTTTCCGTCTCGTGGGCACAGTTGATCCGGAGGACGTTCATGCCGGCCCGGAGCAGCTTGACCATCCAGGCGATGTCCGCCTCCTTCGCTGGCGGTGCGGTCACCATGATGTAGACATGCCGGTCGGGGGGCTTGGCTCCGAGCAGCTCGTGGGTGTGCTCGTGGAGCAGGCGGTTGGCCGATTCCCACCCCAGTGCGTGACCTGGCTGCGGCTCGAGGCGCGGGCGACCCGCCTGGGCGCCCCGAGCGCGTCGTGCGCCTCGAGCGGCCAAGCATTCCTCGACGCGGGTCGAGACCGCGCGTACCCGATCGAGGACACAGCTCTCACACCCCGCGAGCGACGAGAGGCCAAGCTGCGAGAGCTGTCCCTGGAGGCTCCGCAGCTCCTCGTTCCTGAGCGCGACATAGTGCACGAGGTTGGTGGCGCTGGCGCGGCGACTCGGAGCGACCCGCCCGAGGGCCGGCCGCATGTCCCTCTCGAGATCCGTCAGCCTGCCCTCGAGTCGCAGGAGCGCGCTCGCCACCTGCACCAGCGGGTCTGGAAGCGGCCGTGACGTCACGGGCAAATCACGATCTTGCCGTCGAGACCGCCCTTCTCGATTCGCCGGTGAGCGTCCGCGACGTCGGCCAGCCCGATCCGCTCGGCGATGCGCGGGCGGATGCGGCCTTGCGCGAGGAGCTCGAAGAGCCGCTCGAGATCGGCGCGATACCAGTCCGGATGGCGCTTGCGCACGGCGGTGATCGAATAGAAGCGTGCCGTCCGTCCACCTGGCAACCAGTTCCAGAGGTGAAGCCGCCCGAGCCAGTAGCCCATCTTCAGGAGGCTCGCTCCGCCCAGGATCGGCTGGCTGAATCCGAAGGCGATCAGCCGCCCTCCCTTCTTGAGGCAGGCCCAGGAGCCAGAGAAACCTCGCTCTCCCACCCCGTCGAGCACGACGTCGAAGCCAGGAATCTCGTCGAGGTGGCTCCCGACGGGGGTCGCACCGAGCTCCCGCACCCGAGCGAAGTGCTCCGGTCGCGCCGTCCCCCACATCTCGAGCCCGGCGAGCCTGCCGAGCGCGAGCAGCGCCTGCCCCACCGCCCCCATTGCGCCGAGGACCAGCACGCGTTCACCCGACCGGCCGTGCGCCTCGCGATGGAGGAGCTGCCAGGCGGTCACCCAGCTGAGGACGAGCGCCACGGCTTCGGCCGCGTCGACGCCGGAGGGCACCCGGACCACACGGTCGACGGGCAGCGTCCGATAGGCCGCGTAGGACCCCGTCATCGTCAGGTCGGCGACGCGTTCGCCGAGCCACGAGCTCGGCACCCCGGGGCCGAGCTGGTCAATCTCGCCAACCACGTCGTAGCCCAGCACCAGCGGCGGCTTCTGCGCGAGATCCGGGTATTTCCCCATGCGCAGCAGCACGTCGGTGAACTGGACGCTCGCGGCGAGGACCCGCACCCGCACCTCCCCCTCGCCCGCCACGGGCAGCTGAGACTCGACCAGCTCGAACCCCTCTGGGCCGCCAAATCGACGCAACCACAGCGACAACGACCGTTTCTCCTGGACCTGGGCGGGCGACGCACCTTCACTCATGTGGGGCTCCTGCCGGGTCAATCCTCGGCGCGTCGAACTCCATGTCCTCGACCAGCCAGTGGGCGTAGGTGAACGGCCCGGCATCGAGCCGCCAGCTGACCTTGGCTTCGAAGGGCACGCGCATCCCCGAGACGGATCGCCAGTCCCCGTAGGTTCCCCCCCACGCTCGAAGCTCGTGCTTGTCGTTGAACCTCTGTGCGCTGAACTGGACGGGCAAGCCGTCCGCCCCGAACTCGAACGTGCCGGAGACCTCCTCGGCGCCAAAGCGCAAGGACGCGCGCGCGTGGTTGGCGTCGACAGCGGACCAGGTGACGTAGCGGGCGTCGAAGAGCGCGGTCGGGTACCAGACCATCTCGGCGAGGAGGCGCAGGGCCGAGCCCTGATCGATCTCCGGGCCGCGCGCGTCCGCGATCGGCACGGTCGCGTCGAGCAGTACGCGCATGCTCCCGTGTCCGTTCACCGCCATGTCGCGCGCGTCGACCCAGACGCCGGGGGCCATCCGGACCCTGGCGCTCCACACGAAGCCCGGAGGGTCGGCGGAGAACCTCTGGGTGCCCCGGATCGGCATGGGCTTGGAGGTGAGGCTCATGCAGAAGGTCCCCGCGTGGCGCAGCGTCAAGCCGGTGACCGGGGCGCGCGCGCCGACGGCGACGGCTCGGTACCGCGCCACCGGGGAGGGCAAGGCGACCTCGGTCGTCGGCGCCGGCGACCACGGCTTCACCGCTCCGAGGGCGCGCACTTCTCGCGCCACCCGGTGGTCCCAGCGCAGCTGATTCACGTTGACGACCACCCCGACGGCACCACAGACGGTCAGCGCACCCATGAGAACGAGCCATGTCATGACGCCTGGAACGGATGCATGTGACGGGCCAGCTCGGTGTGACTCGGGGAGATGTTCTCGAATCGAGGCTAGAACGTCGTGGATTCGAACGAGCGGCCGTCGTTGCCCAGGATTTGCGCATTCTTCGGCTCATCGTCGAACTGGATCGACGAGCCTTCACCTGTAGGCGGCGAGCGATCGCAAGCACGATTGCAACGGTGGTTCGCTCATCGTCTCGGCCGCTGTTCCCCGTGACACCCTGGAAGGAGCCGTCATGACGACACGTTACCGCCGTACCCATCGAATCGCCGTACCGGCCGTCGCGCTCGCAGCCGCCGCGACCGGGCTGGTCGCGACCACCCACCCGGCCGGCGGTGCCTCCGAAGGCGCCGACACGACCACCCCGATCAAGCACCTGGTGGTGCTGTTTCAGGAGAACGTCCCGTTCGATCGCTACTTTGGCACCTATCCGCACGCCTCGAACCCACCCGGCGAGCCGTCGTTCGTGGCCAGGCCCGACACCCCTTCGGTGAACGGCCTCACCGAGGCTCTGCTCGCCGCCAATCCGAACTCGGCGAATCCCCGGCGTCTCGCCCGGAACCAGCGCAACGTCTGCGGGTCCAACCACGGCTACACCGCGGAACAGCTCGCGGAGAACCGCGGCCTCGTCGACCGGTTCGTGGAGAGCACCGGCAACCACGACCCCGGGTGCGATGCGACGCTCGGCCTCGGGTACTTCGACGGGAACACGGTGACCGCGCTGTGGAACTATGCCCAGAGCTTCGCGATGAACGACAACTCGTTCGGCACGACCTTTGGCCCATCCCACATCGGGGTCCTCAACCTGGTGAGCGGCCAGACTCACGGAGCCATCCCCACCCAGTCAACCGATCGCATCGTCGGAGGCACGATGATCGGCAACGTGGAGCCGACCTTCGACGACTGCCCCGTCTCGGAGCTCTCGGTGGAGATGACCGGCAAGAACATCGGGGACCTCCTCAACGCCAAGCACGTGAGCTGGGGCTTCTTCAGCGACGGCTTCCGGCCGACCTCGCGTCAGGCGGACGGGACGGCCAGTTGTGACAAGGCCGCGACGAACCGTTACGGGTTGACGGACACGGTCTACGACAGCGGCAACGAAGGCTTTCAATACTATCGCTCGACCGCCAATCCACACCACCTGCCTCCTTCCTCGGTCCAGGCGATTGGACGCGACGACCAGGCCAATCACCAGTACGACCTCGAGGACTGGTGGGCGGCCGCCAGGGCCGGCAACCTGCCAGCGGTATCCTTTCTGAAGGCGGGTGGTTACCAGCAAGGCGGCGGTGAGGACTCGGATCCGCTCGACGAGCAGAACCTGATCGTCGACCTGGTCAACGGCTTGCAGCGACTCGAGACCTGGAAGGACACCGCCTTCGTCATCATGTACGACGACTCGGACGGCAGCTACGACCACGTGATGCCACCGATCCTGAATACCTCCCAGACCAGCGCGGACGCCCTCACCGCCGAGGGTCAATGTGGCTCTCGGCCCCCACGGCTCGGCGGCTACCAGGGTCGATGCGGGTACGGGCCCCGACTGCCCTTCCTGGTCATCTCTCCCTGGAGCCGCGTCAACTTCGTCGATCACACGCTCACCGACCAATCGTCGGTCATTCGCTTCATCGAGGACAACTGGCAGCTCGGGCGGATTGGCGACGGATCGTTCGACGAGCTGGCTGGCCCGATCACCAACATGTTCGACTTTCACAAGCGCCACGACCGCAAGCTGTTCCTGGATCGCGAGACCGGGCTCCCGGCGAATGCCTGCGAGAACCCGTGATGTCCGGGCGTCTCACGGACATCTGACGCAGTTCCCACGCTGATCGTGGGGCTTCTGGCGCATCTTGGGGGGGGACCCGCTCTCGGGTCTCGTTCGGGTCCTCCCTCCAGGCGCCACCATGCCACACAGAACGCCGTTGACATCCTGCCGTCCATCGTGGCGGCTCCTTCAGCTCCGGGCGGCCTCGCGGGGCTGGTCCTCTGCGAGGGGGTGCGACGCTCTGCAGCTCTCGCCCGGCGGCTCGCCGTCGACCCGCGGGGCGCGTTGCTTTCGCTGCGGGGCAGCGCTCCCGCCGAGCGCGAGCGCGTTCCTGCAGCAGGCGGTGGGGCCGGCGCCCCTGCTGGTGCTCTCGGGGATGACCATCCTCGTCCTCGGCGCCGCCCTCACGCTCCCGATCATGAGCGTCGAAGGAGCGAGCGACCTCGTGTCGGTCAACGTCTGGCGCGCGGTGGCGGCCCTCCGGGCCCAGCACCTTGCCCCGCTCGCCGCGCTGGTGATGGTGACGACCGCGGTGTTCCCCATGCTCGAGGTCGTGTGCCTGCGTGGGCTCGTCGCCTGCGCGACCTGCGCCTCGGCCTGGGCCCCGGCGGCAGCCGGCGCGACTGCCACGGAGATCTCAGGGACATCCGACGCGGTTCCAACGGCGGCGCGTGGCCCTTCCCGCCATCCTGATGACGGGGCAGGCGCGGGCTCGGCGGTCGAGCCCCGCGTCCGGTCGGCCCCCCCCCCGGCTCACCCATCCTCAAGGCTCGCGGAGGCAGATCGCATGTCGCATCAGAGGAGAATCCTGTACTTGCAACCGTCGGAGTCGTTTGGCGGCGCCGAGCGCCAGATCGCGGCCGTCCTGCCCCATCTGCAGAGCCAGGGCGTCGCGGTGACCGCGCTGGTCGGGCCGGGGCACACCATCGTCGACTGGTTGCGCGAGGCGGGGATCGAGGACGTCGTCCATGCGCCGAGCTTCCCGCGGGACACGTGCGATGCGCGCGGCGTCGGCCCGCTGACCCGCGCCCAGGAATTCGTGATGCACGCCGGGGAGGTCGAGCGCCGGGTGGAGGATCTGATCGACGACCGTCGAATCGACGCCGTGATCGGAGGGATGGCGTTCTCCTGGATATCCGGGACCCGCGCCGCCCGCCGGAACGGCATCCCCGTGCTCTGGAGGGTTGGCGGGACGGAGCTCTCGAGCCCGGAGCGCCTGATCCTGCCGCTGTGGGCCCGCCGAAATCCGCCCGACGCGCTCATCTGCAACGGCGAGGGTGCGCGAGACAGGTATTCGCGCCTCATTCCTGCCCCCGCCTTTGTTGTTCGCAACGGTGTCGACAGCCACATCTTCGGCCGGACATTGCCGACCTTGCCGTCATTGCCGACCTTGCCGACCTTGCCGACCTTGCCGACCTTGCCGACCTTGCCGACCTTGCCGACCTTGCCGACCTTGCCGTCATTGCCGACCTTGCCGACCTTGCCGACCTTGCCGACCTTGCCGACCTTGCCGCTTGGCCGGCTTGGCCGGCTTGGCGGCCGTCTTGGCCGACCGAGGGTCCGCTCAGCGCATCGGCGAGCGCGGCGGCGCTCGCCGATGTCATCGAAGGTGTTCTCCCCGGGAAGGCGCCGCGCGAGATCGCCGGCGCTCGGGCCTCGGTTGGGCCTCCGGCCTCGGGCCTCGGACTTCCCGAGGACCTCGTGCCTGCGCGCGCCACAGCCGTGTGATCAGGGCCCCTGGAAGCATCAGTCACTTCCTTCGACTCTCGGGCACGTCCGAACTCCGAGGACCGTGGCAAAGTCCCGTCATGGCCCCACCGGCACTTGCCTCGACGCCGCAGACGCCGATCCGTGCCGTGATCTTCGATCTGGACGGGACCCTGACCGCGCCCTTGCTCGACTTCGCGGCCATCCGGCGCGAGCTCGGAGTCCCACCGGGTCACCCCATCCTCGAAGCTCTGGAGCACTTCGAGCTCCCCCGACGGGTGATGGCCGAGGAGATCCTGCGACGACGTGAGATGGAGGCGATCGAGGCGGCCACCCTGGCCGCCGGCTGTCGCGAGGTGCTCGCCTTTCTCGAGTCCCGCGGCCTGCCCGTCGCGATTCTGACCCGGAACATCCGCGCGGCGGTCGAGCACTTCACCTCCCGCTTTGGCTTCCGCTTCGCCGCGACCTTCACCCGCGAGGACGGTCCCGCCAAGCCCGCGCCCGACGGCGTGACCGCGCTCTGTCGCAGCCTGGGCGTGGCGCCCTCGGAGACCCTGGTCGTCGGCGACTACAAGTTCGACATCCTGGCGGGTCGCGACGCCGGGTGCCGAACCGCGCTCGTGCGCCCCGGGGAGCTCGGGGGCCAGGTCCCGCTCGCGGTCGCGCAGTCGGCGGAGTGGGGTCCCCCCAACCACGTGGTCGATTCCCTGCACGGGCTCATTCCCCTCCTCCGCTGAGCGTCCGAACGCCCGGAGCGCGTGAGGCACCTGGCGCCGAGGCAACGCCGGGTCTGGTCCCCACGGCATCGCTGTGGATGGCATCCGGTCTACCGCGCCGCGTCTCAACTGAAAGCCCATAGATCCACCGGTCCGTCGTCGTCCGAGACCTGGCGGCCATGGCGCGCCACCTCACCGACATGAGGGGATTTTAGCTCTCGAAGTGAAACTTCGATGAGGGGTGTCCCTGCGAGCGGGCGCCCGCCTCTTCGTTCGCTTGTTTCGGGAAGTCCAGATTTTCACACGTACCAGCTTCGCATCAGATCGAATCCTCATTTCCGGAGAAACCATCGCCCATGACGAGACTTCACCTCAAGACAGGCCTGGCCGTGACGACGTTGAGCCTGGCGCTCGGCTGCACCGGGCAACTCGAGCCCAACGGAGCTTCGTCGGGGTCGATGGGCACGACGCCCGGCTCCGGTGGAAGTGCGACGGTGAGCGGGACGGGCAACCCGCCCGGCGGTACGGGCGGCAGCGGGCCGTCGTCCGGCAGCGGCAGCGGCACGGGCAGCGGCACGGGATCGTCCTCCGGCACAGGCGCTGGCGCGGGCTCGGGCGGTGCTGGAAATTCTCCTTCGTCGGTCGGGACCGGAGGCGCGGGCGCGACCATTGCCTCGCCGGTGCCCGGTGATCCGACCTCCGCCGGCCTGCGCCCCCTGCGGCTGCTCAGCGCGCGCGAGTATCTGAACACGGTGCGCGACCTGCTCGCCGACACCGCCATGACCGCCGCCGCCCTGCCGAGCGACGACGAGGATCCCGCCTCCGGGTTCCCGTTCCACACCGAGGGGGATGTCGCGACCCTCGATGCCTCCTTGCTTCGCGACGCGGCCCAGGGCCTCGCCGCCCGCGCGGTGACCCACCTCGGGACGCTGCTGCCGTGCTCGAGCACCGCGACCACCACCAACGATGCGGCCTGCGTGAGCACCTTCATGAAGACGCTCGCCGTCAAGATGTACCGGCGGCCCTTGACCGCCACGGACACGTCGAACCTGATGACGCTCTACACCCTGGCGAAGACGGCCACGCCGACCGGGCTCGGGCTCGGATTCGGCGATTCGATCGGGTTCGTCATCGAGGCGATCTTGCAGTCACCCGAGTTCCTGTACCACTGGGAGATCTCCCCGGGGAGCGCCACCATCGACCCCACGGCGCCGGCCGGGACCACCATCGTCAAGCTCGGAGGTTACGAGGTGGCCAACCGGCTATCGTACTTCCTCTGGGGCTCGATGCCCGATCAGACGCTGCTCGACGCGGCCGCGGCCGGCGGGCTCGCCGATCCCACGACCATCGAGGCACAGGCCCGGCGGATGCTGAAGGACCCGAAGGCGAGCGCCATGTTCAGCGACTTCTTCGTGGACTGGCTCGACATCGACACGCTCGGCAGCAAGCCCAAGGACAAGACCGTCTACCCGAGCTACGGCGATCCCCTGGTGGCCTCGATGACCGCCGAGGTCCAGAGCTTCGTGAGCACCATCATGACGAGCGGCACGGGTCGCTTCGACGACGTGATGACCGGGACCAGCTCGTTCGCCAACGCGTCCCTGGCCAGCCTGTACGGCCTGCCGGGGATCACGGGCACCGCGCTCCAGCCGGTGACCCTGAACCCTGCCCAGCGCTCGGGCCTGCTCACCACCGCGGCCTTCATGGCCCTCACCGGCGCCGGGGACGGCTCCCTGCCCCCGCGGCGAGGCGCGGTGATCCTGAAGAAGCTGCTGTGTCGACAGCTCCCACCGCCGCCCGCGGTGGTCCCCGACCCCCAGCCGGTCACCCCGGGCCTCACCACCCGGCAGCGGTTCGAGCAGCACTCCACCAACCCCTGCGCGACGGCCTGCCACACCATGATCGATCCGCTCGGCTTCGCGTTCGAGAACTACGACGGCATCGGGCAGTACCGCACCACCGACAACGGGCTGCCCGTCGACGCGCAGGTCACCTTGACCCTGGACGGCAAGGCCCAGACCCTGACCGACGGGCGCGGCCTGGCCGCGACCCTCGCCACCAGCGACGAGGTGCAGACCTGCTTCAGCCGGCAGTGGCTGCGCTACGCGCTCGGGCGCCTCGACACCGCCGACGACGCCGCCTCGCTGACCGGGGCCGCCACCAAGTTCAAGTCCGCGACCCGTGACGTCCGCGAGCTCCTGGTGGGCATCGCGACCTCACGCACATTCCGTTACAGAGCTCTTGGCCCGGGGGAGGTATTGCAATGATCGGCATTCGGACATCCAAGACGGCGCGGCGCTTCTCGCGCCGGGCGCTGCTGAAGACCATGGGCGTGAGCGCGGCCTTCATCCCGCTCATCGAGGCCGAGCGCGCGCTCGGAGCCACCACGCCGAGCGGGGCGCCCAAGCGGATCGTCACCATCACCTGGACCAACGGCATGCCGGCCACCAACTTCTGGCCGGCCACCGAGACCGACCCCACCGCCAGCCAGGTGCTGCTGCCGCTCGCGCCGCTCGCCCCCAAGGTGCTGCTCGCCGCCGGGGTGGACGTGAAGATCATGCTCGACGGCGGCCACAACTACGACGGCCACTTCACGTACCCGTCCCTGTGGACCGGCACCTACAAGAACGTGAGCGGTCAGTTCGCGACCGCCACCGGCGCGTCGATCGACCAGGCCTACTCGGACTTCGTGGCCAAGACGGTGAACCTCCCCATCCCGGTGATGAGCCTGTCCATGATCGGCGCCGGACAGTACACGGGTGTCACCAGCTACCGCGCCGACGGGACCGCCAACACCGCCGAGACCTCCCCCACCCGCCTCTTCAACCAGTTCTTCAACCAGGGCGCCAGCGCCGCGCCGCCGGCGCAGGCGGCCTCGGTCCAGCTGCGACAGAAGAGCCTGCTCGACTACGTCCAGCGCGATCTGCAGAGCTTCAGCGGTCGACTGGGGACGGCGGACCAGGCCAAGGTGGCCGCGCACCTCGAGTCGATCCGACAGCTCGAGCTCCAGCTGTCGGCCATGTCGTCCTCGTCCCCCTCGACGGCGGCCAGCTGCAAGGCCACCACACCGGCCACGGCCACCGACTTCCAGACCACCATGAAGTCCTTCCTCGACCTGACGGCGGTGGCCCTGCGCTGCGACCTGACGCGGGCGGTGTCCATGGTGTGGGGCGCGGACGGGGGCAGCGGTCCGGGCTCGTTCCCGTTCCTCGGCGTATCCGGCGACTACCACGGCATCGCGCACCAGGGAGCGGCTGGCTACCCGTCCAAGACCAAGATCGACAACTGGTACTACACCCAGGTGGCCTACTTGGCCCAGGCCCTCGACGCCACGACCGACTCGGGGGGCGGGACGGTCCTCGACAACAGCGTCATCGGCGTGACCACCGACATGAACGAGGGCGCCTCCCACTACGTCGGCGGCCTGCCCTTCGTGCTGATTGGCAGCGCGGGCGGGTATCTCAAGACCGGACGGGTGGCCAAGCTCGGCACCTGGACCGGCAAGACCGGAACCTACTGGGGTGGAGCGTCCGGGGTCGCCAACAACCTGGTGCTGGCCACCATCGGGAACGCCCTCGGCATGCCCACCGGCGACAGCTTCGGC
>Ga0265331_10000759_pt1 | contig 27002 bp, 21 predicted proteins | sample 41923metaG_FD_202088 | JGI IMG/M metagenome (GOLD analysis project Ga0265331, IMG submission 202088) | Rhizosphere microbial communities from Carex aquatilis grown in University of Washington, Seatle, WA, United States - 4-19-23 metaG | ecosystem: Host-associated > Plants > Roots > Rhizosphere... | reverse complement strand
AGCCAACGCGCTTCTGGCCAAGCAAAATATCAAACATTCCTACCCGCATTCATGGCGGTCGAAGGCGCCGCTGATTTTCCGCACCACGCCGCAATGGTTCATTGCGATGGACTCGGTTTACGTACCGTCGAAAGACGGTGCCGCACCCAGCACTTCCAACCAGACTTTGCGCGAATTGGCGATGCAGGCGATCAGCGATACCGACTGGTTCCCCGCGATGGGCGAAAACCGCATTCGCGGCATGATCGAAACCCGTCCCGACTGGTGCATCAGCCGCCAACGCGCATGGGGCGTGCCGATTGCGTTGTTCCTGAACAAAAACACCGGCGAGGTTTTGAAAGACCAAGCGGTTCTGGATCGCGTCGCCAAGGCTTTCGACGAAGAAGGCGCGGATGCGTGGTACAGCCGCAAGCCACAGGAATTTTTGGGCGGTAAGTACAACGCCGACGATTACACCCAAGTCTTCGACATCGTCGATGTGTGGTTCGAATCTGGTTCGACCCACGCCTTTGTTCTGGACAGCGATGAATGGCCGAATTTGCGCGGCCCCGCCGATTTGTATCTGGAAGGTTCCGACCAACATCGCGGCTGGTTTCATTCCTCGCTTCTGGAATCCTGCGGCACCAAAGGGCACGCGCCCTTTGCCCAAGTCCTGACCCACGGCTTTATTTTGGATGAGCAGGGCCGGAAAATGTCCAAATCCATGGGCAATGTCACTGCGCCGCAAGAAGTCATCGACCAAATGGGCGCGGATATCCTTCGCCTCTGGGTCGTGGCGTCGGATTACAGCGACGATCTGCGCATCGGCAAAGACATCCTGAAACAAACTGGCGATCTCTACCGCCGTTTCCGCAACACGCTGCGTTATCTGCTTGGTGCGCTCGACGGGTTTACGGATGCCGAACGTTTGCCGGTTGAACAGATGCCGGAGTTGGAACGCTGGGTGCTGCATCGCCTCTATGAAATGGATGCCGTTGTTCGTGCGGATATGGATAAATATGATTTCAACCATCTCCTCACCACGCTGCATGATTTCTGCAACGGCGATCTGTCGGCCTTCTATTTCGACATCCGCAAAGACAGCCTTTACTGCGACCGCCCCGACGAACCGCGCCGTCGCGCCGCACGAACGGTGATGGCGTTGGTGTTCGATCATTTGGTGCTGTGGCTCGCCCCGTTCCTTTGCTTTACGGCGGAGGAAGCATGGCTCGCCCGCCACGGCAATCCCGCCGAAGGCAGCGTGCATTTGCAGACTTTCCCCGAAGTACCCAAGGCGTGGCGGAATGACGAACAGGCGGAACGCTGGGATAAAATCCGCAAACTTCGTTCAGTCGTTACCGGTGCGATGGAATTGGCGCGTAACGAAAAGAAAATCGGTTCGAGCCTGCAGGCGCACCCCCACATCTACCTCACCCAAGACCATAAAAACCTGCTGGAAGGGCTGGATTTGGCGGAGCTATCCATCAGCTCATCCATCACATTAACGGTTGGCGCGCCGCCGGATGAGTGCTTCAAACTCGCCGATGTGCCGGATGTTGGTGTGGTCATCAAAACCGCCGAAGGCGCGAAATGCGAACGCTGCTGGCAGATATTGCCGGAAGTTGGCAGCCACAAAGACCACCCCGATCTCTGTACCCGTTGCCATGATGCGGTAACTCATCAGCAGACCGAGGCCGCATGAGGTTCAGTAACCACTACATCAAGCCCGCCCTCTTTCTCGGCTTTGGCGTCATGCTGGCGGATCAGCTCAGCAAATGGTGGCTGGTGAACACGATCATGCAACCGCCGCATGCGGTTGCCGTCGCGCCGTTTTTCAATCTGGTTTTGGTGCGTAACAAAGGCGTGACCTTCGGTTTGCTCAACACCATCAACCGCGACATCATGCCTTACGTGCTCGCCGCCGTGGCGGGGGGCATACTGTTGGTGCTTGGGCGTTGGCTGTGGCGCACCCATTCCAAACTTGTGGCCTACGGGCTCGGGCTGGTGATGGGCGGGGCGGTTGGTAATATCCTTGATCGTATCCGCGAAGGGGCCGTGGTCGATTTTCTGGATTTCTATTACCAAAACCACCATTGGTTTGCCTTTAACATCGCCGATGCCGCCATCGTCACGGGCGTTTCCCTGTTGGTGTTCGATAGTCTGGTCAGGGCGCGATAATCAGGGTATGGTGTGTATCCCTTCTTGAATCACTCAGGTCACCGGCATGAACATCTTACGTTCGACCCTCCTTTTAGCCCTTACCTGCGTCGCGTTGACGGCATGCGGCGGTGTGCGCGAAAGCCTTGGTTTGGGCCGCGCCCCACCGGATGAATTCGCCGTGGTTGATCGCCCGCCTTTGGCGATGCCGCCCGATTTCGGCCTGCGCCCGCCCGTCCCCGGCGCGCCGCGTCCGCAAGACGTCGATGCCGGACACCATGCCAGCCAGACTTTGTTCGGAACAGCGGAACGTCCGTCGAGCGCGAGCGCATCGAGTGCCGAAAAGGCCTTGCTGTCACAAACCGGCGCGACCAACGCTCCGGCAGATATCCGTGCGACGATCAATAATGAATCGTCGGAAAAGATGAATGTTTCGCCGCATCTGGTTGACCAGTTGCAATGGTGGAAAAAGAAAGAAGAGCCCGGCACCGTCGTCGATGCCACCGCCGAGGCCGCCCGTCTGAAAGCGGCCAAGGAAAAGGGCGAAGCCCCCAACGCCACCGCGACACCGGTTATCGAGCGTGAAAAATCGGGGTGGCTCGGCCTGTAAATCGCGTTGTTAGGCGGAGACGGTCTTGTTCGCGAAAATTCTGGATTTCCTGAAACTGTTTTCCAGCGGCCTCGGTCTGCGCACGGTCTTGTCGTACGTGCCGCCGGTGGTTGTGGCATGGACATTCTTTACGCTCTACCTCATGGGGCTGTGGAAAGCGCAATCGCCATCTTTCTGGCTCGCTTTTGGTCTGGGTATGGCCGGGATCGTGTGCGGCAGTATTGTCGTCATTATGCTGATCCTCGGCACCGTTCCACCATTGCGGCGCATCGTCGCCATCACCCATCAGTTGGAACGGGGCGATACCGCGTTGACCATTCCCTATCGCCAGCGGGCGGATGAAATCGGCCAGTTGGCGAACGCGCTGGAAACGTTTCGCCTGACCGCTTTGGAAAAAGACGCGCTTCAAGCGCAGCAAGCCAAGATCAAGCAACAAGCGGAAGACCAACGCCGCCGCGTCGCCGCCGACATGGCGGATTCTTTCCTCCGGACGTTTCAATCCATCATCGCAGGGCTTCTTACCGCGCTGGGGCAACAAGAAGGCTGCGCCAAACGATTGGGGCAGGCGGTGGTTTCGGCGGAAAGTTCGGTGGGTGCGGTGGCGCGTGCCGCCGATGAATCCCGCGCCAGCCTCGTCGTGACGGCGGAGGAAACGCAGAAACTGGAATCCAGCAGCCGCCATATCGGTACCGAAGCCGAACGTTCGCGCCTCGTCGTGCAGGAAGCCGCTACGGGGGTGGAGGCCACCAGCCGCCGCGCCGAAATTCTGAAAGCGGGGGCGCAGAAAATCGGGGATGTTGTTTCACTGATCGGGCACATCGCCTCGCAAACCAATTTGCTGGCGTTGAATGCCTCTATCGAGGCCGCGCGGGCGGGCGAAGTCGGCAAAGGCTTCGCGGTCGTCGCCAATGAAGTCAAAGTGCTGGCCGATCAAACCTCAACCGCGACCAAAGAAATCGCCGGTCAGGTCGAAGCGATCCAGACCGCCATCGGTGAAGTCAGCGGCGATATCGCCATGATCGTTGGCACCATCAGCCGGTCCTTGGACATCAGCCAATCCATCGCCAGTGCTGTCAGCGAACAAGTCACCGCCACCGCCCACATCGCCGCGCATGTGCGCATGGCCAGCGACAACGCCGCCAAGGTTCAGGATCACGTCACCGCCTTGCACGCCGCCGTCGATCAGGTTCAGGCCGCCAGCAACGAAGCCGCCGCCGCGACCCACGCCTGCCAAAACGAATGCGCGACCATGCAGAATGAAGTCAAAACCTTCATCAAATCATCGGGTGAGGGTTGATTATGAAAAATATCTTCGCCGCTATTGTTCCCTCCCCCTTGTGGGGAGGGTTAGGGAGGGGGGGGCGACGCTGGGAATCCTTGATGGTGTCTGTCACTGACCATGCCGCTAATCCGATTGCCATGTTCATGCGACATATCTTGTTGCCCCCCCCCCTCCCTAACCCTCCCCACAAGGGGGAGGGGACTCGTACAGCCTTCGTTGAAAATTTCTTTCATAAAATTATTCTGACGATTGTCTTGCTTGTGGCGTTCTCACAGCCAGCGCACGCCGCCGTTTTCTTTCCCACCAGCTTTACCTTGGCGAACGGACTTCAGGTTGTCGTGGTGCCGAACCATCTCGCGCCGGTGGTGACGCAGATGGTGTGGTACAAAGTCGGATCGTCGGACGAGGTTTTGGGTAAAACCGGACTCGCGCATTATCTCGAACATCTTATGTTCCGTGGCACCGACAATGTTCCGGCTGGTGAATTCAGCAAGATCATCGCCGCGCAGGGCGGCAATGACAACGCCTTCACATCCTACGATTACACCGCCTATTTCGAAACCGTCGCCGCCGACCGCCTGCCGATGATCATGGGCATGGAAGCGGACCGCATGCAGCATTTGCGCATCACGCCGGAGTCGGCGACGCCGGAACTCAGCGTTGTTCTGGATGAACGCCAGCAACGCACCGACAACGACCCCGCCGGACGTTTTGCCGAAAAGACGCGGCACCTATTAATGCCGCATCATGTTTACGGCACGCCGGTCATCGGGTGGAAAGCGGAGATCGAGAAAATGACTCCCGCCGACGCGCGGCAATTTTATGAACGTCACTATGCGCCGAATAACGCCGTGGTTATCATCTCCGGCGATGTGGAGCCGGAGCAAGTCATGCGCCTCGCCGCCGCGATTTATGGCGGTGTGCCGAAACGGGATATTCTGAACCGCCGTCCGGTGCCCGCTTCCCCCATGCCCAAGCAAACACGCTTCGTCATGGTCGATGCCGGAGTCGAGCAAGCGCAGGTGCAAATCGAAATTGTCGCGCCTTCCTACAGCACGCAAAAGGGGAACGAGGCTTACGCTCTCGAAATCCTCGCTGAAGCTTTGGACAGTGGCGAGGTCGGCGTGCTGTATCGCCATCTGGTGGTTGATCGAGGCTTGGCCAGCGGCCTCGGCACCCATTACGATCCCGACGCGCGTGGCGACACGCTTTTTACCATCGCCGCCGCGCCGCGCCCGAAGGTGGATGCCAAAAAACTAGAAGCCGCGATGACGGAAGAACTTACCGCGCTGGCGCAAACCGGTCTTGACGCCAAAACCATCGCCGATGCCAAAGAACGGTTGAAACGTTCAGGGACTTTTGCACGGGATAGTCTGATGACCCCCGGTTACGCCTTTGGCATGGCCATCACCACCGGCCATACGGTGACGGATGTTGAAGAATGGCCGGATCGTCTCGCCGCCGTGTCGTTGGAAGATGTGAATGCGGCATTCCGCAATCTGGTCGCCAACCCGCGCCGCCTGACCGCGTCCCTGTTGCCCGACGCCCGCGCCTCCGCCAAGGCCCGCGAATCCGCGCGGCCTGTCATCAGCCATGGGATGGGGATACGATGATGTGTGCAATGATAAAACCCAACGCACCGTCATCCCGACGAAAGTCGGGATCCAGCGTCGCGCGTCTGCGCGACCAAGACTCTCATGCACGCTATCGCGTGCGCTGGATCCCGACTTTCGTCGGGATGACGATCTTTTGTTTATTTGCGTGCGCAGCCATCCCCGCCCACGCCACCACCATCCAAACCGTTACCAGCCGCAGCGGTGTCAAGGCGTGGTTGGTGGAGGATCATAAACTGCCTCTCGTCGCTATGCATTTCGCCTTTCGCGGCGGGGTGGAGCAAGACCCCGCCAGCAAACAGGGGCTTGCCACCCTGTCGATGGACATGCTGACCGAAGGGGCAGGGGATTATGATTCCTCCGCCTTTCAGCAACAACTTGCCGATCATTCGATTGCGTTGAATTTCACGGCGGGGCGCGATGCGCTGTCGGGTTCGATGAAATCCCTCAGCACGGATCGTGAGGAGGCTTTCAGGTTGTTGGGCTTGGCGCTAACCGCGCCGCGCCTTGATGCCAAAGAGTTCGAACGTTTGCGCGGCGAACAATTATCGGCCTTGCGCACGCAGCTTGGCAGCCCCGACTGGCAGGCGCGTTACGCGCTGTTTCAGAAAATCTTTGGCAAGCACCCCTATGGCCAGCGGCGTTTGGGCTCCACCAAGAGTCTGAGCGGCCTCACCCCCGACGATGTTAAGAACTTTATCGCGGCGCATCTGGCGCGGGATAATCTGGTCGTCGCCGTGGCGGGTGATATGACGGCGGCGCAAGTGGCGCAGATGCTCGACCAAACCTTTGGTGCTTTGCCACGCCATGCGCGTCTTACGCCCGTATCCGATATCGTCTGGCCACAAGATACGGCCAGCATTTTAACAGCGCGGGAGGGAACGCAGACCAAGCTCCTGTTCGCCATGCCCGGGCCAAAGCAAAGCGACCCTGATTGGTACGCGGCGGAGATTGCGAATTATATTCTGGGGGGCGGCGGTTTTTCGTCGCGCCTGATGCAGGATGTGCGGGATAAAAAGGGCCTGACCTATGGCATCAGCACCAACCTGTCGCCGACGGAACATGGCGGTCTGATCGTTGCCGAAGCCGCCACCGACAATCCAAAAACCGCCGAGGCTTGGGAGACGATCCAATCCACCATGCATCGTTTCTATGATGACGGCGCGACTGAAAAAGAAATCAACGCCGCGAAGGATTACCTAACCGGTTCGCTGCCTTTGGCGCTGACCTCCACCGACAAAATCGCGGCGGTGATGGTGGGGTTGCAACTGGATCACCGCAAGGCGGATTATCTTGATAAACGCAATGATCTGATCCGCGCCGTGACGATGGATGATATTCAAAACGCCATTCGCCGTTGGTTTAATCCGGATCGCCTCACCCTCAGCATGGTCGGCAAACCGGACGGCATGGTTTCAACCGAAACACGGGCGCAGGTGCGCGAATGACAATGGAAAAACTGATACAAAGTCCTGAATGGCTGAATTTAGCGCGTCATTATGATGTGTTGAAAGCAAAGCCGCTTTCCGAATTGGTTTTGCAAGACGCGAACCGTCTGCCCAATTCCACCATCGCCGTCGATGGGTTAAGTCTGAATTATGCCCTGCATCGCGTCACCCCTGAAACCGTAACCCTTCTGGCGGCCTTGGCCAAGGCTTGCGATCTGGCGGGTTGGCAAGCGCGGATGTGGGGTGGCGAGAAAATCAACACCTCCGAAAACCGCGCGGCTTTGCATGTGGCATTGCGCCAAACACCGGCGACGGCAGAAATTCAGGCGACCCGCCAACGCATCGCCGCTTTTGTCGGCGCGGTGCGTGAAGGGCGGTTTCTGGGTGCGACTGGTAAGCGTATCCGCCATGTGGTGAATATCGGCATCGGCGGTTCCGACCTCGGCCCGCGCCTCGCCGCGCGCGCGCTCAGTGCTTTCGAGACCGAGGTGCAAGCCCACTTTGTCGCCAACGCCGACGCTTTCGAAATCACCGAATTGTTCAAACGCCTTGATCCGGCGGAAACTTTGTTCGTCGTCGTGTCCAAAACTTTTACGACACAGGAAACCTTGCTGAACGCGCAAACGGCGCGGCAATGGGTGGCGGCGAAACTGGGCGAACCGGCAATCCGCCAGCATTTCGTTGCCGTCTCCACCAACGCCGAAGCCGTGACGGCGTTCGGTATCGCCACCGATCATATGTTCCCGATGTGGGATTGGGTCGGTGGGCGTTTCAGCCTGTGGTCGGCGGTCGGGCTTGCTGTCGAGCTGGCTATTGGTACAGCGCCTTTCGAAAAATTGTTGCAAGGCGCAGCGGCGATGGATACCCATTTCCGCGATGCGCCTTTCGAACGTAACGCGCCGGTTATGCTGGCTATGCTGGGCATCTGGGCGCGAAATTTTATGGGGTTTCAGGCGCACGCTGTGTTGCCCTACAGCGAGCGTTTGCGCGATCTGCCGCGCTATCTCCAGCAATTGGAAATGGAAAGCAACGGCAAGTCGGTTAGCCGCGACGGCACACCTGTCGAGGTCAAAACCGCGCCCGTGATCTTCGGCGATTGCGGCACGATCGGCCAGCACAGTTTCCACCAATGGCTGCATCAAGGCAGCGATAGAGTCACCGCTGATTTCATCGGTATCGCGACCGATGACCTCGCCCGTCCCGATCACCATCAGGCCTTACTATCGAACATGGCGGCACAGGCCGGTGCCTTGGCGTTCGGCCAAGCCCAAGCCGCTGCGCCGCAGGATGTGTATGTGGGTAATCGCCCTTCGACCGTGATCATGCTCGACCGTCTGGACCCGTATCGTCTCGGCCTGCTGCTCGCCCTTTATGAACACAAGATTTTTACGCAAAGCGTGATCTGGAACATCAACCCGTTCGACCAACCCGGTGTCGAACTTGGCAAACGCATGGCGCGTTCACTGGCGTCGGGCGCGAAAACGGATACTCCCGCTGCGGCTTTTATGGCGACACTCTATACACAGATGACAGTGCATGACGCGCGCTCTTAAACGCCTTTCAACGATGGAGCTTGACGATGTTCTCAATCGTCATGCGATGTTTCGTGTGGCGAAACTGGGCGGGGCGCGTGCGTGCCTCGCTTACCACGATCTTTCCGATACCATTCTGTCGAACATCGATCTGTCGCACGCCGATTGTACCGGCGCGAGTTTCATGCGCGCCAATCTCAGCGGGTGCCAGCTTGGCTACACCATCTTGTTCGGTGCGGATCTGCGCTTTGCCAATTTGCGCGGTGCCAGTCTGGTGCGTGCCGATATGCGCGGTGCCTGCTTGCGCGGTGCCAGCCTGATCGGTGCGGATATGACCGGCATTGATATGCGCGAAGGCATCCTCGCCAGTTCAGACACCAGCGGTAATCTGGTCGCCATCCATGAAGGCGTCGATCTCAGCGTCGGCGGCGCCGATCTCAGCGGATCAAACCTGACCGAGGCGCATCTGGCTGGTGCCGTGGCCGCCGGAACCAATTTCAGTGACGCCATCATGCATAATTGCAAAATCGTCCGCGCCAATCTGGCGGGCGCGAATTTCCGTGGCGCGGATCTGGAAGGCGCGGATCTCAGCCTGTCGGAAGTGCGCGGCGCGGATATGCGCGACGCGGTGTTGGTGAACACCTCCATGAATCTAACGAACATGAGCGAAGCCAACATGCTCGGCGCGCTCACCAACCAACTGGCGGGGCGTTCAATCAAGGAATTGTCGAAGCCGTTGCCCGACCTTATGCGCCTGCACACCAGCTGGGTCGGCAGCAATGGCCGCGACGGGCAACAATTGGATATCAGCGGTTACGATCTGCGGCAGGGCGTCGTTTTTTCCCATGCCTGCCTCACCATGATGAAGGCGACCGGCGCGATCCTTTACGGAGTTAATTTCGTCGATGCGCAGTTGCAAGCTTCCGATCTGCGCAATACCGATTTGCGCCATGCCAATTTCCAAACTGCCGATCTGCGCGGCGCGGATTTCAAGGGCGCGAGATTGAATAATGCCAATTTACAAGGGGCACGCTTGGAACCCATCGCCCTTGCCACCGCCCGTCTGTTGCCGAGCGATTTTTCGGGCGTGTCCATGCGCTACGCCAACCTTTCCGCCGCCAACCTGCAAAGCGCGAATTTCCGTGGCGCGGATCTGGCAGGGGCCAATTTGCTAGGCGCAGATGTTACCAGCGCGGATTTTACCGGAGCCAATCTCGACGGTGCCCGCCTCGAACCCAAACAGCATTTGCTGATGCGGCGGTAAAAGACAGCCTATGTAAGAATTACTCTAACCGTTTTTCCTGTCATTTTTTAGACAGTTAGTAATGCTGTACATAATGTTTCTTCTGAATGGGCCAGCGTCATAATGAGAGCGAGCTACATAAAAAGTGCAATCACCCGCTCCCTCTCGTGTAACTGCAAAAGTGCCATGCTCTATCGGCAGGTCAGAGCTTACAATGCCTTCAAAACTTTTTTTGCCAATTGCAGCAGCAACCCGTAGTTCCCGAATATTGCTTTCTTGTTGATAAGAGGAAGCAAATTCATTAATGCATACTTTTGCTGCAGCAAACAATACGCCACCTGCCAATGCTCCGCCGAATGCGATGCAGATTGTTTTTCCGGCAAGAGTAAATTGAGACATGTAATTGTTCCTTTTAGTTTCGGATTTTATTATCAATGCATGGCGACTAGCAAATTCCAAGTCGAAATCTTTCATCGACACATTTTCCCGATTCTGTTAACCATAATCCATGCCCGTTTCTTTTGATTCCAAGCCGTTGCTGGCAACTATCGCCGCTTTGTATCGCGCCGATGAGGCAACCTGCTTGCGCAAACTTTTTCCCGCAGCGGAATTGACGGGGGCGGAGCGGTCAAAGATCGTCCTCCGCGCCACGCGCTGGATCGAGGATATACGCCGCAATCATCGCCCGCAGGTGGGCGTTACCGATCTTCTGTCGCGTTTTGGCCTGACCAGTCAGGAAGGTCTGGCCTTGATGTGCCTTGCCGAAGCCTTGCTGCGCATTCCCGACCGCGCCACTGCTGATGCTTTGATCCGCGACAAACTGGGCGAAGCGCATTGGAACGAAGCCTTGCGCGGTGACGGGCAGGGGGCGGTGCCTTGGTCGATCAATGCCGCCGGATGGGCCTTGTCGATTACCGGCAAGATCATCGACCTCGACGATCCGACGAAACACAGCCCGGGCGCGGCGCTGGGGCGGCTGGTCTCGCGCCTCGGTCAGCCTGTCATCCGCGAGGCGATCCGCCATGCTATGCAATGGCTGGCCGACCAATTTGTGATGGGCGAGACGATCGACACCGCCTTGCAACGCGCCGAACCCCAGATGAAAAACGGCACCCGTTTTTCCTTTGATATGTTGGGGGAGGGGGCGCGAAGCGCGGAGGATGCCGAACGTTATTACCAGTCCTATGCCGCCGCCATCGACAGCATCGGCGCGTTTCAAAGTGGCAAAAACTTTCTGCGACCTTCCGGCATTTCGGTCAAACTGTCGGCTCTGCATCCACGTTATGAGATGGCGCAGCGGGAACGGGTGTTGCGCGAACTGGTGCCGCAACTGGTTTCGCTCTGCGACAAAGCCGCGCATTACGACCTACCCTTGACCATCGACGCGGAGGAAGCCGACCGTCTGCAACTCTCGCTGGAAGTCGCGGCGGAGCTGATGAGGCGCATGAAATCCGGCGCGTGGCAAGGTTTGGGCTTTGCCGTCCAAGCCTATCAAAAACGCGCTCCGGCAGTCATCGACTATCTCGCCGCTTTGGCGCGGAACGCGGAGCGGCACATCCATATCCGTCTGGTGAAAGGTGCCTATTGGGATTCCGAAATCAAACGCGCACAGGAACGCGGCTGGGATGATTTTCCGGTTTTTACCCGCAAAGAATCCACCGATGTTTCCTATCTCGCTTGCGCACGGCGCATGTTGGCGGCGGCTGATTGTATCAATCCGGTTTTCGGTACTCACAACGCTATGACCGTCGCGCACATCGCCGCGCTGGCGGGTGATGATAAACGCATCGAATTCCAACGTCTGCACGGCATGGGCGAAGAATTGCATGTCCTGATGCAACGCGAAGGTTTGGGTTGCTGCATCTACGCCCCCGTCGGTAATCATGATGTGCTGCTGGGCTATCTTGTCCGGCGCATTCTGGAAAATGGGGCGAACAGTTCGTTCGTGCATCGTTTGCTGGATCGGAATGTGTCGGTCGATGAACTCACCGCCGATCCGGTACGCGAGGTGCAAACTTACCCCGACCTTCGCCACCCCGCCATCCGCCGCGCGCCCGACCTCTATCCCGACCGGCGTAACTCGGCGGGGGTGGATTTGAATGACCCGTTTGTGACCGATCCTCTTTTGGATGCAATAAATAGTTTTGACGCAAGTGCAGTGGTACTCCCCTCCCGCTTGCGGGAGGGGTGGGGGGAGGGCTGGCAAACAGGAGTGCCTGTGTTGACCAGCCCCCCCTCAATCCCCCCCGCAAGCGGGGGGGAAGAACAGGTGGCAACCCTTTTCGACAATGCCCAAAAAGCCCACCCCGCATGGGCGCAACAATCCGTCAACCACCGCGCTGCCTGTCTCGAAAAACTATCCGACCTGCTTGAACAATGCCGTCCGGCCTTGATGCATTACCTGATCCATGAAGCCGGAAAAACCGTCGGCGATGCTCTTGGTGAAGTGCGGGAGGCGGTTGATTTCTGCCGTTACTACGCCGCCGAAGCACGAAAAGTTTTCGCGCCCGTTACTTTCACCAGTGTCACCGGCGAACGCAACACCATGCATTTCACCGGACGCGGCATCTGGGTCTGCATCAGCCCGTGGAATTTCCCGTTGGCGATTTTCATCGGGCAAATCGCCGCCGCGCTCGTGGCCGGAAACAGCGTCATAGCTAAACCTGCGCCGCAAACCCCGCGCATCGCCGCCTATACCGCTAAACTGATTTATGAATCCGGCATCCCCGACACTGTTTTCCAACTGGCTATCGGCGGCGCGGAGGTCGGCGCGGCACTGGTCGCCCATCCGCATGTTGCCGGAGTCGCCTTTACCGGTTCCACCGCCACAGGCCGCGCCATCAACCGCGCCCTCGCTGCCAAGGACGGCCCCATCGTGCCGCTCATCGCCGAAACCGGCGGCCAGAACGCGATGATCGTCGATGCCTCCGCCTTGCCGGAGCAAGTGGTCGATGATGTCATTACCAGCGCGTTCCGTTCGGCGGGGCAACGTTGTTCCGCCTTGCGGGTTTTGTGTTTGCCTTACGCCACGGCGGATAAGATTCTGGAGATGCTGCGCGGTGCGATGATGCAGCTCCGCGTCGGCGATCCATCCAAACTCGAAACCGATATTGGCGCGGTGATTGATGAGGCGGCGAAAGAACGCCTCCTCGACCACATCAAACGCCTGCGGCGCGAGGCGCGGGAAATTGCGGTAACGCCATTGGATGGCTTGCGCGGTTGTTTCGTTGAACCACAGGCTTGGGAAATTCCGTACATCGGCTGGCTGACCGGCGAGGTTTTCGGGCCGATCTTGCATGTCATTCGATACAAGCCTGAGAATCTCGCGGCGCTGATCCAGCAAATCAACGCCACGGGTTTTGGTCTGACCGCGGGTTTGCACAGCCGCATCGAAAGCACAGTCGCCCTCGTCACGCGTGATATCCAAGCGGGCAATCTCTATATCAATCGTTCGATGATCGGTGCGACCGTCGGTGTGCAACCTTTTGGCGGCCAAGGCCTCTCCGGCACCGGCCCGAAAGCCGGAGGCCCGCATTACCTGCACCGCTTCGCCTTGGAACGGGTGGTGTCCAACAACATCACGGCCGCAGGCGGCAACGCAAGTTTGTTGATGGCCGCGGCGAAATAACTACCGGACGACGAACCACACCCCGCCAGCGATGGCGGCGAGGACACCGAGGCCGATCCAGGTCAGATAGCGTTCGATGAAATCCTGCACCGGCGCGCCGAAACGGCGGATGAGCAGGGCTTCGAGGAAGAACCGCCCGCCGCGCGTCAGGGTCGCGGAAAAAATGAACACACCGAGGTTGAAGTGGCTCATACCGCTCGCCACAGACACCAATATGAACGGGATTGGCGTCAAACCTTTGGCGAGGATGATCCACATGCCGTATTTATGGAATCCGTCGCTGAACATCTGAAACGCGGATTGCAGGTGATAGGTTTCCACAATCCACTGCCCGATGGTCGCCATCGCCAACGCGCCGATGCCATAGCCAATGATCCCACCGATAACCGAACCGATCGTACAAATCGCGGCGAACCGCCATGCCTTGTCTCGCCGCGCGATAATCATGGGGATCAGCAGCGTGTCCGGTGGAATGGGGAGCAAGCAAGGTTCGATCAATGCCACAAAAAACAACAAACCGGCGGCATAGGGTTTCTGCGCCTGACGCAAAGCCCAATCATACAACGGACGAAAAATGGACATGGATAGTAACTCCTAAAATCACGAAATGTCCCCTCTCCCCCGCGAGGGGGAGAGGGCACAAAAACTTGGGCTTATTTTTGTCCTTCACAAAAATAAGTCTTAGTTTTTGCGGGTGAGGGGGGATCGTGGGCTCTGTAGAGCCAACGATTCCCCCTCACCTGAAAAAACTAATGACTTACTGCGTAAGTCAAAGTTTTTTCTTCCTCTCCCCCTCACGGGGTAGAGGGGGCTATGCGAGTCGGAAGTTATCCTTAATCCGCCACTGGCACATAACTCCCCTTTGTCCAGTGATAGATGATGTAATCCGGTTTGGTCACGTCGCCTTTGGAATCAAAAGTGATGGGACCGATAACCGTCGGATAACTGCCTTCATGCAACGCGGTGATAACTTTCTTCCCGTCCGCCGCGCCAACGCGTTTGATGGCATCGGCCAGAATCTGCACTGCCGCGTATGTGTACAACGTTGTCCCTTCCGGATCAAAGCCTGTTGCGCGCAAGTGTTTCACCGCATCCGCCGCTTCGGGTTTCGTGCGCGGGTCGGTGTTAAAGCTCATGAACGAACCTTCGCCCGCGCCGCCGGTGATTGACCAGAATTCATGCGTCGTCAGATCGTCGTCGCCGATGAACGCGGTTTTTAATCCCTGATCGCGCATCTGCCGCACCATCAAACCCGCTTCGGTGTGATAACCGCCGAAAAACAAAACATCGATATTGTTTTGTTTCAGCTTTGACACCAGTGACCCATAATCCCGTTCGCCGCGCGAAATGGATTCATACAGTTTTTCATGAATCCCGTGTGCCGCCAGTTCTTTCCGCACCACATCGGCCAACCCTTGGCCATAGGCGGTTTTGTCGTGAATGATGGCGACGGCTTTGCCCGCGTAATTTTTGGTGATGAATTCGGCGACGATCTGCCCTTGCTGCTCATCCCGCCCGCAGGTGCGGAACACATTGTCGAAACCCTGATCCGTCAAGGCCGGACTGGTGGCGGAGGGCGAGATCATCACAATCCCTTCCTCATTATAGGTTTTCGACGCCGGTATCGCCGACCCCGAACACATATGCCCGATTACCCCAAACACATTTTCGCTGCTCAGCTGATTGGCCACGGCGACCGCCTGTTTTGGATCGCACGCATCGTCCTTTAAAACGAGCCGCAATTTCTGCCCGAGCACCCCGCCAGCTTCATTAATCGCCGCCACCGCCGCCTCCGCCCCCCGCTGCATCTGCTCCCCTGTCGGTGCATCTTGGCCAGTCAAAGGCCCAACGGCTGCGATAGTGATATCGGCGCGGGCAGGTAGGGTGAGCAGGAGAAGCGCAAGGCTAAGAGCGAAACGGTAAATGTTCATTCCCCCAACTCCGCATACTTTCCGTCATGCCAGCGGTACATGATTTGGCGAAGTGTGCTGGCATCGCCCTTGGCGTCAAATTTCCACGCGCCAAGGATCGTGTTGAAGGTATTTTTGTGCATGACTTCAGCGACGGCGCTACTTTTGTCGCCAGCCTTTGCAATGGCTTGCCCCAAAATTTCGGCGGCAGCGTAGGAATAAAGCGTTATACCATCGGCAACAGCGCCGGATTTCTGGATGCGCTCAATCGCCGCCTTTGCCATTGGTTCTTTACGCGGGTCTTGTGTGAACGCGAACAGGGTTCCGTCGCCTGCTGGCCCCGATACGTTCCAAAAATCGTTGGTCGCGACATATCCCCCATAAATCTGCGCAGTTGAATTGGCGGCGCGTAATTGGCGGGCAATCAACCCTTCTTCCACCGGATAACCTGCGATGAAGATGGATTGTGAGCCTATTTCCTTAAGATGTGTAACGAGAGTCGAATAGTCGTGGTTCACAGGGTCATAGGACTCGAACGTGATTTCCTTGACCCCCGCTTTGTTGATGGCTGTTTTTAGATAGGTAGCAATAGCTACGCCGAAAGCGGATTTATCATGCAAGATTGCAAGTTTTTTCTTGGCATCATGATTGATGATATAATTAGCAATCACCAGCGCAAGATTGTCGTCGCGATAAATTACGCGAAAAATTGTGGGGCCACCATCATCCGTGATTTTTGGATTGCTGGCCAATGTATGAATGTCCACCACGCCTTCGTCAGCATAAACTTTAAGTGCTGCGAGGCTCGCTCCGGAACAGGTTTCATTCAAAACATAATGGATATTCTCGGAAACAATTTTGTTGGCAACAGCAACCGCCTGTTTGGGGTCGCATGCATCGTCATAAACTTTCAAGACGACCTTTTGGCCTTTGATGCCGCCCGCCGTATTGATATCTTCAACCGCCTGCTTGATGCCGACCAGTTCGGATTGCCCATCCATGGCGACATCGCCAGTCATCGGCCCAGCAACCGCCCAAACAATATCGGCACGGGCAGGGAGCGTTATGAGCAGGGCGCATGCTAGAGCAAATCCAAGCAATTTGTTTTTCATTCTGAAATTCCTTCCCTTTTTTAGCGTGTTCATTCCCCCGCCTCCGCATATTTCCCGTCATGCCAGCGGTAGATGGCGTAATCGACATGGTCGATATCGCCTTTGGCGTCATAGCTCAACGGCCCCAGAACCGTGTTGATCGGAGCCTGACGCAAAGCGGCGGCGGCTTTGGCGGGGTTTTTGTCGCCGCGACGGATGCCTTCGGCCACCACTTGCACGGCGGCGTAGGAATTCAACGTATAGCCTTCGGGTTCAAAACCCGATTTGCGCATCGTGGCAATCGCCTCTTTCGCTTCGGGCCGGTTACGCGGGTCGGAGGTATAGCTCATTAACAACCCCTCCGCCGAAGCACCCGCGATTTTCCACAGCTCATCGGTCAAAAGCGCGTTGCCACCGACAATTTGAATCGCGGCTTTCTGCTCCTTGATCTGGCGGGTGATAAGACCGGCTTCGGTATGATAGCCGCCAAGGATCACAACCTGCGCCCCCGCCTGTTTCAGTTTGGAAACGAGGGTCGAGTAATCCTTCTCCCCTGCCGTATAGCTTTCGAACATAATTTCGTGAATGCCTTGCGCGTTCAGCGATTTCTTGACCTCCTGCGCCATGCCGAGGCCATAGGCGGAATTGTCCTGCGCTATCGCGATTTTCTTGTCATGAAAATGTTTGGCCAGATATTGCCCCAAAAATACCCCTTCACGATCATCGCGGCCATAGGTGCGGAAAATAAGATCCTTTGCTTCGTCGGTCAGTTTCGGGTTGCTTGATCCGGGGCTAACCAGCAAAACGCCTTCTTCCATATCCACTTTCGATGCCGGAATGGCGGAGCCGGAACACAAATGTCCGGCGATAAATTTAATCCCCTGACTGATTAATTTATTCGTCACCGCCACCGCTTGCTTGGGGTCGCACGCATCGTCGGCTTGCTGCAAAACCAGTTTTTCGCCTTTGATGCCGCCCTTGGCGTTGATATCGGCAACGGCAGCTTCGGCGCCATGTCGCAACTGTTCCCCGAAAATCGCCTGCTGTCCGGTCATCGGCGCAATGAAACCAATCGTCACATCCGCCTTCGCGGGCAGGGTGGTGAGGAGGGCGATGGACAAGACGGCGAGGGTTTTTTTCATGATTGAGAGACTCCCTTATGAGATGCGGTAAAGTACAGAAAAATTTCCTCCTCCTTGATGGGGGAGGGAACTCGACGGAACCTGTTCAATCGGTTTTTTCAAAACCCATCATTCCCCCGCTTCCACATACTTCCCGTCATGCCAGCGGTAGATGACGTAGCTGGAGCCGATGGTATCACCTTTGGCGTTAAAACCGATTTTTCCAATCACGGTTTGGATCGGTTCACGACGAAGGGCGGCGGCTACTTTGATGGGGTCTTTACCTGCGCGACGAATGCCCTCAGCCATGGCTTGTACGGCAGCATAAGAATAAAATTCGTAACTTTCGGGTTCATGTCCGGCTTTGCGCATTCTTTCGATAATTGGCTTCGTTTCGGGATGTTTCGTTGGGTCGGGTGAAAAACTCATCAAGAGTCCTTCGCCCGCTGCGCCAGTAATCGACCACAATTCCTGTGTTGCCAGAGCATCACCGCCGATAATCTGAATATCGGTTCCCTGTTGCTTGAGTTGACGTGCGATCAAACCGACTTCGACATGATAGCCGCCGATGGCGAGAACCTGAACGCCATGTTGTTTAAGTTTGGCGACAAGAGCGGAATAATCTTTCTCGCCCGGTGTGTAGGAGTCAAATAATACTTCTTTAACACCGCCAGCGTTGAGGTTTTTGATAAACTGTTCTGCCTGAGATCGGCCAACCGCTGTATTGTCATGAAGCGCAGCTATCTTTTTATCGTGAAAATGCCGCAGGACATATTTGGCCTGAACTTCGCCTTCCTGATCGTCGCGACCACATGTGCGGAATACGTTGGTAAGGCCTGCTTCCGTTAGATCTGGGTTGGTCGAAACTGGCGATATCATCACAATGTTTTCTTCGGCATAGACTTTTGAAGCCGGAATGGAGGAGCCTGAGCATCCGTGGCCAATGACAAATTTTACATTGGCGTTGATCATCTGGTTGGCAACGGCAACGGCCTGTTTCGGGTCACAGGCATCGTCGCCTTCGCGTAGAACGAGTTTCTCACCATTGATGCCGCCTGCCTCATTGATATCGGCAATGGCTTGTCTTGTGCCGTGGCGCATCTGGTCGCCAAGGCTGGCATAGGAACCTGTCAGTGGTCCCGCCAATCCAATCGTAATATCCGCCTTCGCGGGCAGGGCGGCGAGGAGGGCGACGGACAAGACGGCAAGAGCTTTTTTCATTGAGGACTCCTCTATAAAGGGACGGAGTGCTTTTCACTCCGTCCCTGTTGATCGGCGGGGATGGAGTAAAACTCCGTCCCCTTTTCACGCCGCCACGCCGCCTTCCAGATAGGCCGCGCGGATTTCGGGGTTGGCAAGCAATTCGGAACCGGTGCCGGAAAGGATAACCTGTCCGTTCAGCAAAACATAGCCCCTGTGGGCGAATCGCAACGCGATATGCGCGTTCTGTTCGACCAGAAAAATGGTGATGCCGTCGCTGGCGCTGATGGCGGCGAGCGTGGCAAAAATATGTTTCACCACCAACGGCGCGAGTCCGAGCGATGGTTCATCCAGCAACAGCAATTTCGGGCGGCTCATCAAGGCGCGGCCGATCGCCAGCATTTGCTGTTCGCCGCCCGACAGCGTGCCGCCGCGTTGTTGTAAACGTTCTTTCAGGCGCGGGAACAAGGTTAGCACCCGTTCCATATCCTCTTTGTAATATTTTGGGTCCGCGACCAAAGCGCCGAGTTGCAAATTTTCCTGCACACTCATCCGCCCGAAAATCCGGCGGCCTTCGGGGACCAAGGCGATACCGCGCTTAACGATTTCATCGGTGGGCAGGCGGGTGATATCCTCGCCTTGAAAAATCACCTTGCCTGCGCTGGCCTGCGGCGTGCCGCAAATTGTCATCATCAGGGTGGTCTTGCCCGCGCCATTCGCGCCGATCAGGGTAACAATCTCGCCCTGTTTAACCTCCATGCTCACGCCGTTCAGGGCTTGCACCGCGCCGTAATGGGTGGAGACCGATTCAAGATTGAGCATGGTTCTGCCCCTTCGTCGCTTCCTCGGCGATTACTTGGAAATAATAATAGATCGCGCCAAAAAGACTATAAAGCAGCCCGTTCGCCGCGATGATAATCACATGCCCCAGCATCATTGCCGCATCCAGCCCATGCCCCCCGAACGCGATCCAGAGGATGGAGGAGGGGAACAGCGGAAACACCAGCCCATAGGGCAAAAAACGCGAGGCCAGAGTTAGGATAATCCCGACCCCAACCCCAATCCCCGCCGCGCGCAGCAAAATTTTTTGCGCGCGTTTAACCTCGCGTTTCTGATCCTGCCGCCATGTGTAAAAAACATAAGCGGGCGTGGCGATCAGAAAAAACACGACACCGAAAAGATGCAGCAGCAGAAGAAAAATCAGGGCAAGAACCGGAATGCCGAAACCGCAACACAGAAGAATAAAATAGCGTTGCTTGGCATCCATCACGCCACCTCATCCTTATCCGGCTCACCGAGATAAGCGCGGATCACGATCTCGCCCAGTGACGCACCGCTACGCACGCGGAGCAATGCATGCGCCACGCTGTAATAATTGTGAACGGATGGTGGTTTTAGCATATGGCCGTCATTGTGTGTTTGTGCATCGCTTTTTTTAAGCAGTAAAACATGCCGCCGTATATTGAGTACAATGTAGCATTCATGACGATAACTTCTGCGTATGTGCTCAATGTAACGTCAACTGAGCTGTTGTCCGACAGCCACATCAAATACATATTAAAAGGCGAGAGCGCAAACCCTAACGCAGATGGGATGTGCGTTGATAGAATTGATGTTAATAGGCACAAGCTGATTCCGATATTGATTGAAATGGATATTATCGTCATGGCCGAATGTGCGGGGTTTTTTCTGTCTTGCCACATCAGAGCGATTGCATAAGCCAATGCTGCTATCAAAAAAAAGTACATAGACCCATAAATGTGAAAAATAGTACGTATAAGAATTGTAGTAATTGGAATAAAAAGCCCTGTGAGAAGCAGGGTATAATATCGTTTTTTCATCACGCCACCTCGTCCTTATCCGGTTCGCCGAGATAGGCGCGGATCACGGCGGGGTCGTGGCTGATGTCGGCGGGCGTTCCGGCGGCGATGCGTTTGCCGTAATCCAGAACATAGACGTAATCCGAAATCTCCATCACCACGCTCATATTATGTTCGATCAGCAACACGCCGGTATTGTGTTCGTCGCGGATGATGCCGATGGCTTCGCGCAGCCGTGTGGCTTCCGACGGGTTCAATCCCGCAGCGGGCTCATCAAGGCAGAGCAAGCGCGGTTCCGTACACATCGCCCGCGCGATTTCCAAACGGCGTTGCATGCCATAAGGCAATTCCCCCGCGCGGCGGTCGGCGGCTTTTAGCAACCGCATGCGATCAAGCCAGAAACGCGCCTTCTCCACTGCTTCTTTCTCAGCGCGGGCATAAGACGGCAGACCGAGCAAACCGCCGAAACTATAGCCCGAAGCCTTCATCAATTTCCGATGCTCCGCCACCAACAAATTTTCCAGCGCGGTCATATTGCCGAACAGCCGGATATTCTGAAACGTGCGGGCAATGCCAAGGCGGGCGATTTTATGCGCGGGTAAATGTTCCAGCCGATGCGGCTTACCCTCGCGGTTCAGGGTAATGGTGCCAGAGGTCGGACGATAAAACCCCGTCAAACAATTAAACAACGTCGTTTTACCCGCGCCATTCGGGCCGATGATGGCGGTAATCTGCCGCTCCCGCGCCTGCATCGACACATGATCCACAGCCGTCAACCCGCCAAACCGCATGGTCAGCTGATCGACATCAAGGAGGATAGGGGGCGAATCCGTCATGAAGTTACTTTAACACAGGAGAGGGGACGGAGTGCCCTTCACTCCGTCCCCGTTGATAACACTGCAACCAACAGGGACGGAGTGAAAAGCACTCCGTCCCTCACTTAGAACCGCTCCGCCAAATACGCCCTCACCTTATCCAACGCCACGCGTTCCTGCTGCGCCGTATCGCGGTCGCGGATGGTCACGGCTTGGTCTTTTAGCGTCTCGCCGTCCACGGTGATGCAGAAGGGCGTGCCCGCTTCGTCCATGCGGGCATAGCGTTTGCCGATGGATTGCTTGGCGTCATATTGGCAGGTGTAGCTGCGGCGGAGATCGAGATACAGCTTCTCCGCAATCTCCGGCATGCCGTCTTTGTTGACCAGCGGGAAAATGCCCAGTTTGATCGGCGCGAGGCTCGGCTTCAGTTTCAGCCATTCCGGCGAGGCGCGGGATTCGTCGTAACGATAAGCCTCGCACAACAACACCAACATGCCGCGCGTCAAACCGGCGGCGGGTTCGACCACGTGCGGAATGTAACGGCGGTTGCCGTTTTCCTGATCGATATATTCCAGATTGACCTTGCTGTGCGTCTGGTGGTTTTTCAAATCATGATCGGTGCGGTACGCCACGCCTTCCAACTCGCCGAAATTCGGCGCGGTGAAGGGGTACAGATATTCGATATCCGACGTCGCCGCCGAATAAAACGCGCGATCCGCGTCGCCGATGACATGGCGGAACAGGTTTTCCTTCTTCACCCCTTGCGCTTCCCACCAGCGCAAACGTTCGTTTACCCAAAATTCGTACCACATCATCCCGTCTTCCGGCGGGCAGAAGAATTCCATTTCCATCTGCTCGAACTCGCGGGTGCGGAAAATGAAATTGCGCGGCGTGACTTCGTTCCGGAACGCCTTCCCCACCTGCGCCACGCCAAACGGCGGCTTCACGCGCGATGTGTCGATGATGTTCTTATACTCAAGGAAAATCCCTTGGGCGGTTTCGGGGCGTAGATAGACTTTGCTGCTGTTTGATTTCTCAATACCGGTGTGAGATTCGAACATCAATGTAAAAGCTACTTCCTCACCCAACGGCGCACCGCAGAGCGGGCACGGATCTTGTAGCCCCGTCTGGTGCAACTGTTCGGTAGCTAGATAGCGCACCATTTCCATCATTTCAGGCGGCGCATCGGGCTGTCCGTTGATGCGAGTGGCAAGAAACGAAAGCGTGACCTCCGGATTTTTGACCAGTGCCAGATTCGGGGCGAGCTTTTTACCCTTGCTCCGTGCCCATTTCAAAAGACGTGGGCTGTCGATGCCGCCGGTGACGGGCGTAAATTCTTGCAACAAGGAATCCATCCACGCGCATTCTTTGGCAAGAATGTCCCACAGATGATCGCCGCGCACGAAATGCCCGCAACCTCCACATTTACGCATGGGGTCAGAGAACCCACCCACATGTCCCGACGACACCCATGTTTGCGGATGCTGGATAATCGCCGTATCAACCCCGACGATGGACAGAGGCTTGCCATCCGGCCCCATCGGCGGGCATTCCACCATGTCGTGCCACCACGCATCGCGCAGATTATTCTTCAACTGGACGCCGAGCGGCCCGAAATCCCAGAACCCGTTTAGCCCCCCGTAAATTTCGGAAGCCGGATAGACAAAACCGCGCCTTTTGCACAGAGCGGTCAGACGGGTCATCAGGGATGTTTCAGGCTGGGTCATGATATTGGTTTCTCATTTTTTAGTTTCTCGCAACTCAAGACTTGGCTGGCTGCTTATCGTAAAGGCTTGTTCTATTTGAATTTTCGGGACGCGGCCAGCCAATTCTTGACCTGCGAGGGGTGAAATTTCTTGTAACTCTGTTTAAGCAATATCTTGCTAAAATGACAAGAGTGCTGAAATGCCCCTCCCGCTTGCGGGAGGGGTAGGGGTGGGCTGGTAACCACCAGAGATTTGTTGACCAGCCCACCCTCAGTCCCTCCCGCAAGCGGGATGGAGGCATAATGGCAGATTGATGTTTCAGGAGCCCAAACGCATGCTGCGCGACATCACCGAACTCACCCAAGCCCCCGCGCCCTTCTGGAGCAGCGGGCAGGCCAAGCGTTTCCCGACTTTCACCAAGAATACGCCGCACCAACGCTTTGATGCCGCCATTGTTGGCGGCGGCTGGGTGGGGTTGTTTGCCGCCTATTTTCTGGCCAAGGCGGGGAAGAAGATCGTCGTGCTTGATCAAGGCCTGATCGGCGGCGCGGCGTCCGGCCATAGCGGCGGCCTGATCCTCGACAAATTCGAAGGCGATATACGCGAACTTATCCGCCTCTGCGGTAAAAAGAACCATGCCGATGTCGCCCGTATCCTGCAAAGCAGCCATGACGCCATGCGCGTTATCGGCGATGTAGCGCGGGCGGAACGGTTCGATTCCGGCTACCGCAACATCGGCCACATCACCGCTTTCCGCACTGAACGCGAAGCGCAAAAATATATCAAAGCGCACGAACAGGTGCGCGCGCTTGTTCCCGACCTCTACCCGCCCACCATTGACCGCCTGACGCCGGAGGAAACCGGATCGCCCGACTTTTTCAAATCCGGCGCCGCCTATGCGACCAAGGGCGGCATCTTTAACCCGCATCTCGTGGTTCAGGGTTTGTTGAAGGCGTTGCAAAAACGCGGCGTGGTTTTTTATGAAGAAAGCGCGGTGACGGGGTTTGAACCGGCCTCCGCCCGCGGTGTGCGGCTGATGGTCGGCCATGCTTCGCTGGAAGCGCGGCATGTTATTCTGGCGGGGGGCGACACCTCGCGCCTGATCGAAGAAGTGGATGCCTTTCCCTCCCTCCAACCCATCATGGCGGCGATGCTGGCGACCGAGCCGTTGGACGAGGCGCAGGTGCATCACATCGCCAACCGTCGTGGGCAGGAAATCCCCGTGATCTGCACCGGCCTCGGTGCGCCGTATTATCGTTTTACTGCCGAAGGCGGTTTGCTGTTCGGCAGCGGTGGCCGCGCCGGATGGAATGAATTCCCGCAAATAGTCAAAGATATCAGCCGCGACCTGTTCCGCGTCTTTCCATCTCTGAAGAAAAAAGTCGATCCCGCGACCTGCGTCACATGGGGGCGCATGCTGTATCACGACGGCAACGATCTGCCTTTTGTCTATGGCCTCGATCCGAAACGGCGGTTGCTGACGGAATGGCCGGATGATGTGGATGCGTTGTCGATGATTGGCATCGCCGGTCTGGGCGGGCAGGGGAATAATTTCGGCCCCTATCTTGGCCGCGCCGTGGCCGAAGCGTTGAACGGCAGCGAAGCCGCCTTTGATATTCTCCGCCTGTTCCACTCCATCGCGCCGAAAAAACCGATGACCACCCGCCTCGCCAAAAGCCGCCTCGCCGCCGAACGGCGAATATAAAGTTGATTGAAATGGTCGATGGGCGGTAACATTCCGTTTCACCTCGGAACGGAATCCCCATGCCTCAAGAATTCCCTTTGGTCATGATTGGCGCGACCAATCTGCTTGCGCCCTATCTTATGAAACGGCTCGGCGATGCGGGCATGGTGGCGGAGATCATCACGCGCAAGCCCGTCCCCGTGCCGGAGGGTTTTACTCTGACGCAAATGGACCTGACCCGTGCCCGTAACTGGATCGCACCGGAAGGGGCGGTGGTGATCAGCCTTATTCCGCTGTGGCTCCTGACGCAATTCCTGCCGCGTTTTATCGGGGTGAAGGCGATCATCGCCGTCGGCTCCACCAGCCTGTTCAGCAAATCGGGCAGCAGCGACCAAGGCGAACGCGCCACCGCCCGCAATCTACAGCAAGGCGAAGACAACCTGCGCGAATGGTGTAAACGCAGCATGGTGCACGGCACGTTGCTGCGCCCCACCATGATCTATGACGGCACGAACGATAACAACATCGCCCGCATGCGCCGTTTTATCCGGCGTTTCCGTTTCCTGCCTCTGGCCGCGCCTGCCAAAGGCCTCCGCCAGCCGATTCATGCCGATGATGTGGCAAAGGCCATCGTTGGCGCGATCAATAATCCCGATGCCTACGACAAAGCCTTCAACATCGCGGGCGGCGAGGTTCTCACCTACCGCGCCATGGCCGAACGCGCCTTCGCTGCCGAGAGTATCAAGCCGCGTCTGTTGATGCTTCCCACCGAATGGCTGGAAAAAACCTTCCGCGCCGCGCAAAGCGTCGGCATCCTCAACGAAAAATATTTCGGCAGCGCGATCTTCCAGCGCATGAACGAAGATCTGGTTTTCGATGTGGCGGAAGGCCTGCGGGTATTAAACTACCAACCACGCGGCTTCGATCCGGCCTAGTCAATCAGCTTTCAAAGGACTGCCCACCACGCCCACGTCCGGCGAACCGGTTGCCGGGATGGTGTCTGTGTGTCATGCCCCGAGCCATGCCTTCGGCCATAATCCCCGCCACTTCTCCCGCAACTGCAGCAGCGCCAAACAGAGTGTCGATGGCCTGTCCAACAATATTGTTTTCTTGCGGCATGACGATAGTACCTTCGGCAATCCTCGCCCGCATATCTGCGGCTGACCGGCGATCCGGAGCTTTTTGTGGCCCTGCCACAGGGCCGCGTTGTTCTTGAGGTTTTGCAGCCGCTATTTCTACGCGATGATTGCCATGGCGAGGCACGCCGGATATATCGCGATAATGTTCGACGGAATCCGCCAATCCTCCATAATTTTGTGCGGCTTCAGCGTGTCCCAGTTTTGCTTCACGCGCTTGGTGCGCACGTGCTTCCTTAATGAATTTATCGCCTTTGGCACCAAGCAACACCCGATTATCTGCTCCATCCATCGTTACGATATCTTCATTAGGGCTATCGACGTACTGAACACGCTCTCCGTTGGCCCCATGTCTGTAATGTACGTTAACGCCAACAGTCAGGCCTTCCCCGTTCCTGTCTCCTTGTGCCTTTGTATGGGCTGGATTATTAGCAAGCTCGTCGCCGTGCGTATTACCGAGGTTATGCTCCCGATAAGATTTCAGTTGCGCAACGAATTTCTGGTTGCCTGCTTTCAAGACCGGCGCGATGGTTGCAAACTCAGGATCGGTGTCGTGTACCTGATGTTCTGGACCGTCTTTATGTTTGACGGTAATTTTTGTGCCTTCTTTTGTATCGACTTTAATGATGGTTTCGCCGTGCTTATCTTTGATTGTTGCCTGACGAGACACATCACGACCGTGGGTATCCTTATGGATTCCCCCCTGCGTCGCATAAACCCACTCTTTCCCTTCTGTCGAAAAAGTACCCGTCAAATATAGCTTATCCTCACCTGGCGCAGGCTGGCTTGCTGCGGTTGGCGACGCATCGCTTATAACATCGGTACGCGCGGCGACCTGAGTGTTTGGGGGGACTGCTCCTTGTTGGCCACGCTTGAAATAAGCTCCATCATGGTTTTTTCCAAATGCTTTGTCATAAGCCCCTCTAAGAGCAGCAGCGGCTTTAGGATCGCCGAGAGCTTTTCCTGCTTCCTGCAAAGCACGTTCAGGAAAATTGTTTCCGTTAAAAGACCACTCTTGATCGGGATC
>Ga0265331_10000754_pt1 | contig 27037 bp, 19 predicted proteins | sample 41923metaG_FD_202088 | JGI IMG/M metagenome (GOLD analysis project Ga0265331, IMG submission 202088) | Rhizosphere microbial communities from Carex aquatilis grown in University of Washington, Seatle, WA, United States - 4-19-23 metaG | ecosystem: Host-associated > Plants > Roots > Rhizosphere... | reverse complement strand
GGATATTCGGGCCGACACAGCGAACAATCTTCAGCGATCCTCTCGACCATGACGTCGATATGATGCTGATCGATGGACCGCACGGCTATCCTTTTCCCGAGCTGGAATATTTCGCCTTCTACAAGCGATTGAAGCCAGGCGGCATTCTGATCGTCGACGACATCCACATTCCGACGATCTACAATCTCTATAAGTTCCTGTTGCAGGACGACAGTTTCTATTCGCATGGCGTGGCGGCGACGACCGCGTTTTTTGAACGCTCCAACGCTCCGGCCTTCGATATGGAGAGCGACGGCTGGAAATTGCAGCGTTACATTGTTCAAGGCTTTCCGGCGGTCGGCCATGAAGATTTGAGCGTCGGCCATGTCTTGCCGATCAAATTGCTTTTCGACGGAAAATTCGACGGCGCGCCCTTAACGCGGGGCTTCTCGTGGCAAAACGGCCGGCCGGTGACGGAGGGACGCTCCTCCGTCATCGACATCAAAATCGCCTGCGATGCGCCGCGTAAGGTGAAGCTGAGCTTCGACATAGAACCGATTTGCGTCCAGGACCGCCAGGATCATGGCCCAGGATTTATGCTCGCGGTGGCGGGCAAACCGGTCCGGGCTTTCCAATTCGACACTTCAGACCGGCGGATGATCGAGGTGGAAGCGGAAACCGACGGTTCGGAGACCTTACGCATTGAATTCTGGCACTCTGGCGTTTTCGGCGCCCACGCGCTGCCGCACTGGAAAAAATCGTCCTGGGCGTGGTTCGACGGCCGCATGTTGAATTTCTGGCTCTATTCGATCGGCGTGGCCGACGCTAACGGCCTGGAATCCGACATTAATACGCTCCACGGCGCGGAGGGCCTGGTCTCTTTTGATTATGACGACCGACGCTTCAGCTTCCTTGTCGACGATCGCGACGATGCGATTCAGCGTTTTCACGCCGCCGGCAGGTTTTATGGACTCGAACAATTGGAGATCGTTCGTCGTTTGGCGCCGTCGCGCATCAGCATCCTCGACGCCGGCGCCGGCGCCGGCGCCGGCAATGATGCGGTGTTCTTGAGCAAATTCCTGGACGCTCAAAGGATCGTCGTTTTCGAGCCGGATTCGCGAAAACACGCGCTGTTGCGACTGAATTGCGCGCTAAATGGCGTTGAAGAAATTGACCTTTCCGATTCCACGCAAACAACCGGCTCCGCTCTCGAAATGGCGCGGAGTCTAGCCAAGCAGGATGCGGTCAGGAACGCGCGTTTCGGTCTCGTGAGGATCAATATCGAAGGCGCCGAACTGGATTTTCTCGAAACATTCGCGGATATGATCCATCGCGACAGACCTCTTCTGCTCATAACGACGAAGGTGGAGAATTTGCGCAAATGTTTGAACCAAATCGACCGCCTTGGCTATATCGTCGCTCGGCAAACGGAGGCGTCTCCTCAATTTATTAGTTACCTTCTGCTCAACAAGCCCGGAATGAGCAGCGCGCCTACGGCCGCCGTTTCGCCCTAGCTGGGCGCCGGAAGAGAAATCAGGTCACTTCCAGGGCTCGGTGCCGATCCATTGATACTGGACGCCCTTATAATGATCCTCGGGGCTATATAGAGGCACATCGAGCCCTAGTGTGGTCGCCGAAAGCTGCCCCATCGCGGCGAGCAGGTTGAAGGTCGACACGACGCGTTGGGTCTGCCCCAACACCACCGCAATGCGCGCATTGACCAATGTCGTTTGCGCGTTCAATATTTCCCAGGTCGTGCGCTGCCCATATTTTAGTTCCTCGCGAAGACCCGCAAGCGCCGCATCCGCCTTGTCCGACTGTTCCCGCGCAGCGGCAAGGTATCTTCCAGACTCCTTCCATGCCGCCCAGGCCGCTTCGATGGATTGATGTATCTGATCTATTTGCTGATCATACACAAACTTCGCCTCGGCGAGTTTTTCCTTGGCTTGCCTTATTCCTGCGTAATTAACGCCGCCCTCGTAAATAGGCATGCTTAGTTGCACGTTTGCGGCGCCTTGGAAGAATCTTTGTTGCCCTGATCCGGCGTAATTATACTGCTGTCCCACCTGGCCGCTTAATCCTACCGTGGGAAGCAGTTGTCCTTCCGCCAGCTTCACGCTGAGTTCGGTGACATCTATATTATAACGCGCCGCGACGGAGAGCGGGTGTTCGGCGTCCGCACGACGGAGCGCCTCGGCGAGATCCTTTGGCAAAAGCCTGTCCAGCGGCACCGTCGGCGCCAGATTTTTCGCCGGCTTGCCGATTTGCTGACGATAGACCGACAGACTTGTCCTGAGATTCACATAGGCGGTCGAAAGATCCTGTTTTGCTTGTGCGAACGAGGTCTCGGCCTGATAGACGTCGGTCAGCGTCGCATCGCCGCCCTTCAAGCGCTCCTTCGTCATATCGACCTGATTGGCCATGATGCGCACGTAATTCTCGCGGAGATTCAGAATGGCGATGTCGCGTTGCACATTCATATAGGCGGTCGCGCCTGCGCCCAGCACGGTAAGCTCGATGTTGCGCAAAATCTCCCGCGATTGATGAATTTGCGCCTGGGCTTGATCGACCCCGTTGACCCCACGGAACCCATTGAAAACATTCAAATTCACGACAAGCGCGGCACCCGACGGAATGGTGAATGTTCGCGTCTTTTGAGTTGGATTGAGAATGTCCTGCTGCAGGCCGCCGTAATTCCCCTGCACAGTCGCCGTCGGCAGAAAACTTCCGCGCGCCGCGGGAAGGTTTTCGTCGACGCTGCGCGTATCCGCCCGCTGAGCGTTCAATTGCGGATTGGCGAGATAAGCGTTAGCCAAGGCCTCCTTGATGGTTTCGGCATGCACGCTTGTCGCGAAGCAGATGCAGAAAGCAACAATGCCTATGCCCCAGTTTCCACGCATTCTCACACCTTAACCCTTGTTGACCCGCACACCCTGCGCCTTGACGTTCGTCCCCGGGGGTTATCCTATTGTTCTATGAAGGTCTTCCTGAGCGAAGAAGACAGCGGCGAAACCAGATATTCGAGCGCCGTGCGCTCTCCGCCGGAAACGATCACCTCGGCGGGCATGCCGGCTTGCAGGCGTGCGCGATAGTTCTGCGGAATATCGGCTCGACTGATTGAAATTCTCCCGAGATAATATTGCTGCTTGCTCGCCTCATCCAGCAGGCGATCATGCGACAGCGTGTCGATCACCCCCATCATAACTGGCAAGGTGCGCGAGTGAAACGCCGGGAAGCGTATCTCGGCGTTCTGCCCTTGATGCACGCTGTCGATGTCGTTGGTGGAAAACTGCGCCTGCACAATCAGCCGCTCATCGTCCGGGATAATATCGAGCAGCGCTTCTCCGGGACGCAGCACCTGACCGAGTGTGAACACCTTGATGTTCTGCACAGTTCCGGCGCGCGGCGCCGTCACATCCACCCGGCGCAGCACATCCCGAGCGACAATCCCGCGTTGACGATAGTCGCCGATCTTCTGACGCACTTCCAGCAACGAATTGGCGACTTCCTCCAGGAACTTCTGCCGCAATTGGGCGATTTGAACGTGGATTTCGTTGATGGCGCCTTGCGCCTTCGCCATATCGGAAATCGTCTTGCCGATCACCCCTTCGAGCCTGGTCCGTTCGCGCTCCATAGAGAACACGCGATTGGCGGGAACCAATTGTCTCGACAAAAGCTTGCGCAGGCTAACCAATTCCTCGTTGATATATTTGACCTGCCCCTCGGTAGAGGTCTTCTCGATCTGAATACCCTCGATCTCCGTCTTCAACTGAGCGGCTTTAGCTTCGAGAATTTCGATCTGGCCCTTAAGCGACGAGCGCCGTTCGTTGAATTGGCCGACTTCGTCCTCGACCAATTTGGCGAAGATCGGATCTTGCTCGTAATGATCGAATTCGCTCGGCCAAGCGATGGAGTCGCGGTTGTCTCGTTCGGCGAGCAGTCTCGCCTCCAATGCGAGCGCCGACCGAAGCTGGCCTCCCAGAAGATCGGAATTGGCTTGCGCCTGAACTTTCTCAAGGCGAACCAGAACTTGTCCTTGCTCTATCCGCTCGCCTTCCTTGACGAGAATTTCCTGAACAATCCCGCCCTCCAAATGCTGCACGGTCTTTTTGTTGGTTTCCGTGGAGATGAACGCCGGCGCGACAACCGCGCGATCGAGTTTGGCGACCGCCGCCCATCCACCGGCGACGCCGAAGGTCAGGAAGATCAAGCCATAGCCGGCGAGGGCGAATTTGCGCCACTCAGTCGTGGGTTCTTGAACTCTCATTTCTGCCCTGCTCCAGATACTCTAGCCAGGGGTGTAGGTGGGGAATTTGACGGAACTGGGGAGGCGATCAAGCGCTGCAAAATCGCGTCGCGCGGACCAAAGGTTTGCACAGCGCCATCGGCCATCACGAGTATTTTGTCGACCGCGGTTAGAATATTCACCTTGTGCGAAATGATCACGACGGTCGTTTGCTGCGCCTTCAATTTTTGAATCGACCGCAACAAGGCCTCTTCGCCGGCCGCGTCGAGGTTGGCGTTCGGTTCGTCGAGAACGACAAAACTCGGTTCTCCGTAAAGCGCCCGCGCCAAGGCCAATCTCTGCCGCTGACCGCCCGATAGCGTGTGCCCGCCTTCGCCGATCTGCGTATTATAGCCATCCGCGAGATGCTGAATGAGTTCGTGGCACCCAGACAGCGTGGCGGCCGCGATCACCGCCTCCGGCTCGCCGTCCTGAAAGCGGGCGATATTATGCGCGACGCTGCCCGCAAAGAGCTCAACGTCTTGGGGCAGATATCCGATATATTGCCCGAGTTCCTGAGGATCCCAATGCGCGATGTCGCCGCCGTCGAGGCGAACCGCGCCCCTCAAGACGGGCCACACGCCGACCAGCGTGCGCGCGAGACTGGATTTGCCGGCGGCGCTGGGGCCAATCACGCCGATAACTTCACCGGGGGCGAGCTCGAAATTTATCCCTTTCAGGATGATCGTTTGCGGGTTGCTCGGCGCGCCCGCGATCAGATCCTTGACCAGCACCGCGCCTCTGGGCCGCGGCAGCGACATCTTCGCAAAACCTTCCCCGGCGACATTGAAAAGATTTTTCAGGCGCGCATAAGCCGCGCGCGCGTCAATGAAGCCCTTCCAATTGCCGACCGCCATTTCAATCGGCTGTAACGCGCGGCCGACCAAAATCGAGCCCGCCACAATGGCGCCTGGGGAAATTTCGCGCGCAATCACCAAATGCGCGCCTGTTCCCAGGATGATCGTTTGCAAAAACAGCCGAAAGAATTTGGTGAAGGCGATAATCACACCGGCGCGGTCGCTCGCCACCGCCTGCTGGGCGAGAACGGCGTCATGCTGGTTCAGCCAAAGGTTCTTGAGCGGCTCGACCATGCCCATCGCTTGCAAAACCTCGGTGTTTCTGAACACCGCACTGGCGCTTTGACCTGCGCGCGCATTGGCCGCCGACGCTGAATTAAGGTGCTTCTTGGTCATGACCTCGTTCAGCACGGTCAGACCGAGCGTCACAATGCTGCCCACCAGCGCGATGAGGCCGAACCAAGGGTGCAACAGGAAACAGGCCGCCACGAAAATCGGAAACCACGGAGCGTCGCACAGCGCGATCAACCCGGATCCCGTCAGAAATCCGCGCAGAACGTCGACATCGCGCAGACATTGCACATGGCCCCCATTGGGCATACGAACATTGCCCCTATGTATCGCCTCGAACACCGGACCGGCGATTTTCTCGTCGAACAATAATCCCGCCCGAACCAAGATGCGCGAGCGCAGCCACTCCAAAAGCGCATAGACCAACAACAATATGCCAGCCAAAATCGTCAGCGCGATCAAAGTCGTTTCGCTACGGCTGCCGACCACGCGATCGTAAATCTGCAGCATATACAATGGACTGACAAACATCAGCAAGTTTATGAAAAAACTGAATATCATCGCCGTGAAAAATATCGGCAATGTCTGCTTAACGCCCTGATTAAGGCGGCCAGCACTTTGGAGACTATTTGGTAATAGCTGCGACATGACGCCTTGATTCCGAGAGTTGCGCTTGACGCCCTTTATCATCGTAAAGGGCCGGCGACAGTGGCTCGCCGATTAACCCTTTTTTCTCACGCCAGTCAAATTCGAGCGCGCAAGCGGAGTAACCCACTGGAGTCGAACTCACTACACATGAGCGACGAGATCGTGAAGCGTTTGTTGCTGCCCGACAATGCTGATCGAGCTGCCGTCGTTGAAGGTCATCGTCACGCTTTCCATCACGGGTGGGCCGCCACTGGTCGCTTGTGGGCTAATGAAGACATATTTTTGTTGCGACACGACAACTGAAGCATTGGGCGTTTCGCTGAGAAATAAATCGAGCGTCTGAAGGAATTCGGAGGCGGTCAAAACCTCGTTCAAATTGGTCCCGCCCCCCATGGAAATAACAATATTTTGCGCGCCCACAGCATTGGCGGTCGGCGAGGCGGCGCCGTCGGCATGCGTCGTCGTATGGTCGACGATCGACGCCACGTGGACATTCGCGGCGTTCGCGATGTCGTTCAATGCGGACTGCACGTCCGCCGCCGTTCGCGCCGCGGCGTTGACCTGAAGCGTAATGAATATATTGTTTTCGACGAGAAACGCGCCCGCCGAACCCGTTTGAGTCTGGACCGACACATAGGACGGCAGGCTGGTCAAACTCGCCGGCAAGGAATCGACGACCGTCGCATCCTCGTGATAGGCGACATTCGCGTTTAGTTGCGGCGTCGTCCCCGCGTGATCAAGGCCCTGCTGCGCGTCGATAAGGACCACGAGCGGCGCCGCGACGCCAGTCGAGGCGCCGCCGACATAGGCCTTCGTCGCCAGCAACGCATAATCAGAATTATTGTTCGACCACGGCGCGGAGAGTGACGCCGACGCCGACTGTTCGCCGACGTCGAAAGCGGCGGGTTGATGAGGCAGCGGAATGTGATTGAGCTTCGCCATCAAATCCAATGTCGAGACTACGTCGGAGTAAAGCCATCCCGTGGACGAGCCCGCGGCCTTGATCGGCGTAAAGTCAGCGCTGGCGACGGACGACTCCAGTTCCGAAAGAACCGATTGAACAAAGGATGCGTGTCCCGAGCCAAAGCCGCCATCGCTGTCGCTCGCCTCGAACAGCGACTGAGTCGCTGCGGGCGTCACGACCGTCGGAGCGGACGCCGTCTCATAGGCGCTCGCGGCGAAAACCACCGCCGACGCAATCGCCAACTGCTCCTCGCTCCAATTCTGACCGGACTGGGCCAGATTGTCGCTTTTCAGCGACTCCACAACGCTTATGGTCCAGGCGGGGCCCGGCGCGGACGCGCTCCCCGCTCCCGCGTCGGCCTTGTGCGCGCCGTCCTTATGTGATTCGTCGGCCTTGGCCTGCCCGGGCGTCTTGAAGAACGCGGTTCCCACCACGATGATCAGCAGCGCCGCCGGATGCATCAAAACATTAGAGCTGTCGCCCGCGCCCCGCGGCGTCAGCCTGTGGCGCGAGAGCAGATTTTCCACCATCGAGCGGAAGTCATAACCGCGCGCCACGCCGTCATAGGCGGGGCTGGCGATCAAATATTGCCCGCCTATTCGCGCGAAATGGGCGACGGGCTCGCTATCGTCCTCGCGACAGAAAACGAACCACGGGTCGCCTTCGTCAGTCAGCCCGCGATCCGTCACGACCCGCATGCCGCCCTGAATCAGCGCAGCTTCGACCCGGTAAAATTCGGCGAGTTCCTGGGGGGTCCAATCTCTGGGGCGATTGCGGACGGACGGGAAGGCAGCAATATTATGCCCTAGCATGAAACCACCCTGCTCCGTGATTACTCGTCGCCAAACAAAATCTCGAAGGTCACGGGGTCGTAATACCGCATCAGAGTTTTCACAAAGTCGCGCGGCCTCACGTGCAGTGCCTTCGCCCATACGTCCAAACGATCCGGCGGAATGCGCCCGCGACCGTTCTCCAGCTGGGATACGAAGGTATAATACTCGGTTCCGACGAGACCCGCCAGCTCCCTCTGCGACAAGCCGGCTTGCTCACGCAATTCGCGCAGCCAGCGACCGCCGACGCGGCGCATTTCCAGCACATCCGAATTCGTGCGCTTCTGCGGGTTGCCATACATGGCGCTGCTTTCCTCTCGATTCCGAGAACGCTGTGGTATTTGTACAACTATATAGCATAAACAACACTACTGCGTCTATATCTTAAGCCCATTTTTGTCGTTTTATTTCAATTAGCCAGTCAGACGCCGGTCTCGTATTATCGCCCCATTCGTCGATCTTTCTGATCAAACCAGCCTACCCGTCGGGCTTCCTGCCAGTCGCTAAATAGAAACCCCGCCGCACTTGGCGCAGCGGGGTTGCGGTTTTGGCGCCCCAACGATCCGTAGCCCTGGCGATTCAAGGCTTTCGCCGCCGCCTTTACGACAATGGGCATGCGCGATTGCGAATCGGCAAAGATTCGGCCGCCGCCCGAAGGATTTTACGCGTTGCCGCTCGTCGCCTGTTGTTGCGCCGCTTGTTCGCGTAGGCGCTTGTCAAGCTCCTGGGTTGCGTCGACGAGCGCCTTCAGCACCGCTCCGGCCTGATGGCCGGGGATCAGCAGAGTGCCCGAGGGCCGCTCCTCGCCGTTTGGACCGACCGCCACGCACTCAATGCGCAGAATACCGTTGTGAATGGCGGCGGCCTTCAGGCCGTCGATAAGGACTACGGACATTTGAATTTCTCCTTCTCTACCGGTTCATCTGTCCGACTCGAGACGGTCCGGCGCCGCGGCGTTTCGTCTCGTCAGCCGGCCTCAAGAAAACGGCGGGGAGCCGAAGCTCCCCGCCGCCAATTTCTTTCTGTCTAGCGTCTTACCGAGCCGTTTAGCCTCGGATCGCCGCCAGTTTAGGCGACAAAGTGGATGTTGCCGGCCGTCAACTGGGTCAGGCTCACGCCGGTCAGCGTCACGATGTCCGAGACCGCGATTAGGTTGCCAGTAGCCGTGGAGGTCGTCCCGGCCGTGGCGTGCGCATCGAGATCCAGGTCCGCGATCACCGTGTTGCCCTGCAGGTTCTGATAGGCGACGAGCAGATGAACTTCATTGCCCACAGCCGCAGGAGCGAAGCCAGCCCCGCCGATCGCGCCGGTTCCCGCCAACGTATTCGCCAACGCCGCTGCGTTCGCAAACGAACCGTTGCCGATGACGAGGACGTCAGCATTATGGGGCCCAACAACGGTTCCGCCGGTGGTTACGTTAGCGAAAACTGCGTTTCCAATCAGAGACGTGGCGTCGCCAGCAATGTCGCTGAAGCTCCAGTGGGTGTCGCCGTTCGCCAACAAGCCGTTCGGAGTCTGATATTTACCCCAAGCCGACACCGAGAAATCCAACACGTCCCCGCCGGCTCCGGCGACGAAGTGATTGACCGTCGAATTGTCGACGCTGGTGCCGCCCGCGCCCGCTTGAGCGGGGTTCGAAACATCGGCGCCGGTGGCGGCTCCGGTGATCAGGAACGGGTCCTTCGTGTTGGTCAGGGAGTAGACGGCGCCCCACCATCCGCCTTGAGCCACGTCGCCGGTGCCCACGATCGTTCCCCCGACGGCGCCGAGAGAAGAGAACGAGGTCAACGCCGAACCCGGAGGATTGATGCCGCCGCCAGTGGTGGTGCCGATCGCGTCAAAGAATTCGATATGGTCGCTGGCGGTGTGGCCAGCAGCCAGGTTGATCGTATCCTTGCCGCCGTCGGTGCCGATGGTGTCGGCCTGAGTCAGGCTCAGCGTTCCGGTGAGCACATCATTGCCCAGCGAACCGATGATGATGTTGCCCGCCGTCTGCGAACCCGTGATGGTGTCGCCCGTCGCCACGGTGAAGCCGGAGCCGAGCGTCGGGATGAAGTTCGAGTCGCCGCCGCGCATCAACAGACCGCCAACGGTGCTGTTCGTGCCCGACAACGAGGCGTCGAGAATGAACGCGTTGGTCGAAGCGCCGAAATTCGGGTCGACGCCAAAGCCGCCCAGCGCGGGGTCCAGGTCCACGTTGAGGAAGGTGGCGCCGGCCGTCGTGTCGTGGATCACCAGGTCGTTGAGGTTATTGACAGCGCCGGGCGGAACTGCGGCGAAGTCGAAGATGCCGCCGTCACTGCCTTGAACGCCGCCAGGGCCGATTCCGCCGAGGAAGGGATAGCCGAAGGCGATCCCGCTATCCCCGGTGATCGTCACATGCTCGCCGAGGGCCGGAGCCGGAACCAGCGAAACAGTGCCGAAATTGTCGGTATTCGCCGGGAATATGCCCGACGGAATCGCGCCCACAGCGTCGAACTGGATGTTCGTGAAGCCGGTCAGCAAAACGTTGCCCAGATCGCCATGCGCCGCCGTGGTGCCGACCTCCAAGGGATTGAAGGTGTTGCCCTCGGAGATCGTCAACAGGGCTTGGGTGCCTGCGGTGGTGGGGTTAACGGAGGTAACGGTGAGGCTGTGGAAGAAGCCGTTGTCCTGCGCATCCACCGTCAACGCGTTCACGACATTGTTGATCGTCACGCCGGCCTTCGACGCCGTCAGATACAGGATGTCGTTGATCGTCGACGGCAGGTTCGTCATGTTGATGGTGCCGCCAATGCCATCGGCAAAGACCGGACCGCCAACGGCCAGCTCCTGGAAGTTGGTCACGCCGGCGAAGGTCGTCGTCGAAGTCGTGTCCGCCACGAGGCTGGTCACGACGATCGTGTTCTCGAAGCCGGTATTGCCGGTGGCGGTCAACTTGCCGATCTGCGCCAGGCTCTCGCTGCTGACGTCGAGCCAGTTCGCGCCGTTCGGATCGCCCTTGAACAGGGTCAGGGCGGTGTCGCCGTCGAGCAAGCCCCAGGCGCTGCCGCCCAGGCTCAGCGAGCCGTAGGCATTGCTGGTGATGCCCGAAGCCGCGCCGTTGATCGTCACGCTGCCGCCGGTCGCGCCCGAGGCGTCGATCGTCGCCAGATTGGCCCAGTTGCCGGAGACGTCCGTGCCGAGCGTGACATTGCCGTTGCCGAGCAGCGTAATGGCGGTCGCCGCATTGACGTTGGTGTTATAGAGCGCGCCATGCAGGATGTCGGCGTTGTCGGTCAGCTGCAGGAAGTCGCTGCCTTTGGTCGTCAGAGCCCAGGTGCCGTAGCTCAGATTCGCAGCCGTTACCCCGGGAATTCCCCCCGGAGCGCCGTCGCTGCCGATGGCCAGCGTATCGGCGGTGATGGCCGCCGTCGCATATGTGCCCGGCGCGATCGCCGGAGTATGCGCATAAGGCCCGCCGACGAGCGCGAAGGAGTTATTCGTCCCGTAGACGCTGTCCTGGAGGTTGATGTGGATGGTGTTGCTGAGGCTGCCCAGGCCAGCCTGGAGCAGAACGCCGAACACCGGCGAGCCACGCGTGGCGGTGAAGCCCGAGACATTGAGGTTCTGCAGAACCGTACCCAGGCCGTCGTTCGACAGGCCGAGCTGCAGGGTTTCGCTCGAATTGACGTCGTTCACGGTCGTCAGGCCGGTGATCGTGCCGGCGAATCCGCCAACCTGAAGCACCGCCGGCGGAGGAACCAGACCACCGATGCCGCCGTCGTATATGACAGTGACATTGGCCGTCGACACGCCGCTCAACGTGACGTTCGGAACCACCGCGTCATTGATCGTCGAGCCGACCAGCAGGCCGATCGACACGTTCAGCGTGCCGTCCTTGTTGGTGTCGACAATCGAGTCTGTCGGGTTCAGCGAATTGCTATTGACGATGCCGAGCGTGCTGGTGACCAGCGGAGCGTTGAAGATCGCGCCGACGGCGCCGGTGGTGATGGTGTCTATGGCGCCCGTGAGCGTGAAGGTCGTGCCGAGGATCGGCGCCAGGCTTTGCTGGGCCACAGCAGCGGTGATCTCCGCCTCGGCCGCAACTACCGTCGAATAGGCGGCGGTGACATTGGCGATGATGTTCTGCACGGCCTGGAAGGTCGGGCCGCTCGGAGCGGTCGGAATGAGGAAGGAGTTGGTCTGCGAAGCCTGGGCGTAAAACTCGGAAACCGCGACCTTGTTGTTGAGCGTCTGCTGACGCTGCAGCGCGGCCGGATCGTTGCCGCTATAGGTCAGGAAGGCGTCGACGAACTGGCCGAGCACATTGGTATAGGCCGTGGCTTGGGGCGTGCCCGCGGCTTCGGCGGCGAGGATCTGGCCCGTCCAATAGGTCACGCCAGGCGCGATGCCCGCCTGGTTCGTCGGACCGCCCAGATTGGTGTAGAGGGCGGTGATGAACGCCGACGGGGTCAGGCTGCCGTAATTGGTGTTGTAATAAGCGGTAACCGCGGCCGAGTTGTTCGGACCGGTCATCTGGGCGGCGAGCGTCTGGAACTGCGCCACTGTGGCGGGGGTGCCGGCGGCCTGCTGATAGGTCAGTCCCAGGGAGCCTGCGAAGCCGACATAGTCGGAGTAGTCGGCCACGCGATTGTAGAGCGTGATGAAAAGAGCGTCGATCGCATTCAGGACTGTGGGTGCGGGCGTAGCCATTGGGGGCTCCTGTTCTCTAAGAAACTTTCGTTCGAATTCGCGACGTTCCTCACTTGCACTCAATGGCAATGGCGAGTCGACGCATTCCGACTTTCGTCGCCCGTTAACTAGGTCTTTCCAAAGCCGGTGTCAAGAATGCTATAGGGGCCCCTACAAATTTCCTTAATTAGTAGTGCACTTCGGCGATTCAACCCCCGGTGGCGCGATAAGGTAAAGCGTAAACCGTTTACGCTTTACCTTTTACCCTCTACCGCGTATGTTTTACCGCGTACGGTAACCTCCGGAGCGACGCCATGTGGACCATTGCTCTCGTAACGCAAAAGGGCGGCAGCGGTAAAAGCACGCTGGCCATTGGTCTCGCGGTCGCCGCGCTGCAGGCTGGCGAGCGCGTCTATATGTTGGAGACCGACAAGCAGGGCACGGTCACTAATTGGGCGCTGAGGCGCAATTCCGAGGAGCCTGGGGTAGACCGGGTGAGCGGCGGGGCCGAACTCGACAGAGCGCTCAAGCTGCTCGCGACGCGCGGATATACGTTGGCGATCATCGACACGCCCGGCGTCGACAGCGTAACCGTCACCGCGGCGATCCGCGCCGCCGATCTTTGCGTGATTCCGGCCCGTCCCTCGCCGGCCGACATCGAGGCCGCCAATCCGACCCTCGACGCGATTCGCAGATTAGGCCGCCCCTTCGCTTTTGTCCTCAATCAGGCGCCGAGCCGCAGCTTTCGGCTCTCCGAAGCGGCGGCGGCGCTCAATCTCTGGGGTGTGCTCGCTACGCCCTACGTCGTCCAGCGCAACGACCATCAAGACGCCCTCGGCGCCGGGCTCGCCGTGACCGAATACGCGCCCGCCGGCAAAGCCGCCGATGAAATCCGCGCCTTATGGGTGTGGATCAAGAAGCGGTTGAATGTAAAAGAGGCCAAATATGACGAACACCGCGCCGCAAGCTAAGCGCCGCTCCCTGGCCGATCTCGCCGCCGCCGCGCCGGCCGCTCCCGCCTCGGCCGCGCCGCGCGAAGAGCCGCGCGCCGCCGCGCTCCCCGCCCAGCCCAGCATTCGAACGGCCAAATATCCGAGCGCCACCGTCTATCTGCCGCCGCGGGCGATCCGCCTGCTGAAGGAAATCGGACTTGAAGAGAATCGCCGGTTGACTGACATATTGGCGGAAGCTCTCGACGATTGGCTTGTCAAAAACGGCCACCCCTCTCTCGATCGACTCGGCCAATGATGGCGGTATACCGTTTACCTCATACGGTAAAATGCAGCACGCGGCGCGAAAGCGGCTCAAGGAAATGACGGCATGAACAAGCGCCAGCGCCTCGATCTGATGCCGCGCGACCAATTCGCAAGCTTGTCGCTGCACGCCAAGAACGACTATCTGCAAAAGCTCGCTGAAAAATTTGCCGCCCAGGACAATCGCGCCTATATCCCGCTCGACAAAGACGCGCTCAGCCGCCTGCGGCGCTACTACAGCCGCCGCGTGTTCGCCGACCTTCAACTCGAACACAGGCCCGAAACCGGACTCGACGGCGCGCTACGCCGACTTGGGGAGGCCATCCGTGACGCCGACCGCTCCACCGACATAGAGGCCGCTCTGGCGCAGGAGCTGCCCAAGCGCGTTCTCCGGGCGCCGCCGACCGACGACTCTCAGCTCATGTTCTTCGTCCCGGCCGTTTACGACGCGCCTATCAAGGACGATGTCAATCTCATGGACGTCGCGCCCTTCGCGCTTGGCAAGAACATGCGCACCGACGTCATCACCTACGAACTCAAGGATTGTCTGATCACCATCGAGGGCGGCGCCGAGATCGGCATCGCCACGGTGTTCGACTACGATATTTTCCTCAACATGGTGTCGCATCTCGCCGAAGAAACGAGAAAGTTCCGCCTCGACGAAAGCAAAGGGCTTCGCCCGAGCCTGCCACCCAAGCTCTATCGGCCGAATGTCGCCCATATTCTGAAATTCTGCCGTCGTCAGAGCGGCGGACGCCAATATGAGGAAGTCGAGGACGCCCTCCGCCGCCTGGCGAAGACCTCCATCACCATCACCAATCTCGCCGGCGGAAAACGCCGTCAGGTCGACACGCGCCCGCTGCTAGGCGAATATCGCGTCATCAGCAAAACCGGAACGGGTAAAGTCGACCAGATCGAGATCCGTATCCCCGATTGGGTTTACCTCAGCGTCGTGCGCGCCGACAAAACCCTTCCGCTGCTCACGCTGAACACCGACTATTTTCTCATCAGTTCCGGTCTCGGCCGCTTCATCTACCGCCTCGCACGCAAAGCCGCGGGAAAAAACGAAGCGCGTTACACCGCCCGTGATCTGCATAAGCGCAGCGGCTCACCGCAGGAATATCGTTTTTTTCTGCGCGACCTTAAGGAATTCGTCACCCGCACGCAGGCTTTCCCAATGCCCGACTATGACCTCGTCCTCGGTCAGGGCAAGGATGGTCCGGTGTTGCTGATGAAGCGGCGGGGAGCGCTCGCCTCCGAAGAGTCCGACGCACCGCTGCTGGCCGCGCTCGAAGGCTAGAAGTCAATTTTGTCGGCTCTCTCCGTCTATCGCCCACGACAAATTTCCCCCTTCGCGCGTTGCTCTTCCAAGCCGTTTCGTCCGCTTTCTCCAAGGAAAAACGCGAGATCCAGCCTGTGGATAAATTTTGTCGCCGCCGTCTATCGCCCACGACAAACCGTCTATCGCCCACGACAAGCCGTCTATCGCCCACGACAAACCGTCTATCGCCCACAAAACACGCTGTAACATCTTATTTTTACGGCGCTTTTCGGCCCCTAAAACTAAGAGTAAAACTAATAAAACTTATTAAAACGCCTGCGGCGCATTTTTTTCTCCAACTAAATACATTTTACGGTAAACCGTAAAAACCCGCGGAGCACCTCACCGAACTTAAACAGCTCGGGTCCCTGGCTTGAAACGCCTTCGCCAAACCACGGCAAATCGCAACAGCTCCTTTGCTCCGGGTGGCGCGGAAGGGCTTTTTTGAGTTCCAATCGCCAAAATCAAAGACCGCATCGCCAATACGGCGGAAACACATTCCGCCGCTTCTCTTTTCTACATCTTTGTATTTAGTCCATTAACTTATTTCATCCGCAAGACGGGCTTGCCTTTTGTCTTGCAAATTAATCCAAGGATTGAACTTTTCGGCGCATCCCGACGTGATCGCGGGCCATGAATTCATCGCTCGGTTCGATAAGCGTCGATGAAGATGAAGCTGTCACGGGCGATCGGCGCGGATCACGCGCCTTGGGGGAGGGAACAGGTCAAGGGATGCATGGCTTCGCGATAGCGCGCGATCACGGTTGTGGGGTCGCCGGATTCTCGTATCACTCCATTGTCAAGCCAAAGGACACGATCACACAGCGTCTCTAGATAATCTAGACTGTGCGAGACGATCAAAATCGTGCCCGTCTTTGCGAAATCGACGAGATACTCCTCGCATTTCGCTTGAAACTCCTCGTCGCCGACCGACAGCGCTTCGTCGACGATGAGGATATCGGCGTCCGCATGGGCGCAGATGGCGAAAGCGACCCGGGCGACCATGCCGCTGGAATAGGTGCGCATGGGCTGTTCGAATGCCGGGCCTATATCGGCGAAGGCGGCTATCGACTCCATGCGACGATCGATTTCCCGATGCTTCAACCCAAGAATGGCCGCGCCGATCCGAGCGTTCTCCTGGCCGGTCAACAGGCCGTCAAAAGCCGATCCCAGTGCGAGGATCGGCGCAATGCGTCCACGCACGTCAAAGAATCCCCGGGTCGGCTGGGTGATCCCGCACAGCATCTGCAGCAGCGTCGTCTTGCCGGCGCCGTTGCGGCCGATGATTCCGACCCGCTCGCCCTTTGCGACGTCGAAGCTCACATCGGATAACACCCACTTCTCCGTGTAGAATTTCTTCCACAGGCCGAAGACGATCTGTTTCAACTGATCGTTCTGGTGATGATAGAGCTGAAACGCCTTGCCGACGCCCGAGCAGCGGATAATAAACTCAGCTGACATCGACGACGACCGAGCGGCGGCGCGCGAACAAGCGATAGCCGGAAAGCAGAGCGGCGCGGAACATTTCGATGTAATCCCCCACAGTGTTGAGCCGCTCGGCTCTGACGCCGCCGCGCGGCGATAGCGCCAACATATAGAATATCCTCATCGCAAAAATCAAAATCGGCGGGGGCGCGCGCTTTCGAACGAAGCAGAAACTGGTTCGCCTCTCGATGCGCGCGTAAAAACACTTGAGCGCGCTGTTTTGGGAAGATTCCGAGACGACCCCGGCTGCGAAACTGGCCGCATGTTGCGCATCCCTTGCGTCGCGGCTAAAATGGACGCGGTTCTCCTCGAGCAGGCCGCCAAGATAACGGGCTCAGCCCCGTTGCGATAATTCTCTCGAGTAAGCGTCGCGCCAATTTGCCTTTATTGGCTGCGGCGAAGGGGTGTAGCGGGTTCGAAAGGCGAAGGGCGGTCAATGCAAAAGCGTATTTCCATCGCGGTGATTTTAATGGCGCTTTCCGGAGCCGCGGCCCATGCCGAGGACGACCGGGCCGAATTGGCTCCCTTGCTGAAAAGTTCCGCCAAACAAGACTTTAAAATCCTCGACGATACAGGTCTTGGCGATGCGGAGCGCTCCAAGACCGCGGCCAACCGCAAGCAGCGCAAGCAGACGGAGGAACGCGCCGCCGCTTCCGCTTGGCGCTCGACGCCGGTCTCCAGCGAAGAGGCGCCGGGTTATATCGTGCGACCGCCGCCGCCCTTGCCCTGGACCGGCTTCTATATTGGGCTAAACGCCGGCGGCGTGTTCGGCCAAAACCAAAACGTCAATACAACCACCTTGGACGCTTTCAACCCTCCCGTCGGCGCCTTCTCCGCAAGCGCGGCGAGCTCGATCCCGGTTGGCGGCGGCATTGGCTTCATCGGCGGCGGCCAGATCGGCTACAATCAACAATTTGGCGATTTCGTCATTGGCGCCGAGGCGGATTTCCATGGAACCACGGCGAATGGCTCGGCCCTCGCCGTCGGCGCCAGCTATGATCCGCTCAGCGGCGCGGCGCCGCTCACGGTCACGACGGCGCAAAAAAGCCTGCAAAATTTGGGCACGCTGCGCGGACGCGTCGGCTATCTCGTGACGCCGACCCTTCTTGTTTACGGCACGGGCGGCTTTGCTTACGGGCAAACCAATCTGAACATTTCGCGTACGACGTACGATACGGCCGGTCTTTATGGATCGGCTCTCGGCACGACGTCCTTTATGTCCTTTCGCGACGGATGGGCGGCGGGCGGCGGTTTCGAATGGATGTTCTGGCCGGGCTGGAGCGCCAAGCTCGACTACCTCTATTATGATCTGAGGACTTTAAGCCCTGGCATGGACGGGATTGGAAATACGCAAAATTCCGCGGCGTGGGGCTACCTTGCGTCGCCGTCGACCCGCTTCAACGGCCACATCGTGCGCGCCGGCGTGAACTACCACTTTTCATGGGGGTTGCCCACGAATATCAACCCTTGGCGCTAAAAGTTTCGAGCTTGAGCGCATCTATCTTGGGTGCGCGAGCGGCGAATTGAAAAGCGCATAATCGCATCGTCTGCCCAGCCAGATCGGGTGCGGCCTGACCTCGTGCAGGCGCGCCGTGATCGCGAGCTTTGTCATATCCGCGATCAGTTGGCGCATCACCGCCTCGCTCGCAGGAGTGGAGTTGGCCACAAACCTGCGCAAGCGCACACGTCGAACGAACGGCGACGGATGGGTTGTCGGAAACACCGCGGTTTCCGACTTATAGCCGGACTCTAAAAGCATGGCGTCGTCGACGGCGTATTGACGTCGATCGAGGAGTATCGGAATTTGCTGATCTCGGCGAGCGTCGGCGTTTGGCGGAAGCTCCCTGAGGGACGGCGCGAGCAAGATGCGCATAAGGCGTGCGAATGGCGGCTAGAGCAAGCTCCGAAAAAGTTGATAGACTTTTTCAATAGGAGCTTTCTCCAACATTTTGATTTTGAGCGATTTCTTGTCGTTCGAACGATATGCGGTCTAGTCGGACTTCGCCTTCTCCGCCCAGGCGAGCGGAATGGCTTTGGCGATATTCCGCCATTGGAAATTAGCGGCGACGACCTGGAAGCCATTTTTGGCGATGGCGTCGCGGGCGGCGGGGCTCATGCCGGCGATCGATTTAAGTTTTGATGGGAATTCTTGCAGTTCGGCGACATAGCATTGCTCTTCCGGCACAAAATTAAACCCGCGATTGCCGATCGGAGTCGTCAACGCCTCCAGGCCGTGGCTCATATAGGCCAGCATCTTTAGATTTGTGCCGGATCCGTTGACGATGGGGTTGATCCCGAGATCGGCGGCCGCCAGCAGCTTTTCCAGGGCAACCTCGCTGAGCTCGCCCAACAATAGAATATTTGCCGATTTGACGCCTTCCTTGATGGGGGGTGCGTCGCAGATCGTGCCGACGAAAATAAACAGCCAGTCCGGCGTAAGCCGCGCGACCTCGAGCAGCGCCAGGCCGCCGTCGACATTGGGCGGATGCGAGCTTCCCGCATAAATCGCGACATTGCCGGAGAGATTGAGGCGTCGCTTGTTTTCCTCGCGCTCGGCGCGCGTCGGCAGCGGCGTCGCAGGCAGGTTGGTGCCGTTTGGAACCACGACGATTTTTTCGACGGGCAGATCATAGAGCTTGGCCATTGCGGCGCGATCGAGTTCGCTCACCACGAAAATCCGATCGGCCGTCGCGCTGCAATCGCGCTCGACCGCGACGACCGCCTCAAGCGCCTTTCGGCCGGCTTCGTTGGAAGGCAGGACGGCGCTTTTCAGGTCCGCTTCGACATTATAAGCGTGATAAACCACCGGCCCGGTCCAAACGCGTTGGAGCGCACGGAAACAATAAGGATGTTCCGCGATCGCGACATCGGCGTCCTGCAGCTTATAGCGTAATATTCGCTCGAAAGCGGGCGTCATCGACAGCCCGTCAATCGCCGCTATATCAGTCGCGGCGATATTGCCTATCGCCTCGTCCATTTGTTCCTGGACGCGGTAGTGGTTTGTTGTCTGCCGCACCCTGATTTCGCGAAAATTCGGATTGAACTCCAGCAATTGAAACGGAACATATGGCGGAACAAGGCTAATCAGCGTAATGTCCGCGCGTTCGCTTAGGTAGCGATAAATATTCAGAATTCTTTGCTGCCCGCCGTTATGGGCTGGCCATGCATTGAACGTATTGACAACAACGAAACGCGGCTTGCGTGACTTTGTATTGCAGATACCAAGGTAATATTTAAGAGTGTTAATAGCATATTTATAATACATAGCCGTATTGAAGCCAAGATAATGCCTATATATCCTACATGGCTGATATAGTTCTGCGGGCATGGCTCTTGTCGATTTCTGCAAAATGCCATGCAGTTCGTTTGCAGTTATCAAAGGCGCCTCGCGTTTGTTATTCTAGCCGAGAAACGCGTACAATGACCATTCGGAACATTGGCGATGCGAATTAGGCGGCAGTGTTTGCGTCATGTGAGTGCGGCTTCCAAAGCGTGGTTAATGCGGCATTTCATCAGGCGACGGCATAGTCGGTTAATCGGCCCGGCGCCTCCTCCCCATGGGGCCAGCCTCGTTTCGGCGCCCCCAAATTGAATGGCGGGATACAGCATCTTATACAGTCGAGGGTTGCCGATGCAAAGGATATGGCCGCCCATGGGCCTTCAATTTGGCGAGGCGGCGCAAACGGCCGGCGGAGGTTTGGCGGCCAAACGCCATGGCCCGCTTCCTTGCGAGGCGGCGCTCGCGAAACAGCCAAGGAAATCGTTCGCATCGAGAAGTCGCTCGCATTGACTTGGCGCGAGTGGGTTGCTCTAAAAGGAATCGACGCGTCCAAGATCGCTGCTTCGAATAGAATTATGGGTTTGTCGAGCGCCCGCGCAGCGTGTTGTCATTGCTCTGCTAGCGCGTGGATTGTCGCAGGGCGGCGCGGCGACAGGCTTGAACTCAGTGACGCGATCTCGTAATTCGTCGTTCGGCCTTTGCGATCTGGCGAGGGCGCTCTGACGGGAGACCGCGATCCATGCCCTTCTTCGCCGCTCGCCGCTTGGATTGAGAGCCCTCTGATATGTTTGGCCTTTTGCGCTTATTGCTGGCCTCTGGCGTGATGTTGAGCCATTTAGATGTCAAGATAGCCGGTTTTAATCCTGGAGTAGGCTCCGTTGTCGTCTTCTTTATATTGAGTGGACGGGTAACCACCCAATTGGTCGAAAATAACAATGGAGTTGCGCACCTGTACTATGTTGAAAGATTTCTTCGTTTGTATCCAGCGTATATTGTTGTGTTGGTCATATCAGCAATTATATGGTATATATGCCATGTAGATAGTGTGTTCCTGTCGCGCGCGCCAACTACATATGATTGGTTTGCAAATATTACAATTATTCCACTTGATTTCAATACCTGGCGGAGCCAAGCATACTTTGTTCTTATTCCGCCGGCCTGGTCGCTCGGGCTTGAGATTCAATTTTATGTCCTTGCGCCTTGGGCACTGCGTCTTGAATCGAGCGCCTTCGCGAAGATAGTCTTGTTGAGCACGGCGATTTGGTGTGTGGCGCAGGTTAATATGATCGACACCGATAATTGGGGATATCGGTTTCTTCCTGGAACGCTGTTTATGTTTCTTTCTGGAGCATTGATTCACCAGCGGCGCCATGGTCTTCTGGCAATTGTCTGGACAATAGCGCTTTTGACGCTTGTCGGAGAGTTTTGCGGCTTTGTCGCGGTTCGCAACTTCAACGTCGAAACGAGCTTAGCCTTCGCAATCGGCATCCCGCTCGTCATGGCGTTGTCGCTACTGCCGCGAAAGGCTTGGGACGAATTTCTTGGGGGGCTGTCTTATCCTCTGTTTTTGATACATTTTCCGGTGATTTGGCTGTTTCGGGCGGAGGGCCTCGGCCTTGCCCCGGCAAATGATTATTGGATGCTGGGGCTATTGCTGGGTGTTGCGCTTGGCGCGAGCGCCGCGGTTCATCTGGTCGCGGAGCGTCCCTTGATGAAATTGCGCTATGCGTTGAGAGAAAGGCCAATCGTGTTCGGCAAATTGGGCGGGGGCGTTATCCGATGAAAAAAGAAGGCGCTGTCGTCATCGGCCCGGCTTGGGATTCATGTGGAAGCCATCAATTGTTCAAGGCTCAAATACGCGCCTTCGCGGCCATGGGCCTGGAAACTTATTTTCTGGCTGTCGTTCCGGTGTTGGAAATCGCCGGAGAGAATGGCGAGAACTGGTGGGCGCATTATTGCGCGATGACGCCCGATATTGGCGCGTCGATGCGCGGAAATGCGCGTTTCATGCGCGTTTCGAAATACCGCCCGGCCCTGGTCTGGGGGAAATTCGCCGCCAAGCGCCGCACGCAAAGCTTTTGGCGAACCATGCCGGCCCGCCTTGCCGACGTTCCGGAGTCGCTGCGCGGCTTTATCCGCTCACATCATATCCGAGGCGTTCTCTGCAATCACTATTTTAATTTGCCGATCGCCGAGAAAATTCGGCGTTGGGCGGGGGGCGTGAAGGTCGTATGCGAGACGCAGGATATTCAGAGCCGTCACATGATCGACAGCAACCCGACGCATCCTTTGACCGGCGCGCCCGGCGATTACGAATCCTATTTTCGCGATGAATTACGCTGCTGCGAATCGGCGGACGAATTCATTCACCTCAATCAGGAGGAATATGCGGTGTTCCAGCGGGAGTTGCCGCATAAGACACACCATCTGATTTACCCCAGCCTGCCACGCCCTCCGGCCGCTTCATCGACGCCATTGGAGGTTGATTTTCTGATCGTGGCTTCCAACAATAAGCCGAATTACGATTCGGTGCGCTGGTTCCTCGACGAGGTGTGGGATCACGACCTCAACGCCGCGGCGCGGCTGCGCATCGTTGGCAACATCGACGCTAAGTTTCGCGCCAACGACAGCGGCTATCTGACGCGATTTGGCGATATTTTCGTCGGCCGGGTCGACGATGTGGCCAGTTGGTACCACCGCGCCCACGCCGTGCTCGCCCCGACGATCGACGGCCAGGGCATATCGATCAAGACCATCGAGGCTTTGTCCTACGGCCGCCCGTTCATTTATTCGCCGATCGCGGTTCGCGGATTCTCCGACTATCTTGAATCCCACAAGCTGCCAGGATTATGTTCGACAGCCTCGGAATTCAAAGGCGCGATCGCCGCGCGGATCGCGACGCGGGGCGACGCGTCGATCAGGGAGATCAACAGCGCAGCGCTGGGCGTATATGAAGGGCTTTTTGCGCCAGAAGTTTATCAGGAAAAATTTGAGCGGATTTTTCAATCCCGCCGCCGATGACCGCGATTCTGAGCGGTGCCGGTCGATATGTCGGCCGTATTGCGGCGTCGAGGACGCTTAGACGCAAAAGCGGGCCAGTTTCTTGAGCGAACGCCTGTCGAAAAAGTTCAACATTGCGCGCGGCGGGCGGCTCGGATATTGTTCCAAGTCATGGGATATTCTAGGAAAGTTCAGCTTAAAGCGAGCAAAGTTTTGGATTTTGCTCGTAATTCGTTGGGGCTGCGATTTTTTCGGGCGGAGCCTCCATTAGCGCAGGCGGAAGAGCCAAGCCCGCCCCCAGACGAAAAGCCTCAAGCCGAGGCGCTATCCCCTCTGGATTTGCGCGACGATCTCATTCGCGCGCTTTGCGAGGCGAAGCCCGTTCTTCCCGAGGCTTTCAAGGATATTCCGCCTGAAGGTTGGTTCTCGAGCGAGCATAGAGTCCTCGCAACCGAGCAATGGCTTCGCGCTCGCCACGAAGATACCCCCGAATTTGACGAGATGGCGTTTCTTCGCGCGTTCTGTCTCGATAACCCGTATCGAGACGGGCCATTGATCGTGTTGGCGCAAAAACTCGCCGATCGACAGGATCGGAAGGGAGCCGTCGACGCGATAAACGCCGCGATGTCCATTTCACAGCTCGACCTCTATGCGCAACTTGTCGCCAGGCGGATATCGACTTGGGCCAACGACGACGCGCGTTTGGACGCGGAACTCGACGCCTACTTGCGCGCGCATCTTTGTCTCGAGCCCTTCAAAACCTTGGAGACAACGACGAGCGGATTAGCTTACCTATGCTGCCCGGCCTGGCTGCCGACGCCAGTCGGCGACATCAATACGACGGATGCGGCCTCGATGTGGCTCGGGCCCATCGCAACCGAGTTGAGAAGCTCGATAATCGACGGCTCCTATCGTTATTGCAGTCGACGACATTGCGGCCACATAGCCAATCGAATGCTTGCGGAGCGCGGCTCGGAGGAGGCTGTACAAATAACCAGCGCGCATGAGGTCGGTCGATTGGACGAGGTTATTGCTCATCCACGGCAACTCATCCTGTCTCACGATCAAAGCTGTAATTTAACATGCCCTTCATGCCGGACCGGCTACATCGTCGCAAGGAGCCAAGAGCAGGCTCGTCTTGAATCGGTGATGGAGAACACGATCCTTCCCTTGCTCAAAAATGCGGAATACGTCAACGTCACCGGCTCGGGCGATCCATTTGGCAGCAAGCATTTTCGCCGACTGTTGAAGCGGCTCCACAAGGACGAATATCCGAAGCTAAAAATTGACCTTCACACGAACGGACAACTCTTCGATGAGCGGGCATGGAGCGAACTCGGCTTGCAAGACTTTATCCGCTACGTGCAGATCTCGATCGACGCGGCGAATGCGGATACATATAAAATCCTGCGACGCGGTGGCGACTTCGGCCGTCTTTTGAAAAACCTACAATTCGTCAAGCAACTTAAGCTGTCCGGACAAATCGAATTATTGGAATTTTCGATGGTTGTGCAAGCGCGCAATTTTCTCGAAATTCCCGATTTCGTTCGGCTCGGAATCGAATATTGCGCGGATCAGGTTTCTTTCCACATGATCCGGAACTGGGGAACCTTCACGCAGGACGAATTCAACGACGAATTTATAGGAAGCTCTTCGCATCGAAGGCATGAGGAGTTTTTGGCCGTGCTGAAAGACCCGCTGCTTGCGCATCCGCCGGCGATGATCGGAAACATGCTTTCTTACGTCGGTAAAACGACGGGACAAGGATGAAATCTGGGCTTCGCCCGGCGGCGTTGGCGCCGCCGGGTCGAGGGCGCAAGACGTTGACAATACAAGCAGAGCGGGTGACATAGCCGCTTTCGTGCTTTGCGTAACGTCGCTCTCGCCGGATTTCGGGATTGTCCATTTGAAACGAGATCGCCGCCGGGCGTGGCGCCGCCGCGTTTCGACATAGAAAGAATATGGAAGAGCCGATGTCAGAATGCGTCGAAACCATCCTGGGATATCAGCAGTCGCGCGGCGGCGCCCACCACTATGGCACGCTGACGGGGGGGCCGCTCGAGCGGATCGCCTGGTATCTCGAAAGCCATTTCAAAGACCAGCCGGTGCAATCCGTCGAGACGGGATGCGGAGCGTCGACGATCCTGTTTTCCAAATATTGCGAGCGTCACACCGTCTACACCTATGACGACAAGGCGGAAGAAAATTCAAGCGTCAACTTCGTGCTGGAATCTCCGGAGTTTCGCGCCAACAAGGTCAAATGGATATTCGGGCCGACACAGCGAACAATCTTCAGCGATCCTCTCGACCATGACGTCGATATGATGCTGATCGATGGACCACACGGCTATCCTTTTCCCGAGCTGGAATATTTCGCCTTCTACAAGCGATTGAAGCCAGGCGGCATTCTGATCGTCGACGACATCCACATTCCGACGATCTACAATCTCTATAAGTTCCTGTTGCAGGATGATGGTTTCTATTCGCATGGCGTGGTGGCGACGACCGCGTTTTTTCAACGCTCCGACACTCCGCCCATAAACATGGAAGGCGACGAGTGGACATTGCAGCGCTATAATATCCAGAATTTTCCGGCGGTCGGCCATGAAGATTTGAGCGTCGGCCACGTCTTGCCGATCAAATTGCTTTTCGACGGAAAATTCGACGGCGCGCCCTTGACGCGGGGCTTCTCGTGGCAAAACGGCCGGCCGGTGACGGAAGGATCGCTTTCCGTCATCGAGATCAAAATTGAATCCGGCGCGCCGCGTAAGGTGAAGCTGAGCTTCGACATAGAGCCGATTTGCGTCGAGGACCGTCTGGATCATGGCCCAGGATTTAGGCTCGCGGTGGCGGGCAAACCGGTCCGGACTTTCCAATTCGACGGTTCGGACCGGCGGATGATCGAGGTGGAAGCGGAAACCGACGGTTCGGAGACCTTACGCATCGAACTCTGGCACGATGATATTTTCAGCGTCAATGGGCTGCCGAATTGGCGAAAATCGCCTTGGGTGTGGTTCGACGGCCGCACGTTGAATTTCTGGCTCTATTCGGTCGGCGTGGCCGACGCCGATGACTCGAAAACCGCAATCAACACGCTCCACCGCGCGGCGGCTTCCATTTCCTTCGATTACGACGACCGACGCTTCAGCTTCCTTGTCGACGATCGCGACGATCCAATTCAGCGTTTTCACGCCGCCGGCAGGTTTTACGAACTCGAACAATTGGAGGCTGTCCGTCGTTTGTCGCCGTCGCGCATCGGGATCCTCGCCCTCGGCGCCGGCGCCGGCAATGACGTGGTGTTCTTGGGAAAATTCCTGGACGCTCAAAGGATCGTCGTTTTCGAGCCGGATCCGCGAAAACATCGCCTGCTGCGATTGAATTGCGCGCTGAATCGCATGAACGAGAGCGACATCTCCCATTCCACGCAAACAGCCGGCTCCACTCTCGGAATGGTGCGGAATCTCGTCAAGCAGGACGCGATCAAGAACGGGCGCTTCGGTCTCGTGAGGATCGATTTAGACGGCGACGAGGCGAATATTCTCAAACAGCTCGCCGAGATGATCTGTCGCGACCGACCTCTTCTGGTCATCAAGGCGAAAACGGAAACTTCAGACAAGTTTTTGAAGCGAGCGGGCCGCCTTGGCTATACCGTAGTCCGGCAAATGCCGGCGTCGCCCTCGTCCACGATTCACCTGCTGGAAAGCCGACCTAGCAAATCGGGGTGGTTCGCTAAGTGGATATCCAAGAGCCGTCACCAGCCCGCTGACCGCGAGGCGGACCGCTCGTCATGATTTAACCGCCATGACCGCGTCGCCAAGTTTCGACATGGAAAGAATGTGGAAAAGCCGATGTCAGAATGCGTCGAAACCATCCTGGGATATCAGCAGTCGCGCGGCGGCGCCCACCACTATGGCACGCTGACGGGGGGGCCGCTCGAGCGGATCGCTTGGTATCTCGAAAGCCATTTCAAAGACCGGCCGGTGCAATCCGTCGAGACGGGATGCGGAGCGTCGACGATCCTGTTTTCCAAATATTGCGAGCGCCACACCGTCTACACCTACGACGACAAGGCGGAAGAAAATTCAAGCGTCAACTTCGTGCTGGAATCTCCGGAGTTTCGCGCCGACAAGGTCAAATGGATATTCGGGCCGACACAGCGAACAATCTTCAGCGATCCTCTCGACCATGACGTCGATATGATGCTGATCGATGGACCACACGGCTATCCTTTTCCCGAGCTGGAATATTTCG
>Ga0265331_10000749_pt1 | contig 27176 bp, 31 predicted proteins | sample 41923metaG_FD_202088 | JGI IMG/M metagenome (GOLD analysis project Ga0265331, IMG submission 202088) | Rhizosphere microbial communities from Carex aquatilis grown in University of Washington, Seatle, WA, United States - 4-19-23 metaG | ecosystem: Host-associated > Plants > Roots > Rhizosphere... | reverse complement strand
GCACACCCCCACGCCCATCAACATCGTGTGCGCGATTCTAAAACATCCCACTTCCAATGGCGAGATCGTCCCGCTCAACGGGTGCCCCATTGATTCGATCGTTCGCGGCAGCCTCCTAAGGCCATCGTCATCCGTCCACCAATCCACGTCGAAACCGGTCGATGGCGGGGCCGGGGGTACCGGCCAGCGTTCGCCGTTGGGAGGGATGACCTGGCTGGAAGCAGGGGCGGCCAGGACGAAGAAAACCGCGAAAAGCAGCATCGCAAATCGCATGGCCGCACTCCTCCGATTATGGATGGTTCAAAGACGGGCAGGTTGGCAGTGGGTGCTTCACCCAATTTACGGCCCCATCCGGCAGTTTTTTTCACAGAAGATCGCGACGGGCGTCTTGCCGTCCATTCGTCGGGCACGTGGCAAAGCCGCATCGATCGCCACCTGCCAGAAAGAACGCTCTCATCACGGCAGCGCCTCAGCAGTTCATGGATCGTCGTGTGTCTCTGTGCTGACAAAACGTGCTCTTGCCAATCCGTCTTCCCAGGTAAGATTGTTCGGTATGACTGCCGTATAGTCGCTAGTATTTGTTGAGATCCGTTCTGGAGCAATCCCCTTTTTCACGAGGTAATCTCTCACCGCTAATGATCGTTTGTAACCGAGTGCAATGTAGCCATCTTTTGAGTCGGCTTCTACGAGCCAATCGGTGTGACCTATAAGATCAATATAAATGCGAGGATATCGTATCAGCACATCTGCTTGGCGATCGAGAATTGCGATTGCCGCCTGGCTAAGGTCACTTGACCCTATTGCAAAGAATACCATTGAATACTCATTTTCTATCGGGCTGTGTAATATGCATGGAATGGATTTGTCAAATATATCGGCGATTGCGTTGTTGTTGCATGGGACGGATGTGGATGAATGTGCGCCATGTGGTCCATCGCCAGCGCATCCTGATATTGTTGTTGCCGCGCATATAATAGAAAATGCCGTATTCCTATCTATTGGCATAATGCGTTCTCCGTAGAGGGTGCGCCGGTTGGCATTAGCCGCTGGCGCATTTCTCGTCAATAAGGGCCCTTTGGTTTGCGCGCAGGCGGGCGGCCAGGGTGCGGTGGGTGATGTCGTCCGGGTCCACGCAGCCGGCGACCGGCAGGCCGCACTCGCCCTGATGCAGGCGGATGCCGCGATATATCTTGTCGTCGGGCTCGTGGTAGAGGCCGATGCGGCTGAGCCCGGTCTTGACGGCGACGACGTCGCCGGCGTTGTCCTGTGGCGTGACCAGGTCGGGATCGAGTGAAGCGTTGAGGGGAAGGAATTCGTCGGTGGCCATATCGAATATTCTAGCATGGGTTGCGTGATGTCTCAATATGTTCTTGTCGCGCCGCAGCCGGGGGAGGTGCGCTTGCCGGCGGGGCGAAGGGGCCGCTTCGGCAGGGCGGGGATGGCGTCCGCCTTCAATCCTCAGAACATCACCTCGCTCCGGTAGGGCCATCGGCCGTCATTGGCCAGGTCCTGGCGCAATCTGGCGGCGCGCGCCTGGGTTTCGAGATCGACCTCGCGGGCGCGGCCGAGCATGTTGCCGATCACCACCGTGCGCGGCCAGGGTTCGACCATCAGTTCGCCGTACTCGTCGGCGGGCATGTCGCCGTGCTTGCTGAAGCGGATCAGGCGCAGCCACGCCAGGCCCTCGGCGAAGTCCTGCGCCACCACCTTGCCGCGGAACAGCAGCGAGGCCAGCGTGTACTGCGCCACCAGGCTGCCCCGCTCGGCGGCCTTGCGGATCAGGGCGGCGGCGGCGGCCGGGTCGGCCTCGATGCCGATGCCCTTCAGGGTCAGCAGGCCGAGCACGGCCATGCCCTCCGGATGGCCCTGGGCGGCGGAGGCCTTGGCCAGCCGAACCGCCTCGGTGGTGTCCTTAACCATGCCGCGGCCGAGGGCGGCATGATAGGCGAGGCGGGCCTGGGCCGCCGCATGGCCCCCCGCCGCCGCCCGCCGGTAATGGTCGAGGGCGGCGGAAAGGTTCGGCTGGACATCCAGGGCTTTGGCCAGCTGCGGAATGAAGTCCTCATAGAAGTCGTCGGAGCGCTGCTGACTGACCAGCCCCAAGCGCCATGCCGCTTCGGCGTCGCCGCGCTCTTCCTGCGTGCGGCAGGCCGGATACAGGGTCATGTCGATCTGCCAGGGGAGGACGGCGAACCGGCAGGCGGCGCCGTCAATGACGGAATTTCCCTTGCCGATGGCCTCAGGCAGCCGGAAATCTTCGCCATCGCGCGGTAGGAACCGGCCTTGCTGGAAGTCCAGCAGTTCGAGGAGCGGGGGAGCATGATCGTTGGCACTCTCCACCCCATGCAGCGCGGCACGCAGATCTTCGGCACTGACCTTGCCGTCGGGAAAAGCGGATAGCGCATGTTCCATGTCGACCTGCAGTGTCGCAGGATTGCCCCGCCGGCGCATGTCTGATAGCAATCTCTCCCTTTCCGCGCTGTTATGGGTCTCCCTATAAGCAAACCATTGAGCCAACGGATCTCCCTCGCTAGCAAGCCGAGTGTAAGCCTCCACATCAATGGCGACCTCCCAGTCGAAGAAGCCATGTTGACGGGCGTTCCCTGGCAGTTGCACGCCAATCTCCGGAGCAGTGACGAAGTCAACGGAGTGAGATGGCGCAGCCATGGTGATGAAAATCAAGATCACAAGAACAGTGTATCGCATGACCGCGCCTCTTTCACTGTGTATTGTCAACTACCTGGCTTATTTGGTTTCCATACGCCAAGGCCCCCAAGGAACCAAGGACCAGGAACGCAGTAGATATGATTTCCCTTCGCGTCAACTGCTTCATGATGATTGATAGGCTTGTAACCGGGCGGCAGGTTTCCGACGGGGCACTTATTGGACCCGCCTGGGGGCGGCGGATCCTCTGGCAACTGTCTTGCGCCCTGGCCGTTACGGCCATCGCCGCCGTAATCGGCCGCGGTCTGGACGCCAGCCTGCCCGCCGCTGTCGGTGTCCCCACCATCCCCGCTCCCACCGCCATCGGCGGAGAATCCGTTCTGCTTGAGGTAGTCGGGATACCACTGGGTCGGGTGCTCGTCGTAGAGGCCGATTCCGCACGAACGCAGGCGGGCGGCCAGAGTGCGGTGGGTGATGTCGTTCGGGTCCATGCAGCCTGTGACCGGCAGGCCGCACTCGCTCTGATGCAGGCGGATGCCGCGGTACATCTTGTCGTCGGGGACGTGGTCGATGCCGTCGTCGGGCTCGTCGTAGAGGCCGATGCGGTTGAGCCCGGTCTTGACGGTGACGACGTCGCCGGCGCAGGCATTGTCCTCAGGGTTGTCCTGGGGCGTGACCTGGTCGGGATCGAGCGGCGCGTTGAGGGGAAGGAAATCGTCGGTGGCCATGTCAAATCTCCTAGCATATGTTGCGTTAGTTCTCAAGACGTTCTTGTCGTGCCGCAGCGGCAGCCCGTGCCGCGGCAGCAGCCGGGGAAGCTGCGCTTGCCGGCCGGAGGCTTGGCGGCGGGGCGAGGGGGCCGCTTCGGCAGGGTGGGGGTGGCGCCGGCGGGGCCGTTCGGACCCTTGCCGAAATTGGGATAGAACAGGTCGAGGATGTCTTGGAACGAGCGGGCCATGGCGGGTCTCCCGTGCATGGGGGTGGAAAGGAAAAGCGCCCGGAGGCTTCCCCCCGGGCGCTGATGGAACGGCAGGCGTCAGGCCAGCTTGGCCCGGAGCGCGGCCTCCCTGGCGTGGAGCGCGTCCCAGTCGGAATCGGTGGGACCGCTCTCGGAATCGTAGATGCCGATGGCCCAGGCAACGAACTGGGTGATGTCCTCACCGGCGGTGACGACGACGGGGGCGAGCTGCAACGCGGCGACGATGAAGTCCATGGCGGATCTCCTCAGTGGATGGCATAGGTGGCGAGGATGGTCTGCACCGCCTTGACCGCGTTCTCGGCGGCGGCGAGGGCGGCGGCGGAATCCATCTGCGGGTGCTGGCGGATGGTGTCCTCGGCGGCGTCGAGGGCCGCCTTGGCGGCCTGGTCGGCCTTGACCAGCTGGGCATCGATCGCCCCGTCGCGGCAGGGCGCCTTGACCGCATCCGAGCAGACGCCGAGCCCGTGGTATGCGACCACCGGGACCAGCACGCCGCCGTCATAGGCGGCGCGGATGTCGAACAGGGCGGTGGCCGGCGGCTCGCCCTGGCAGGCCGCCACGGCGAGGCCGAGCGCCGCCGCCAGCCACGTCCCGACATGGCTGCCGAAGGCGGACGCCGGGCCGGAGGCGGGGATCGGCGAGGGTGCCGTGGGCGGATTAGTCGCCCCCGCGTCCTTGGCGTGCAGGACGTTGACGGCGAAGATGTCGACCACCCGGTAGAGCTTGCCGGCCCAGGTCTCGGGATCGGGGGTGGGGGTGGTGGCCGCCAGGACCGAGGCGGCGGCGACGATGTGGGTGGGATCGGCGAGCAGCCAATCCAGGAGGCCGTTGATGAACTGAGGCGTGGTCATGGGTTTGCCCCTCCTTAGGGCATGAAAATACCGCCGCGGCTGGTGCCGGGCGGTGGGGTGGGCGCGAAAAGGAAGTGTTTTCAGGCGGCGCTGGGAATCGGCCGCGCCAGGGCCATCGCCACGCCCTCGCCGAGGAGGTCGTCGGCATAGGGCTGTCGGCCGCATTCGTGACGGATGATCGCGGCCACCAGGATCTTCAGGACCTCGGGATGGTCGACCGCCACCGGCTGATCGGGCCCGACTCCCAGCCGGTGGGCGACGTCGTCGGCATAGGCGGCCGTCGCGTTTTCGCACGGCGGCGCCCAGCGGCTGATGATGCCTTTCGGGGTCAGCAGGTGATAACGGCCGGCATAGCCCAGCAGCACCTTGGCGATGGCGCGGATGCCGTAGACCGGGGCCGAGAAGGTGACGAATTCGGGATCGTCGCCGTCCGTCCCGCCCTGCCAAGCGATGGCGCTTTTGCGGATGTTGCCGGGGTTGTTGTTGCGGATGCCGCGCGGGCACGGGTCCGCCTTCGGGTGGTTCGTGGTGGTCATGGCTACTTTCCCCATTCGATGAACTTGCCGCCGTTGAAGCCCAGCACGCCGGCGATGGCGGCCAGGATGACGACGGTGGCGATCTTGCCGACGGCATGCCCGGCGCCGCGCTTGACCGAACGCCAGGCGTCGAGAAGGCCCCGCATTTCGCGGATGTCGTCCTGGGCGTCGGGATCGGCGAGGCCGGCGGCGATCAGGGCGTGGACCGTCACCTCCTCCTTTTCGGCATGGGTGGTGAAATCGGCCCGCAATTCGCTGACGCCATCCTTCACCTCGCCCAGCAGGTCGAAGATGCGTTCCTGCTGCCGATTGGCTTCCGCCGCCGCGTGCTCGAGGGCGCCGATGATCCGGCTCAACTGGTCGATGTCGGCCATGGTCATGACGTCCCCGCCGGATAGTCGGGACGCGCCGGCAGGGCACCTTGGGCGCCGTTCCGCCCGCCGGTGATGGCGCGCAAGCCGGCCCGGAAGGCGGCCCATTCGGGCGGCACCGGAACGCCCGCCTCGGCACAGCGCAGGATGGTGATGTCGCTCTCGGCGAGGGCGGCGCGAGCCTGTTCGGCGAGCGGGGCCGCCTGCCGGCGAAGATCGAGGATATTGTCCATGGGTGAACCTCCTACTGGGTCATCAGGGCGATGCCCTTGACCTGCTGGGACTTGTTGTTGAAGGTTTTCAGGCGGTACTGCACCGTGGTGCCGCCGGACGACAGCGTCACCGTGGCGGTCAGCACCTTGAAGCCGGCGATGCTCAGCCCGCTGTCGGCCAGCGTCGCGGCGACCCAGTTGGTGCCGCCGTTCTCGGTGATCTCGGCGGTGAAGTCGGTATTGAGGGTGGCCGACCCGGACAGGTCCTTCCACAGCGCCACCAGAAGGGCCTTCGACGGTGCGGATGCCGGGGCCGGGCTGAGGGCGGCGCCGACCAGCGTCATATTCGCAGCAACAAGCGACTGCGTGTAGCGGATGCAAGGATCGTATGAGGCTCCGGAGAAGTTAACTCCGCTGCCGCTGGCAACTCCGGAGTAATAGTGAGAATTCTGGGCGGATGATGCCTGTAATACGTTGCCGCCTGGCTGATAAAGCCCGACACGATAGGTGCCAGATGCGGGAACTACATAAGGTGTCGTCAGTGTCTTATCCGCGTATGCACTGCCTCCCGGATGCGAAAAACTTTCACTGTATACGACATTATATGTCGTGCCGCTGACCAGTTGCAGAATCAGTACGGTAAGCGTGCATGACGTCGCACAGGAAGCGCCAATCTTTGTTATGGTATAGTTATTGTTGGCAGTGGCGATATGATCCGCGACAATACTGTATGCACCGCCTAGGGTCGTTCCCGCGGCGGCAGATTCTTGAACAACCCCGCCGCCGGATGGATTGCCGTAGAGCTTGTTGGCGCCGTCGTAGGTCTGGCTGGTGGTTCCGCTCACTCCCGACAGGCTATCGCTGTTGAAGGCGTCGTAGCCGCCGTTCGACGCGACGAAGCCGCCGGCTGCCCACCCACCATTCAGCGCATCCAGCAGGAAGTTCTGGAGAACGTCCTGGCGGCAGGGGGTGTCGAACATCGGCCCGACCAGGCCGGGGATCTGGTCGGCGGTGGGAACCTGGCCGGTGCCGGTGCCGGCGGTCAGCTTGCCGGCGGTTCCGCCGCCGAGGTTGGTCCAGGAGGTCGCCGCGTTGGCGACGTCGTTCAGGTTGTTGGCCGCCAGCATGTCGCCGGCGCCGGCGCCATAGCCGCGCGCCTGGGTGATGAGGAAGTTCGCCCCGTCGCACACCGCCACCACCGCCTGGCCGGGCGCCAGGGTCTTGGTGGCGACGCCGTCGACGGTCTCGGCACCAAAGGGGTCGAGCGTCAGGATGCCGGCGCCGGCATGCTTGACGTGGAACTCGAAGCCGCTGCCCAGGGTGGCCGCTGTGGTGAAGGCGAAGGTATGGCCGCCGCCGCCGGTGTATTCGACCAGCTTGTTGCGGTCGCCGGCCACCACCGTGTAATTGCCCGACTGGGCATTGATGGTTCGCAGGTTGACGCTGGTGGCGCTGGCTGCGGCGGCGGCGGCGCTGGTTGCCGCATTGGCGGCGCTGGTCGAGGCAGCCCCGGCGCTGGTGCCTGCGGCCGCCTCCGAAGTGGAGGCCGAACTCGCCGAAGTCGCCGCGTTGGTCGCCGACGTGGCGGCCGTGCTCGCCTGGCTGGTGGCGGTGGCGGCGCTGGCGGCGGCGGCGGCGGCGGCGGTCGCGGCCGCATCGGCCTGGGTGGTCGCCGTCGTCGCCGACGAACTGGCCGACGTCGCAGATGCCGCCGCATTGGTTGCCGACGTGTTGGCTGAGCCGGCCGAGGCGGAGGAATTGCCGGCGTTGGCCGCGGCGTTGTTGGCCGAGGTTGTCGCCGACGCCGCCGAGGCCGACGCGCTGGCCGCCGAGACGGCGGCGTCGGCGGCGCTGGTCGAGGCCGCTCCGGCTTCGGCTGTGGCGGTGTTCGTCGCGTTCTGGATGGTGGACAGATAGTCGGCGGGGTCGAGGCCGGAGGCGAGCGGCACCTGCACGGCGCGCGACAGCCCCTCGGCCAGCTGCTGGGCCTGCTCGGTCAGGAAATCGAGCGCGCCCTCCAGCACGTCGGGGTAGAAGCCGCCCTGGTTGACGATCGAGGTGTTCTGCACGTAGGCGACCACCCGGCGGATGGTCAAGGCATGGCCGCTGGCCAAAGCGCCGCCGGCCAACGGATAGGTGATGGCGCCGCCAGCCGGATTGCCGATGCCGGACGCCGAATACTGCCCGGACGTCAACGTCGTCACCACCGCGGGCGACACGGTGTTGTCGGTCACGGTCACCACCAGGTCGGTGGCGTCGGCCACCGGAAAGGCGAAGGGGAACGACGTGGTCGCCCCGTTGCCTTGATAGGTGACCGCAGATGCGGAAGAGGAAATGGTCATCGTCTTCACTCCAAAAGCAAAGGGCCGCCCGATGGGGCGGCCCTGGTGGGATCGGATTGCAGTGGTTCACGCCAACGCGTTGAAAAGCGTTGGACCCAGCTTGATTGCGCTGCTGATGGTATTCAGGTTGCCCATCTGCCGGGCGTTTTCGGCGTCGGCGCCGAAACTGGCGGCTCTCGCCGCGCTGTTGCCCGCCTCGTTATCGAGATTCCAAGCCTGGCGTTCGCCGTCGTTCTGGATGGTCTCGGCGTTCAGCTCGCCCTGGCTGGCCGCATCCGACTGAAGATCCAGCGGCGAGCCCGAATCGAGATCGACGCCATTGGCGGCGGCGCGGGCGCGGAGCGAGCCGATGGCGGCGCGGGTCTTGATATGGGCGTTCTGCACATCCGCCGCCGCCTTGTCGCGCGCCATCTGGGCCTGCTGTTCGGCGATCGCCTCTTGGCGTTGCGCCATTTCCTGCTGGAAGGTCGACTGCGCCGCCCTGTAGTCGGCCTGCTGCTGGTTGCCATACATCTGCAGGCCGCTGCCCAGCGCCGAGGTGAGCGTCTGGAAGAGGCCGCCTCCCGAATCGCCGGCGACGCTGCCGGGGACAGACGTCAAGCTGGACCATGGCGCCGCGCTCGATGCGGCAGCGGCGATTTCCGGCGCTGTCGATGCGGCGACCTCCGGCGCGGCTGACGCGACGATTTCGGGAGCGGAAGCAATTGCGGCATCGGTGGCAGCCGTCGCGCCGGCCCCGACGGCCGCCGTCGCGCCGGCATCGGCAAGGGCTTCAGTCCCCACCACCGCCGGAACGGAAACGCAGACGCTGCAATAACGCCGCGCTTCGTGGCTTTCTCGCGCGGCGCGGATTTCTATGGGTCCCGAGTAGTTCATTTCAATCTCCTATCCACAGGCTGTATGACAATTCGAGCGGAGTGGCGCCGAGGCGCGTCATCATCTTGGCCCCGACCCTTTCGGTGAGGCAGCCGACGCGATGATGGGGATAGAACTGCCGCACTCCCCGTTCCTTGAGGTGGCGGATCGTTTCGGTCATCAACCGCCATCCCACCCGGCCGTGCCGGTGGTCGCGGTGGACGAACCACATGCGCTGGGTGGCGCACAGCAATGCCCGGTGTTCGAGGCTGGTGCCGATGTCGACCACGCAGTAGCCGATCATCCGGCCGTCCTCGCGCGCCGTCACGATGTGCAGGGCCCCCGACTGGTCCATCCGCCGGGCGGCGTCGTAATCGGGGTCGTAGCCGAGGGTGTCGCCGTGCTCGCCGACCTCGTCGTGGTGCTGGCGCAGCAAATCCCGGGTGTCGCGGCACATGGCGGTGTCCCAGCGCTCGACCTGGTAGGTGATCATGGCAGGCACTCCAGCTGTGCCGCCATCTCGGCCTTCAGCGCCTCGATTCCGGCGTGGTTGGCGGCCAGCTTGGCCAGCCGGGCCGGCATGTCGATCTGGACGTCGACCGGCGCCCAGCGCCGCCACCAGTCGCTGTCGAAGGGCAGGTCCAGGCAGTGCTCCCAGATCCGCCTGCACACCCGTTCGTCGGCGAGGTCGGCGAATGAAACCGACAATACGGCCGGCTGACGCGCCACCTCGGCGAGCTGCGAGTCCAGCGTTTCCAGGTGTCCCTCGGGCATGACGATGCCGAAGCGGGCGAGGCTGGCTGCCACCTCGTCGACCGGACGGCGGACCACCACGACGCGGGCGTCGGGGAAGTAGGCCTGGACCAGGCGCCAGCCGACCACCATGCCGGTCTCGGCGCTGCCCGTGCCGGGGGTGGCGAAGAAAGCGCGGAGGCCGTCGACGCTGTGCAGGTCGGTGACGACGTCGTGGCCGCAGGTCCATGGCCCGTAGGTCAGGAACCGGGACAGCCAGGCGGTGCGCGACCGCGGCAGGGCGTAGATCACGAACGGATTCGCATCGGACATGGTGATAGTTCCTCTTTCAGGTGGAATGGGGCGGCCGGAACGACGACGGGCGCCGCAAGGGCGCCCGTCGTCGAAGCTCGAAAATGTCGGAACGGTCAGGCGACGTCGTCGCCCTCCTGGATCTGGCCGCCCAATTGCATGCCGATGCTGGTGCCGATTCCTGTGCCAACGGCGTGTTGACAGAGGGCCGTCATGAGACCGGAAATGGCCTCCCGTTCGTCATCGGTCTTGAGCGCGCCAAAGATGGCCAAGCAGCGTGTCGAAAGTGTCAATTGCTGGAATTGTTTAACCTCCTGGTGAGGAAGCGGACCAGCAAGTACCGATCAAGCGTTAATAACGTAACGGCACAAGATGCCGAGAATACATACCAGCCATTGTTGTCTGGCCTGACGAATAGTTCAAATAATATGGCTGCGACGCCGCTTAGAATAAATAATGCGTACGTTACTGTGGACGCATATTGAACAAATGCACGTTTCGTCGCAGTGTCTGCGAGAAATTCATCTTTGAAAAACGTATTCGGACGGATGATATAGCTCTCCGCAGTTTCGTATCGGCAGCGTTTTTCGGCTGCCTTTTCGAAATAGAAGTAAAGTGGTAGACTCATAATATTCCTCGCTGACGATGTCCAGGCAATAGCACACTATGATAGCGTGCCGACGAATTATTTGCAGCCTGACTTGGCAGCCGCTGCTGCGGCGAAAGCCGCGGTTATTCCGATTTCCGGCTGACGTGTTGCAACCGTTGTCGCTGCCGCAGGTCTAGTACCAATTGCGTCTTGGCATAGCGCAGTCAGGCCAGTTGAAATGGCTTCCCTTTCGTCATCTGTCTTCAGCATGCCGAAGACGACCAAGCAGCGTGTTGAGCGAGTCGTCGGTTGTAATCGGTGGCGCCATTATTTTATCCTCCTGTTGAGATATCTGACTAAAAGGATGTTTCTCATAGCGATAATGATAACTAATGCAAATGCGCAGAATGCCAGCCAGGAGTGATCGCTAGGATAAAAGCATAACTTAAATATAAGTGCGGCAATGCCGCTTGATACAAACAGCCCGTACAGTACGCGCGATGCGTACGTGACGAAATCTCTTTTGGCGTCTATATTTACTACGAATTCTGTCTTGAATATGGGGTCTGGTCGGATGATGTAGCTATCGGTAGATGCGTACCGGCAGCACGCCTCCGCAGCCTTTTCGAAAAAGATGAACAACGGCGGTTTCATAATATTCCCTCGCTGACGACGCCCGAGCAATTGCGCGCTATGGTGGCGCGCAGAATAATAGGACCAAACAAGAGATCTTCCCGAAAATGGGGGGACGTCAGCGTGTGCGTAAATTTCTGGAATTGTTTGCGCCGTCTAGCTTCTTGGTGAGAAAGCGGACAAACAAATAACGCTCTATAGTTAACGATATGGCGGCGCCAGTGCCGCAGAATATATACCAACCATTGCTGTCTGGGCTGACAAGTAGTTTAAACAAGATGGCGGCGATGCCGCTTAGAACAAATAATGCGTACATTACCATGGATGCACAATGAACAAACGCACGTTTTGTCGCTGTGTCTGCCAGAAATTCATCGTCAAATAACGTGTTTGGACGGATGATATAGCTTTCCGCAGTTTCATAGCGGCACCGCTTTTCGGCTGCCTTTTCGAAAATGAAGTAAAGAGGTGGTCTCATAATTTTTCCCGCTAACGACGTCCGCGCAATACCGCAATATGGTAGCGTGAAGTCCGGCATCAGGCAACAAACAGAGGAATTTCCTGAGAAAGGCGCAAGGCATGGCGACACAAACCACGCCCCACTGCCGGCCTCGACCGCATCCGCCAAACGCGAAGCGCCCGGAAGTTTCCCTCCGGGCGCTCCTATGGCGATACGCCGAGTCAAACCACGTTTTGCTAATGCCGTCAACGTACTTTTTCAAGCGACAGACGCGCCGCCCATGGTGGCGCCACGAATTCCGATCCATTCCGGAGTGCGGTCGACGACATCGGGGGTCTCGTTGCTGTCGTTGGCTTTGGCGCCGGCCACGGCGACACCGGCTGCCTGCATGCAGTAGGTCGCCATGCCGCGGTCGCCGGTCAGCGCGACGCCCAGTTCGGCGGCCAGCGTCCACGACAGCGCTTCGACGAAGGTGGCGTCGAACAGGGCGGCCGAGGCGATGCGGGCGGTGTAGACCAGCTCGGCCTGCGGCTGGTCGGTGAGGATCACCTGGATCGGGTTGCCGGCGCCGTCCTGGTCGCCCGAGATCGCGAAGGGGATCAGCGGCGCGCCGGCCACCGGCTGGTGGATCGAGCGGGCCTGCAGGCAATCGGTGGGATAGGCGTAGCGGAACGCCCACGGGTCGGGCGGCAGGCCGAGGTCGGCCAGCGCCGTGCGCCGGCTGGCGAAACCCCAGTGGTGGCGGGCCAGCAGGCCGTCGCGGACCACCGGAAACAGCAGGGCGCAGGTCATCGCCTCGGTGCTGTTTTCGGACAGCGACGAGATCGAGGAACGGGTGCCCAGGCGCAGCAGGGCCAGATTGCAGATGTCGATATCGGAAGCCATGATTTTCCTCGCTATGGGTTGCAAACGACGGGCGCCGCATGGGCGCCCGTCGTCGAAGCTCGAAGATGTCGGGAACGGTTGGCGTCGCCGATCCGTGTCATCCAGAACGGATGGAACGGCAGGTTCGAAGGCCCGAACGGCCGCGGCGCCTCGATGGTGAATCCCAGCCACCTCAGCCAGCGGATCGACGCCGTATTGCGGGCGTCGACCCAGTTGGAAAGGTGGCCGAAGGTCTCCAGCATCCGCGTGACATAGGGGCGGTTGCGCCGCAGGAATCCCGTGGCGTATCGCTCGACCGCATCGCTGCCGAGCAGCCAGGGAATTCCGCCCGCGCCGACGCCGAACATGCATTCGGGGCGGCCGTCGACGCGGCCGGTCCATGCCAGCGGCGACGCCGCCAGCGACAGCCGGAGCGCCGCCTCCGGCTCCAGCCGGGCGGCGGCCCATGCCTCCTCGCGGTCGGCATGGCGCATGCGGGCGGCGATGGGGGCGACATGGCCGGCCGCGGCGGCGACGACATCGATCCTAGCCATTGCCGGCGCTCAGTTCGGGCAGCACGCCCAGCACCGAGCAGGGCAGCGGATTGTCCTGGCGCACCAGCACCGAGCCTTCGGCGTTCCACGACGGCGGGATCACCACCCGCTCGCTGCCGGTCTTCAGCGGCACCGCCTGGCCGTAGCCCTGGGCCACCCGTTCCTTGACCTCGACCAGATGGTCGGCGTCGGGGCCGATCTTGAGGCCGCGGCTGTTCTCGACCAGCAGGGTCACCGCGCTGACCCGCTTGCGCTCGCTGAGGATGGAGTGGTCGCCGGCGTCGATCGCCAGTGTCTGGAGATCGCAGGAATAGGGCAGCCCGACGGTGATGGTCGAGGCCGGGTGCTGCACCGTCACCTTGCCTCCGCTGACCACCTGCGACGGTTCGACGTTGCCGTCGGCGAGGATGGCGACGGCGAGGCCTTCGAGATGGTCCAGCCCGCTCACCGTGGTGGTGGGGGTTCCCGAATATTGCAGGCCGCAATCGACGAACCAGCCCTTGGTGACGTCGGCGATGCCGTCGACCAGCAGGTTGCGGCTGGCCAGGCGCTCGACGTACTGCACGCTTTGGCCGCCGGCGACGCCGGGGGCGGTGCGGCTGACGACGAAATAGACCGCGTTCTCCTGGCCTTCGGAGATGGTGGCGACCGATTTGAACCGGCCTTGGGTGTCGTGCTGGGCCCAGCCGCAGACCTGCTCGGTCTTGAGGTAGGTCAGCGTCAGGGCCGTGCCGTCGTCGCGCACCGCCCACACCAGCTTGTAGGGCTCCTCGGCCCACGCCCAGGCGACGATCTGGTGGCCGAAGAACAGGTGGCTGGCGGTGAGCGTTATGTCCGCTCCGGTGTAGAGATCGACGTAGAAGTTGTAGGAAAGGTCGCGGACGATGCTGCCCTTGGACTGGACGTAGAGAATGTCGTAATCGATGATCAGCGGCGGCACGTCCGAGCAGCCGTTGTAGGACTGCGGCTGTACCACCGTCTGGGCAGGGGTGAGGACGGCGCCCTGCGCGCCGCCCGAGATCTTGAAGGCGCCCGACCCGGTCAGCACCAGCAGCGCGCTGACCGAGACCAGGTGCTTGACCGCGTTGACCTGCTGCGAGGCGATGGTGATGGTGATGGAATCGTCGTCCCGGGTCGGCGACGAGGTGTCCATGTTCCAGAAATTGCCCGGCTGAGTCATCCACACGCTCTCGGGATTGGCGGACGAGCCGGCGAAGATCTTGCGCTGCTGGTAATAGGTGACGCAGCCGGGATTGTTGCCGCCGGCGAAGGGGTTGCGCCCTTCCGGCGGGGTCTGGCTGGCGTCCGAGGCGATGTTGGCGTCGTCGAAGCTGGTGCCGGTGGTGGTGCCGATATAGCCGTAGATCGAGCCGGCGGGGATCGGCCCGGTGGTGCCCACCGGCGCCTTGTAGACGTGGTAGCGCGCGGCGCCGCTGACCGCGGCCCAGCTGATGGTGTTGATCACCCCGGTGTTCTGGTTGAGGGCGGCATTCTGGCAGTCGCAGGCGGCCGATGGCAGGCCCTCCTCGGCGGGGCTGTCGGTCAGCGCGGTGACCTGGTAGGAATAGTACTGGCCGCCGCCGCCGTGCGGGGTCGCGGTGGCGCCGGTGGGGGCGCCGATCTTCGGTTGGAAGGTGATGGCGGACAGCGTCCACGCCCAGTGCTGGCTGCGGGTCAGGTCCATCGGCGCGTAGGCGGTATGGGTCAAGGTCATCACGTCGGCGGACTGGGTGAACTTCAGCAGCGCCAGGTCGGAGCCGGCATAAGGGGTCGCCAGCGTGTAGACCCGCGCCGCCGTGCCGCCGCTGGCAAAGGCGGCGAAATGGGTGGCGTCGACCGCCGCCCCGTCGAGGGTGTTGAGCTGGAAGGTCGCCCCCGCCACCCCCGCCACCAGGTAGCGGTTGCCGTTCAGCTGGGTCATGCCGCCGATCCCGGTGAGGTAGACCTCGTCGCCGTTGGCGAAATTGTGGCCGCCGGCGGTGACCGTGCACGGCGACGCCTGGGTGGCGGCGGTGATGGCGAAGGGCGGCTCCAGCACATGGCCGCCGTTCATCACCACCCGGACGTAAAGGTGCCCGAACTCCAGCACGTAGGTCTGGGTGGTGGAGAACTGGAACGGGATCAGGCGCACCGGATGGGCGGAATCGCGGACCCGCCCGACGAAGCGGGTTCCCGACCGGTTGGCGACGCCGCCCGACGCCTGGACGAAGAAGTTTCGCAGCCGCTTGGCGCCGATATGGTACTTGCTGTAGTCGACGCGCGCGGCCAAAGCCGGCGCCAGTTCGCCGCCGGCGAACGAAGCTTGCATAATTGTTGCCATGGAATAGGTCCCCTGTGCTGGGTGGATGCCCTGCGCCTTGCGTTTGCCGCCCCGACGCGATCAAGTCCCTGCCGGCCGAATGGCGAATGGGTGAAAAATGGGGCCGCCCGTCGGAGTGAAATCCGGGCGGGCGGCCCCGGCGCAAGGCTCCGCACCTTGCGCCCGGCCCGCATGCGGGCCGTCAGCCGGCCTAGGCGATGATCGCCTCGACCGGGTCGATTCTGACCATGCGGTTGCCGGCCGCCTTGACGGCGCGCCGCGCCGCATCGTCCACCGGATTCATGTGCGGTCCGGGGACGACGGTGTCGGCGACCTCGACGACCTCGCCGGGCGCCAGCAGGCGCTCGGCGAGATACGCGGTGTCGGTCAGCTTGTACTTTGCCATGGGATGCCTCCTAGTTGCTGACCACCACCCCCGGCGGGTAGGCGATGTTGGCCTGGCGGTCGAGCACCAGGGCGGCCTGCACCTTGCCGGCGGTGAAGGGGCCGGTGGCGACGACGTACTCGAGCCGCAGATAGCGGCCGATGCCGGCGGTCAGCGCCGGCTGGTCGGCCGGCAGTTTGCAGCGCAGGATCTCGGTGCCCAGCGTCAGCTTGGCGACCGGGATGGCGGCGGACTCGACCAGGGTGTTGAAGGTCGAATTGTCGACCGACGACTGCACCTGAACGGTCAGGGTGGCGGCGCCGGCGGCGGTGAAGGTCTGCTGCACGATGCAGAAGACCTCCAGCCCGTCGTCGTCGATGCCCATGTCGCGGGCGGTGCCCAGGTCGATGACGTTGGTGGAGGGGCCGGTGGCGGTGACTGCCGTGCCGGTCGGGTCGAACTGAAGATTGGCGTCGATGATCATGGAAGTACTCCTGTGAAAAAATCGACGACGGGCGCCCGTCGTCGAAGGTTGCAGGCGAGGAAACAGAGACCGCTCATACCGGCCGACGATCGAACAGACTCGGCGGCCGGTATCCGGCGGCCGTTGAGGCCGCGGCCAAGCGCGCGGACGCGCGCGCCCGGCGTGGGGCAATACAACCGGACAGTTCATTGGCCGGTTGGTATCAGACGACGCGTGCCTCGGTGTTCAAGAGCGCGTCGCAGGTCTTGATCGGCACGCCGCGGAAGGTGGTGACCGGCTTGCCGCCGAACTCGTCCATCCTGAGCAGCAGGTTGGACTTGTAGCTGGCCTGGATGTCCAGCCACGAGCGCACGGTTCGGTTGCAATAGATCACCGTGCGGCCCATGGTCGCGGCGATGTCGTTGCTGTCGCTGCCCTGCTCGTTTCCGGCCGAGACCGGCTGGGTGGGCAGGCGGTGCAGGCCGCGGATCAGCGCCTTGATCAGGTCGGGCGGGGTGCCGCCGGACAGGGTCGAGACGTCGATGTTGGCCAGCCGAACGACGTAGCGCCAGTCACGCACCGTCAGGCCGCAATCCCACTTGTAGTGGGTACGGTAGGCCTGGTACTGGCCGCCCTGGGCGTCCTGGACCGTCCACTCGCCCTTGAAGTTCCGCTGCAGGCCGGCCTTGGTCCCCTTGGGGAAGATGCCGTGGACGGTGTGCGGACCCCACACCACCAGCCAGATCGACGTGTTGGTCGAGCCGGTGCCGCCCATGTCGATGACGTTGGCGGCGTTCTGGGCGTTGCTGGTGTTGACGGTGGTGTAGCGCGGCGCGAGGCCGAGGAAGCGCTCGGGGTTGACCGCGGTGTTGCCGTAGAACAGGGTTTGCGCCATCTGCTGGTTCATGCCCTCGAGGAACGACAGTTCCTCGGAAAGCAGGAACGACTGGGTGCTGCCGTTCAGATCGGCGATGCCCTTGTCGACCTCGGAATAGACCTCCAGCATGCCGCAGGTGTCGACCACATTGGCGGTGGTGGACTTGGCCTTGGGCACGCCGTAGTTCAGTAGGCGCCAGGCTGCCTGCGGCAGGCCGGTGCGTACCGTGGTCTTGTGGCCGGTGGGCAGGTTGCCCTCGACCACCAGCATGTCCTGGAGGACTTCGTTGGTCTGGGACAACAGGTTGACGACCTCGATGGTGCCGTCGTCGCCGACGCGCTGGGCCCAGTCGGCATAGGTGAGGGCGGTTCCGCCTATGGTTGCCATGTGAAATTACTCCTAAAAAGTTGGGGAAGGGGATATCGAGGGGGCTGCGGCGGGCCGCTGCGGAGTGGCGTGCCGCCTTGGCATCCTCGGATATCGCTTTGCCGACGCGGGAGTGCGCCGAAGCGGCCAGGCCCTCGCCGCACGCGGCGGGCGAGGAAAAAGGTGCTTCGGGCGGTGTCCACCGGCGGCCCGTCGCCGCCGCGTCGGCGATGGCGGGGGCGGGCTCTGCGGCCGGTGGGCCAGCCTATGGGAATCCTGCGTCGGTGTTCTGGGGCAGGTTCCCGGCAGGCTGGACTTCAAACGACGACGGGCGCCGCAAGGGCGCCCGTCGTCGAAGCTCGAAAAGGTCGGGAACGGTCAGGCGACGTCGTCGCCGTCGGAGAGGTTGGCGTAGCGTCGAATGGTGGCGTTGTCGCCGTCGGCAAGGCCGATATCGCCCGCCATGATGTCGCCGCCCATCGGCATGCCGATGCTGGTGCCGTCGCCGGTGGCGATGCCCATCTGGCCGAGGCGCATGCCGAACACCGGGTTGTTGGGCTTGGCCATCGCCAGCACGTCGCCCTTCTGGGCCGGGCCGTCGACGACATTCCAGCCGGGGATGTCGGCGTTCTTGTCGGCCCAGTCGGCGATCGAGGGCCGGGTCTGCGGCGTGTCGAAGCTGCCGGTGCCCGCCTGGGTCAGGGTGTCGCCGACCCACTGGTGGTCCTTGGCCTCGCCGGCCCCCATGTCCTTGTTGATGGCGCTGAGACCGTAGGGGCTGTGGCCCTTCCAGGTATTCGCCGAATCCATGATGGCATCGGACGACACCGGGGCGAAGCTGTTGGACTGCGTCGCCGCCTGCGGCGCATTGCCGCCGCCGGCCGGATTGGCATCACTGGCGTTGCCACCGTCGGAACCCACCGGAGCAGGCGCAGACGGTGCTGGGCTGGCGGGTGGGGCAGAGCCCGAATTTCCCGAATCCGAAGGCTTGTCGGGGGAGGGAGAGGGCGGCGGGTTGGTTCCCTGGCCGTCGGGGGCGGTCGCCTGCGGCGGGGCGGGGGGCTGGTGATTGACGACTTGGCCAACCCCAATGACGTTACCGTTCTTATCAAGTTATCCCTCGCGCCGAGCGATTGCCTTGTTCAATCGATCCCATTCCTCGTCGGTGAAGGTGCCCGATTCGCGGTTCACGTCAAGGCCGGAAAAATCCCCAATGTCCTTGATGTACCGTTTGGCTTTGTCGGGATCGTCCTTTAGACCGGCATAGGCCGGCATCATTTCGGCAATGGTCTTTCCTTTGTAGCCGCGTCCCTCCCGAAGAAGGGCGCCCTTGGCTCTCAGGCCAGTTTCAGCATCTGGAAAAATGGCGAACCCAGCACTATCCCGCCCGATTGCCCCCATGGAACGAGTAAAAGGTGTAAGTATCAGATTGCCGGGGTTGTTGTTGCGCCACTGGATATTCCCGCCGCTGTGTGTCCGGGTGGGGTTGCCCTCATCGTCATAGTAGACGATTGTCCGATTGCCGGTCTGTTCGGCGGCAGTGTCCATCGTAGGCTCCATTAATTCACTTGTGGTTGGGGTCATCGGTCCTGCCTCGTAATCCAGATTAAGAGCGCGATCCTGGTTCTGCAGGCCGAGTTCCGTCTGAAATGCGTTCAGTACCGAGCAATACCTTCTCTTCGTCTGAAAACGTGATTGCTCAATGAACGAAAATCCGCCGTATGCCAATTCTTTGTCCCTTTCTAGTTTATAGACAACAAATGTTACCGGCTGCGGGTTGTAATAATTGTCAACATCATCTCTCTCTGCTGTAATGACATACGAGTTCGATTGTCTGTTGTTGTCTTTCGTTATTACCAGACGAAGGTCCCTGCGCAAGCAGTCACCGTTTTCGTGGGTTGAAAATATGAATTCGTCAGGTGGTGGTTTTTCACCAGAGAAAGAAACAGCATTCCAACGGAATGGCGGTTCGCCATAGTCCCAGCCATGGTCTTCGTGTTTGTAGCTCCGTGAGTCGGCGAATATAAAAAAACTGTAAATTGAAAAGCTGTGTGGGCCGTTTACTTCAGATCTCGCCTTCATCACTAAGTCCCGTTTGCCATCACCGTCCAGATCGACCCAATTGGGACCATGGACCAGCGGCACCATGTCCTTGGGATCGAATTTGGGGATGGCGTCCTCGGCCCGGGCCGGCATTGCCGCCAACAGGCTCGCCATCAGGCCGAGCCCGGCCAGCATGGCGGCGTTCATCCATTTCCTTGACGCGGTCATCGCGGTTCCCCTCGACCATGCGTTGGCTGGACGAATCCCAGCGCTGGGGGCTGGGCAATGTCAACGGAAACGTCGACCTTTGCGGGAACTGGCGATCAGGCAAACGAAAAGCGCCCGGACGTCTCTCTCCGGGCGCTCGTGTGGCGATGCGCACAGTCAAATCACATCCCGTCGCTGCTGTCAAGCTAATGGTTGTTCAAAAATTACGGTGGGCTCGCGGTAGAGGCAGATTGCTAATTTCAACGCGTGATCGGGCATGCATTGTATGGCGAAAATAGTTATGGCGGAATGTGTCCGCTGTTGATGGGGTGTGCCATGGGGATAAGAAAAAGTCCTGGTTTCGCAAGGGCACTATTTACGCTTTTGTCCACGACAATTGCTTTTGAGGCGCATTCGGCTGATGTCTATTCAGTCACTCTGTCCCGCTCGGAAGGTGGCATTCCGTTCGCAGTGCTGTATTGCCCTGGGAATTTATACTGCAAGCGGCGTCAAGCCGTCATTATCGGCTCAGAGGAGCGCCCGGCAGAATATGTTCTGGATATTGATGCGGGTGGAATAAACCGGCACTTTAACGTAAATACCGAGAAATGCCGTTACGATGTGAAGGGGGCAGATGAGGCAAGACCGGGGGGGAAAGGCACAGCATGCGACGTTGTGGTTGGCGTCCTGCGATCCGCTCGACAATGATGGGCCCGTGTCTTTTGCCGCAGAATATTATGTGTCGGTGATGTGCCATGCGACATATTCGCCATCGAGTTCAGGAACTCTGGAACATTAGTTTTAATACGGCCAAGTTCCATCTGCCGCCAATTTCTTGCGCAAGGCGGCCGATCTGGCGATGGCTTCGAGGTCGGCGTCGGGCACCTGGCGGTAGTAATTGCCGATCTGAGTGGTGCGCGGCCAGGGTTCGACCATCAGGTCACCGTAATCCGCAGGATCGGCGTCGCCGCGCACACCGCTCTTGATGTCCAGGTGGATCAGGCGCAGCCAGGTCAGCGCCTCCACGCCATCGGCCTCGACGCCGTGGCCGCGGAAACAGAGGGTTGCCATGGTGTACTGCGCCATGCGGTTGCCGCGCTCGGCCGCCTTGCGGATCAAGGCGACGCCCGCGGCGATGTCTTCCGGCACTCCGCGCCCCTGCAGGGTCAGCAACCCAAGCACCGCGAGGCCTTCCGGATCGTCCGTGGCGGCGGCGAGCCGGGCGAGGCGCACGGCTTCCGCCACGTCGCGCTTCACCCCGTGGCCGATGGCGTACAACTGGGCCATGCGCCCCTGTGCGGCAGGATGGCCGGCGCCGGCGGCCTGGCGGAAATAGCGCACGGCCGTCTTCAGGTCGGGGCGGAAGTGGAGGGCGCGTTGCATCTGTGGCAGCAATCCACGGTCGAAATCGTCGCCGCGGCGCTGATAGACCATCCCCAGCCGGTAGGCCGAGGCCGCTTGTCCGTCCCGGGCGCCCTTCCGGCATCCGACGATGTGGTCGGGACTGATCGTCCGCCGCTGAAGAAAATATCGGCATCCCGTGGCCTTGAGCCCGGGATCGGTGTCAAGGACGCTGGCCTCGTCGGCGCCGATATTGGGATCGGAACTGCCCTTGGGCAGCCTGCCGACGGCGATGCGCATCTCTTCCATCGTTGCCTCACCGGCGGCAAGCCGAACGGTGGCGTCACGCAAATCGACATCCGCGAGGCCGGGATCGTTCTTCTTGGCGATTTCATCACGCAAGGCCTGGCGTTTGCTTGGATCCGCCATCCACCAATACCAGTACTGCTGAAAGCGGGCGAGCGGATCGCCGAGATCGTAGAGTTGGAAGAGGAGATCGCGTGATTCCGGCACTTTCCAGTCCGCATAGAACCCCGACGACCGGGGGGCCTCGGGAACCGCCCAATCCGCGCTGGTGTCGAAGATCATGTGCCGGATCTCCGGCGGGTCCCGGTCGCGGGCCGAGGCAGCTCCTGCAACCAGCATGACGCACGACAGTACCAACGCGAACGCACGCATCTCCTCCTCCACGATGTCTACGCCTACTTCTTCACGTCCGGCCCGCAAGCCGGAGGCGTCGATATCAAATTTCCTAGCATATGTTGCTGGCGTTCTCAAGATGTTCTTGCTGCCGATCACTCCTTGGCGAAATTGGGGAAGAGGATATCGAGGGTGCTGCGGCGGGACGCGGCGGAGTGCGGCGCGACCATGGCGTCCTCGGAGATCGCGTTGCCGACGCGGCAGAAGAAGCGGATGACCTCGGGGTGGTTGCCCGCCCCGGTCTGCCCCAAGGCCTGGCGCAGGGCCGGGCCGCCGAAGGTGTCGACGGCCTTGTTGGCGAGGGCGACATTGGCGGCGAATCGGGCGCCGCCGATTTCGCGGTCGGATCGCGCCTGCTGGCGCCACTCGCCCTGGGTCTGCTGCCACAGGCGGTTGGGGGACTCGGCGAGGTCGCGCACCCGCTCGGCATAGAGGTCGACCAGTTGCTGCGCCGCCTCCTGGGGCAGGCCGCATTCCTTGGCCAGGACCTTGAACTCGGCGGCGAGCTGCGGGTCGGCGACAAGGCCGTCGGGCACGGTGAAGTCGGCATAGGATTCCGGAGGGCCGGATGCCGTGCCGGTGGCGGCCGCATTGTCGGGGGCCTCTTCGCCGACGGCGGGAGAGGTTTCGGGTGCCGCCGTGCCGCCCATCGCCGCGTCGGGAGAGGCGGGGGCGGGCGCGGGGCCAGCCTGCAGGTTTCCTGGATCGGCGTTCTGGGACACGATCTGGTCGGACATGGTCAATTCCTTTGCTCGCGAGGTTGAAACGACGACGGGCGCCGCAAGGGCGCCCGTCGTCGAAGGTCAAATTGGTTGGAACGGTCAGGCGACGTCGTCGCCGTCGGCGAGGTTGGCGTAGCGTCGGATGGTGGCGTTGTCGCCGTCGGCAAGGCCGATGTCGCCCTCCATGATGTCGCCGCCCATCGGCATGCCGATGCTGGTGCCGTCGCCGGTGGCGATGCCCATTTGGCCGAGGCGCATGCCGAACACCGGGTTGTTGGGCTTGGCCATCGCCAGCACGTCGCCCTTCCGGGCCGGGCCGTCGACGACATTCCATCCGGGGATGTCGGCGTTCTTGTCGGCCCAGTCGGCGATCGACGGCCGGGTCTGCGGCGTGTCGAAGCTGCCGGTGCCCGCCTGGGTCAGGGTGTCGCCGACCCACTGGTGGTCCTTGGCCTGGCCGGCCCCCATGTCCTTGTTGATGGCGCTGAGGCCATAGGGGCTGTGGTTCTTCCAGGTATTCGCCGAATTCATGATTTGGTCGGCGGAGACCGGGGCGAAGCTGTTGGACTGCGTCGCCGCCTGCGGCGCATTGCTGCCGTCGGAACCCGCCGCCGGAGCAGGCGCAGACGGTGCTGGGCTGGCGATTGGGGTGCGAATAAGCTCGATGGAAGACATGGCATTCTCCTTGTGTCATGCGAAGTGGATTGCGCTCGGGATGAGGCTGCGGACTTGGCCGATGACCGATTGTGAATCGATAGATTGCGCCGCCGACAATGGTTGTCCGGACGGCGTGGCCGCGGTCGTCGGCTGGAATTCGACCGCGCGGCATGAGCGAGGGCAGGCGGAAGCCATGCCCCGGCGCGAACCATCTGGTTCACGCACTTACTCGGAAAGCCCTTATAAGCAAGGCATCGAAACAGGCGGCCTTGGAACGGATAAAAGTTTCCTGACAGAGTAGTTGAACTCAGCCGGACCATTCTCTTTCAGATGAGAAAGCATTCTCATTGATGTGTTCCATGAGCACGCTTTTTCTATAAATTCTTTCGGAGCAGAAGCTGCGACTTTGTTTATCGCAGACATCTTGTCGGACAAAACGGCATCGAGGTAGTTTCTTGTCGTATCATCGATGCTGTTGTCAACAATGAATGAGTTGATGTCATTGATCGCGTTTGACATTAGAGTTTTCCACTCGATGTCTTCTTTGTGGCAAATCTCCATGTCAGTTCTTATCTGCACATAAAGTTCCCATACGCAGCCGACGGCACCCAGCCCGCTTTCATCCATGTCGAGGTTGTAGACTTTGCCGTCCTTGCGGTCTTGGTGGCGGATCACGCCGCCGCCGAGGGGAATCGATCGGGTCTCGCTGCCATTCTGTTCGATCTTCCACGGGGTTTCCGCCGCCAGGGCCTGGTAGTCGACCCGATGGTGCTCATTTTGGCTGCACCCGCCGATCGCGAGGGCGGCAAGGACAGTGACCAGGCGAGCGGGATGCATGTCGATCTCCATGGCACCAGGAATAACGGAGGCGCCGGAGACGTAAATCTACGGACACGCGTATGACAGCATGTATAGCCACCTCACATTCGCACGCCTACGTCAAGCGGAGAGATTAAGGAACACGGTAGCGTCGGTGGGCGTGAGGATGACGACGGGTCCGGGCGCTCGTGTGGCCGTGCAGAGAGTCAAGTCACATTCCGGCGCGGCCGTCAAGCGGTAAGATTGCCGCGCGTCATAAAATTTCATCCATTGGTGCAGCGGGGGCGCGCCGGGCTTGCGCCTGACGCCGTCCGGCTGGCGATCATCGGTATTCAGGATGGCGGCAGATTGTCGCTGAAGCGCAGTTTTGATTGTCGTGCGACAAGGATCCTTCCTTCCGGCCCCATCGCAAACGAAGGGCGCCCGAAGGTATCCTCCGGGCGCCCTGGATGGCCGGCAGGGTCAGACGTTGGAATCGTCCTTGGCCTCGTCGAGCATGACGATGTAAAGCTCGGGCGCCGCCGCGTTGATGTCGGCGACCAGCATCAGGCCGACATTGCGCTGGCCCTCGTTGAAGAAGGTGGTGGAATTGCCGGTAAAGCTGGAGCGGAACACCCCGGTTTGCTCCAGCAGCCACCACACGTAGCGGCGGCCCTCCCGGCTTGCCATCACCGTCTTGAAGGCGGCCAGCCGGCGGTTCTCGACCCGGTCGGCCTTGCGCGTCTTCTTGTCGACCGCCGCCGGATCGGCGGCGTTGAACACCTCGGTATCATCGGTCATCGCAAACCTCCCTGAGCCTGAACGGTGTCCTGGCCACCGCCGACGTTGATGTTCGACAGGGTCTGGGCGCCCTTGGCCAAGGCCATGTTGGTGGCGATCGCCTGCTGCTGGGCGGCCTGCCGGACGCGGGCCTGGCGCAGCGCGGCGACCTGGTCGGAGGGCAGCACGATCTTCGGCGGCACCCCCAGCATGTCGGCGTATTCGTCGACGGCCTCATCGAAGTCGATCTTGTCGAGGACGGCGGGGTGGCTGCCGGCGATGCTGCCGATGAACGAGGCCAGCCGCTCGATCGAGCCGGTCGCCGTGGCCTTCTGCGCCTGGGCCAGCATCGAGATGTACTCGACCTGGATATGGGGCAGCAGCTTGGGCGTCGGCGGCGGCGGCAGCTGGCCGGTGCGGGTCATGATCGCGAAGGTGCGATGCACCGCGGGGCTCAGGCACTCGGCGTGGAAGCGCTCGAGCACCGGTCCCAGCATCAAGAGCTTCTCCTCCTTGCGCTCGGCGATCTCGGTGGCGGTCCGCACGGTGTCGAGCTGCGAGATCATTAGCCACAGGTCGGCGTAGAAGGCCTGGTTGATCCGCTGCTGCACCTCGCGAATGTCCTCGACCAGCCCTTGGATCGGCGGCGTCACCTCGTAGACGGGGCGAAAGCCGATGCCGGCGGCCGAGCCGGGCAGGTAGGTGACGCCGCCGGGCAGCAGGGTGGCCGGCTGGTTCTTCATGGAAACGTCGGCGACCATCGGCGGGTTGACCATCTTCTCGATCGCCTGGGCCTTTCGCTTCTGCTCGATCTGCAGCGCCTTGACGTCGCCCAGCGCGTCCATGCCGGGGCTGCGGCCGTAGACGTCGTTGCCGACCAGATGCCAGCGGGGCGCGCACACCGGGAACTCGTTGAAGCCGCGCCGGGCCAGCACCTGGGTCTGCCCGCCGTTGATCTCCCAATAGACCGAGCGCCAGGCCATTCCGCGGAAGGTGGGATCGTCGAGGACCTGGGTGTCGTTCGGCTCGATGGCGTGGCCGATCATCACCTCGCGGTCGAGCTGGCCGCTCTGGTGCAGGCCGCGAAGCGTCGACGAACAGGCGTCGAGGCCGAACTGGCCGACCACCTGGCCGACGGTCAGGGCGAACTCGCGGTAGAGGGTGTCGACCGACAGCCGGGGCGAGTTGGACAGGAAATACTCGCCGACGGTGAGCGGATGGCAGCGGATGGTGTCCACGGGATCGTCGAGGATCACCATCGCCGCGGTGCCGAACACCCCCAGCTCCTCGTACATCACGGCCAGCGCGTTGTAGAAGTTGGACTTGGCGAAGACGTGCAGCATGCGTTTGGTGACGTCGTCGAGCCACTGCTTGACCGCCTGGTTGTCGGTCAAGCCGCCGGCGGCGGTGAGGCGGAACCACGGCCGCGCCGGGCTGGTGATTCCGGCCATCATGCCGGACGCCAGGGTGCGGGCGGCCAGGGTACCGGTGCTGTCGATGATCTTCTGGTTGCGGGAATCGCCGCGGTTGGCCTGGTTGGGGCTCTGCAGGAAGCGGCCGCGGCGCGGCAGGATGTGCTCGGACAGCTCGCGCCAGTGGTTCCAGTACGACAGGCGTTCGTCGCGCAAGCTTGCCATTCGCCGGTCGACGTGCTGCCGCAGGGCGACGACCTCGTCGCCGGCCTTGGGCCGGGTGTTGGACAGGGGAGGCATGGGTCTACTCCGTTGGTGTGGGTGATGGGGGAAGGGTCACTGCCCCAGCAGGGTCTTGGCCTGGCCCTGGGCCGCCGGGGAATTCCAGCTCTGGCCCTGGTCGAACAGGCCGCGGGGATCGCCCGCCTGCACCAGGGCCTGGGCGGTGCCCGGCCCGGCGATGCCGTCGATGGCGGCGCCGGCGGCGCGCTGCGGCGCCATCAGGACGTCCTGGACCGGCTGGGGCGCCGCCTTGTCGATGATCTGCGAGGTGATGGGGTCGCCGGTAATGGCCCCGGCGATGGGGTTGAACAGCTGTTGTTCGAAGGATCCGCCGATGCACATGGTCATGCTCCCAGCAAGGTCTTGTAGGCGGTGTCCGGCGGGGTGGTGAGGCCTTCCGGCGAGGTGTTGATGGTCGAGATCGGCCCGGCCGCCGCCAGGGCGCGGGCGCGCTGGTCATTGCCGGCCTGCTGCACCGCCTTGTCGGGCAATTGCGGCGACGGCGGCGGGGCCGGCGGTGGCGGGGGCGGGGCGGCAATGCTTGGTGCGGAACCGATGCACATGGGGGACCTCATGCGGTCTGGAGGGGAGGGGACGGCGTCACTTGCGCCGCGGCACCGACAGCGGATCGACGGTGCCGCCGAGCAGGGTGTCGAACGGAGCGCTCGGCTTCGGCTTGGACTTGGCCATCGGGCCGAGGTTGGGGACGGCGCCGGTGGGGCCGACCGGGCCGATCGGGCCCTTGCCGAAGTTCGGATAGAACAGGTCGAGAAGTTCCTGGAACGTGCGTGCCATGGGGATGGACTCCTTGGTTGGGGGCTGAAACGACGACGGGCGCCGCAAGGGCGCCCGTCGTCAGGGGGGTGAATCAGGGGGGGGAAAGGTGGTGAA
>Ga0265331_10000748_pt1 | contig 27195 bp, 21 predicted proteins | sample 41923metaG_FD_202088 | JGI IMG/M metagenome (GOLD analysis project Ga0265331, IMG submission 202088) | Rhizosphere microbial communities from Carex aquatilis grown in University of Washington, Seatle, WA, United States - 4-19-23 metaG | ecosystem: Host-associated > Plants > Roots > Rhizosphere... | reverse complement strand
GCGCGCGCTCGAGCTCGAGCGCGTCATCCAGGTCCTGTGCCGCCGCCGCAAGAACAATCCGCTGCTCGTCGGCGAGGCCGGCGTCGGCAAGACGGCGATCGCCGAGGGCCTCGCCCGGCGCATCAATGACGAGGAGGTTCCCGAGCTGCTGCGCGAGTACCAGGTGTATTCGCTCGACATGGGCGCGCTCCTCGCCGGCACCAAGTATCGCGGCGACTTCGAGCAGCGCCTCAAGGCGGTGCTGAAGCAGCTGGCCGACAGCCCCAAGTCGATCCTGTTCATCGACGAGATCCACACGATCATCGGTGCGGGCGCCGCGTCGGGCGGCACGCTCGACGCGTCCAACCTGCTGAAGCCGGCGCTGTCCACCGGCGCGCTGAAGTGCATCGGCGCGACCACGTACAACGAGTACCGCCAGATCTTCGAGAAGGACCACGCGCTGTCGCGGCGCTTCCAGAAGGTCGACGTGCCGGAGCCGTCGATCGCCGAGACGATCGAGATCCTGAAGGGCCTGAAGTCCCGCTTCGAGGACCACCACGGCGTCAAGTACGCGCCGGCGGCGCTCACCACGGCGGCGGAGCTCTCGGCGCGCTTCATCAACGACCGCCACCTGCCGGACAAGGCGATCGACGTGATCGACGAGGCGGGCGCCGCGCAGAAGATCCTGCCGAAGTCGAAGCAGAAGAAGGTGATCAACAAGGCCGAGATCGAGGAGATCGTCGCCAAGATCGCGCGCATCCCGGCGAAGAACGTCACCTCCGACGACCGCAACGCGCTGAAGACGCTCGACCGCGACCTCAGGAACGTCGTGTTCGGGCAGGACAAGGCGATCGAGGCGCTGGTGTCGGCGATTCGCATGGCGCGCTCCGGTCTCGGCAATCCGCAGAAGCCGATCGGCAACTTCCTGTTCAGCGGGCCCACCGGCGTCGGCAAGACCGAGGTCGCGCGCCAGCTCGCCTATTGTCTCGGCGTCGAGCTGCTGCGCTTCGACATGTCCGAATACATGGAGCGCCACGCGGTGTCGCGGCTGATCGGTGCGCCGCCGGGCTACGTCGGCTTCGACCAGGGCGGCCAGCTCACCGAGGCCGTGACCAAGCATCCGTACAGCGTGCTGCTGCTGGACGAGATCGAGAAGGCGCACCCGGACATCTTCAACATCCTGCTTCAGGTGATGGACCACGGCACGCTCACCGACAACAACGGCCGCAAGGCCGACTTCCGCAACGTCACGATCATCATGACGACGAATGCGGGCGCCTCCGAGCTGACGCGGAGCACCATCGGCTTCGCGACGGAGAAGCAGGCCGGGGACGAGATGGAATCGATCAAGCGGATGTTCACGCCGGAATTCCGGAACCGCCTCGATGCGACGATCTCGTTCGGCCAGCTCGACCACGACGTCATCCTGAAGGTCGTCGACAAGTTCCTGCTGGAGCTCGAGAACCAGCTGCACGAGAAGAAAGTCGACGCATCGTTCACACCGGCGCTGCGCCAGTTCCTGGCGAAGAAGGGGTTCGATCCGCAGATGGGCGCACGGCCGATGGCGCGCCTCATCCAGGACACGATCCGCAAGGCACTCGCCGAGGAGCTCCTGTTCGGGCGCCTCGTCAACGGCGGCCATGTGACGATCGACGTGGGCGAGGACGACAAGGTGCGGCTCGTGTTCGAGGAAACGCCGGAGCCCGCGGCCGTGGCCTGACCGCAACGCGCCGGGCCGTCGTCCGGCAACCTTCGAAGCAACAGGAAGCGGCGCCTCTCGGGCGCCGCTTCTCTTTGCCCGCCGCATCCGGTTCAGCTGCCCCGGCGCATCGTGATACGGATGAGCGGCTCAAAAAAACGGCGCCCGAAGGCGCCGCTTTTCTGCAGCAATGCCGTGTCGATCAGGGCTTGATCGTCAGCTTGACACCTTGCGCTGCCAGCGTCAGGCGCGCGCCCTGCTGCGTGCCGTGCAGGCGGATCACAACGCCGTTCTGGTTCTTCAGGATCTGGTCGGCCGGGCCGCCCGCGATCGCGATGCCAGCTTCACCCGCAGCGAAGTTGCCGCTGAAATCGGCGACGTTCTTGAGGTTGAACACTTCGCCGCTCGTCGTGATGCTCGAGATGCCAAGGTCGGCGACGCTGAGGCCGTCAACCGAGAAGTGGTAGTCCTTGCCGCCGAACTTCAGCGTGCCGTCGCCCCAGCTCACGCCGACGCCAAGCGCCACGGCCTTGCTGGAAATGGTGACGGTGCCCGACGGTGCCGGTTCGGCAGCGATAGCGATTCCGACCACGGCGACGCAACTCAACGCGACCAGCCACTTCGAAGTGAGACTCTTCAACATTGTGTATCTCCTGAGATTTTCGGGACTGATGATGTGAGGCATCGCCAGCGGGCACCTATTATAGGCTACCCTGCTGCAATGCACCACGGCGGGGTGCGAAAGGGACGTTTGCAGACCCGAAGCGACCGTGGCATCGGCGCGGCAGGTGCACCGCCTCCGATTTGCGGTCAGCACCCTTCTGACAGCGGGAGTCCCCGCCGGTTCGCCCCGCCGGGACCCCGCGATCGGGCGGGCGTCGCGGCTCGCTCAGCGGGTTCCGCCGCGTCCGACGCCGGTCGCGGCCACCTTGGGCACGCCCACGTCGCCCGAGCGCCGCGTGTCGCCCTCGGGGAAATGATAATAGAGGCCGTTGAGATAGACGGCGATCGCGTCGATATCGGGGGCGTCGAGGCTGAGTCCCGCGGTCTGCTGCCACCGCGTCACTTCGGCCTTCAGAGTCGCCCAGTTCTGCGCCAGCCTGTGGTCGCGCCAGTGCACCTCTGTCGTGTGGCAGCCCACGCAATACGTGGTGTAAAGAAGCTCGCCCCGCGATTCGGTCGGTGCCGCGGCGGCGCCTGCCGCCGCCAGGGCGGCCGCGGCGATCAATCCAATCATTGCGATGTGCTTGCTCATGCGTGTCCCTTTTTTCCTACGCGAGCGTGTCCGCCCGGATATTCGCTGCCCAGCCGAAGGCGTAGCGCCCTTCCTGCTCGCTCATGGCGGGCGAAAGGCCGCCGGCACCCGGCACCGGCAGCAGCGTCTTTTTTTCGGCGTCGTACCGGTGCACCGAGGCCACGTGAACGCCGTCCTTGTCGGTGATCATGCTGTAGCACGTATTGTTCAGCACCGGCGCGGGGTTCGGCGCTGCGCCCGACAGCAGCGCGATCACGGCGCTCGCGCAGACCTTGGCGTGCTGGTTCGCCATGTGTCCGGACTTCGGCATTCGGGCCGCGATCTGGATCGCATCGCCCAGCACGTGCACGTTCCTCGCGCGGATCGACTCGAAGGTGACGAAATCCACCTCGCACCAGCGATCGTTCGCAGTGACGACACCCGCAGTGCGCGCGATTGCGCCCGCGCGTTGCGGCGGCACCACGTTCAGCACGTCGGCGCGAACCGCATCCTGGACGTCGAACTCCGCCGTGCGCGTCGCGGCGTCGACGCGGGTCAGCACGTAGTTCGGCCGATATTCGACGATGCCGGCGTAGTCGTCCGACCATGCCTTGCGAAAGAGTGCGGCCTTCGACGTGACATCCGGGTTGCCGTCGAGGATCAGCACTTTGGATTTGGGCTTCGCGCGCTTCAGATACCACGCGGCCTGGCAGGCGCGCTCGTAGGGCCCGGGCGGACAGCGGTATGGCGCGACCGGGATCGAAATGGCGAAGACGCCGCCGTCCGGCATCGCCTCGAGCTGCCGCCGCAGCGCGAGCGTCTGCGGGCCCGCCTTCCAGGCGTGGAGGATGCGTGCCTGCGCGTCCGCCGTCTCGAGGCCCGGCACGCCATCGGGAAGGAAGTCGACGCCGGGTGACAGGATCAGGCGGTCATATGGCAGTAGGGACCCGCCGGCGAGCCTGACCGTGCGCCCGTCGGTGTCGACGCCGATGGCGGTGTCGCGAATCAGCCTGACGCCGTGGCGATGCGCCAGCCCGTCGTAGGTGGTCGTGAGGAACGCCATGTCGCGGCTTCCGCCGATGACGAGATTCGACATCGGGCAGGAGACGAACAGGGCATTGGGCTCGACCAGCGTGACGTCGATCGTGCCGCCGCTCCACATCCGGAGGTACTTGGCGGCGGTGGCGCCGCCGTAGCCCGCGCCGACGACCACGACCTTCGCCGAAGCGGCGCCCGCAGCCTTCGCGGCGACGGGCAGCGCAGCGAGTGCCGATGCGGCCCCGGCGGCTTTCAGGAACTCGCGTCGCGGCATTCGCGTTGCCGCCGCGCTCACTTTTGCGCCCTCTGCGCGCCGTACCATGCGGCAATCGACTCGATCTGCCGATCCGTGTATCCCTTGGCGAGCTGCGGCATCACCGTTCCCGGACGCGTGCCGGCCTTGAACGCCTGCATCCTGCTGACCATGGCCTGCGACTCCATGCCTGCGAGGGTCGGGATTGCGCCCTGGCTCGCGCCGCGGGTGCCATGACAGCCGGCGCAGGTAGCGGCGAGATCGCGTGAAGCGCCCGGCGGACTGCCTTGTGCGACCGATTCACCCGCAGTCGCGGCCGTGACCGCGACGAGAACCGCAACGAAACGAAACTGCACGCTGTGCTCCTGCCGGGCACTGCGCCGGCGGCGTCATGCCGCGATGTCGCATCGAGTTTGCGCTTCGCTGCATGGCAGCGCGGCTCGCGGCATGTCCTATAGGTTACACGGGCACCGGGCTCGCGACCGCGCGAATGAATTCCGGCCGCCGCGTGATCCCATGGCAGCGACGCTGACGGCGCGTCGAAGAGGGGCCGCCCGCTCCCGATGGTTGCACGCCGTCGCAGGTCACAATGGCGCGACATTTCGGAAATTCTTTCCGCAGGAATCAATGCCGTGCGATGGCGATCGCCGCGAAGTCGGCGCAAATTGCTGCGGACTTGATGTTTGTTTTCATCGAGTTGCTTGCGTCCTTCTTACGGCGACCGCGGTGCGTCGACCCATATTGGTGTCGCGTCGCAGCACCATTTTGGCAAATTTGTATGCGATATATTCCGTCTGTCGGAAAATGTTTTTAAGTTTATGATTTTATGTATCTTTTATGCTATTGCAATGCGGCAATCCCCTTGTCATCCGCGGTCAGCTTTGTTAACTTGCGATTGTCACGAGCAGTCGTCGCGAACGGTGCGGCAGCTGCAAGCAAGGGCCTGGGTTCCACCCCATCCATGCCCGCCCTTCCGGCCGAGCGATCCTCGCCGGACCGTGCGGTGAAGCGCCGGCGGCAAAGGTCCGTCGGTTGCTCCACGCTGCGGGACTGCGTGAAGGCGACTTCGCTGCAGCGCCGCCGACCAAGGTTCCGGACGTTCGCGACGCATCGGGTGCGGCGGGCGCCGGATTGGCCATGACATGAGATGGGAGAGAAGCATGAACTACGATCTCGAAGCAGCAAGGCTCAAGAAGGACTGGGCGGAAAATCCCCGCTGGAAGGGTGTCAAGCGCGGCTACACGGCGGAGGACGTCATCCGCCTGCGCGGATCGATCCACGTCGAGCACACGCTCGCGCGCCGCGGCGCCGAACGTCTGTGGAAGCTCGTCAACGAGGAGCCGTTCGTCAACTCGCTGGGCGCGATGAGCGGCAACCAGGCGCTGCAGCAGGTGAAGGCCGGCCTGAAGGCGATCTATCTTTCCGGATGGCAGGTCGCGGCCGACGCGAACGTCGCCGGCGAGATGTATCCGGACCAGTCGCTCTACCCGATCAACTCGGTGCCGAGTGTCGTCAAGCGCATCAACAACACGTTCGTGCGCGCGGACCAGATCCAGCACATGGAAGGCACCGGCACGACGGACTTCTTCGCGCCGATCGTCGCCGACGCCGAGGCCGGCTTCGGCGGCGTGCTGAACGCGTTCGAGCTGATGAAGGCGATGATCGAGGCGGGCGCCGCCGGCGTCCACTTCGAGGACCAGCTTGCCTCGGTCAAGAAGTGCGGCCACATGGGCGGCAAGGTGCTCGTGCCGACCCGCGAAGCGGTCGACAAGCTGGTTGCCGCGCGGCTCGCCGCCGACGTCATGGGCGTGTCGACGGTGGTGCTGGCGCGCACCGACGCCGAAGCGGCCGACCTCGTCACATCGGACATCGACGACAACGACAAGCCGTTCCTCACCGGCGAGCGGACGGTCGAGGGCTTCTACAAGTCCTCGAACGGCCTCGACCAGGCGGTGTCGCGCGGTCTCGCCTATGCGCCGTACTGCGACATGCTGTGGTGCGAGACGGGCAAGCCGGACCTCGCGTTCGCGAAGGCGTTCGCCGACGCGATCCACGCGAAGTTCCCGGGCAAGCTCCTCGCCTACAACTGCTCGCCGTCGTTCAACTGGAAGAAGAACCTCGACGATGCGACGGTCACCAGGTTCCAGACCGAGCTCGGCAGGATGGGCTACAAGTTCCAGTTCATCACGCTGGCGGGGTTCCACAGCCTCAACTACTCGATGTTCAACCTCGCGCACGGCTACGCGCACGAGCACATGACGGCATTCGTCGAGCTGCAGGAAGCCGAATTCGCGGCGATGTCGAAGGGCTTCACCGCGATCAAGCACCAGCGCGAGGTCGGGACGAGCTACTTCGATGCGGTGACGACGACGATCCAGGGCAGCGCGGCGTCGACGACGGCGCTCAAGAACTCGACCGAGGATGAGCAGTTCTTCGAAAAGCCGAAGGACACGCTGCAGGTCGCGAACGGCTGAGCCTCGCCGGCGTGCACGAAGGGGCCGCGATCCCGCGAGGGGCCGCGGCCCCTTCCATTTCCCGTCCTCGCTGCGCGTGCCCGCTGCGCCGATCGAACCGCGCTATCTCGCCTCGACCTGCAGCGACACGATCCGGGCGATGATGATCGCCGGATAGAGCTGGCCGACCAGCGCCTCCAGCATCGCAAGCGAGCGCGCCGCGCGCGCGACCGGCGTGATGTCGCCGTAGCCGACGGTCGTCAGCGTGACGAAGCTGAAGTACACCCACTCCGACAGGACACGCTCATGGCCGGAGCCGCCGGCGAACGCGTTCGGCACGAGCGCGCCCAGCATCGCGTACGCGAACGCCCACATCACGCCGAGCAAGAGGTAGAGCACGATGGCGCCGAACACACGGTCGCCCATTGCGTGCCCGCGGGCGAACACGTTGATGCCGACCGCGAACGCAAGCACGATCAGCGCGCAAAGCGTCGATGTGTCGCGCACGACGGGGAGGTCGGTGTGCGGGAAGAACCACCCGCCCGAATGCAGCACGACGACGATGATCGTGAGGGCGATCAGCACCTGCGCGAGCCTGCGGTGCTCGGCGACCGCGATGACGCCGCTTGCGAGAATGAGCACGACGAAGACGTCGTTGACGTAGCGCCACCAGGGGCCTTCGGGGTCGACGATCGCGGGGGCGACGAAGACGATGCCCACGAGGAGCACCAGCAGCAGAAACATGCTGCGGTTGTGCATCCGCGTCAGGTGGTGGCGGATCCCGCGGACGTTGCCGCTGCCGGATCCGCCTTCGTGCGGCGCGAGGTCAGCCATGCCGGCGCGCCACGCCACGGCCGCGCGGCACCCGCGGGCGCACGCATGCGCCCGGCGCCACGGCATGCACGCTCATTTCTCCGCGAGCCACGCGGCGAGATCGCGCTTCAGCTTCATCATGTCCGCCTCGCGCGTGTACATCATGTGGCCCGCGTCGTAGTAGTGGTGGCGCACACGCGTCATTACATCGGGCGGCACGTCGAGCTGGGCGAGCGACCAGTCGCTCGCGCTGTACGGCGTGCCGAGGTCGTAGTGGCCGCTCGCGACCAGAACGCGCAGGTGCGGATTGCGCCGCAGCGCGCGAGAGAGATCCGGACTCGTGGTGGCGAAGCTGTTGCCCTTGTCCTCGCCGCGGTTCCAGTTCCATGCCTTGTGCGCGTCCAACGACAGCACTTCATACCGCGAGAGCGTATCGACGTTGAGATGCTCGCTCATGTAGGCATGCGCGGCCATCGTGTACGGCGCGGCAATCGCCTCGATGCCGGGATCGAACTCCCAGTCGCGCGTGCGGGACGCGGCCATCGGTCCGGTCACGCGCGCCTCGAGGCGGCCGACGATCTGCCCGCGGTCGCGCAAGAGGTCGAAGAAGAACGTGTGGTCGCTGATGCGCAGGTTCTTTTCCTCGACCAGTGTGGCGGAGAGACCGGTGAGCTCGGCGATGCGCCTGATTGCGCGCCGGCGCGCCGCGGCGGAGAGCCGGGCGCCCGCGTGCAGTGCCGCGAGGTATTCCTCGGCGACGAATTCCTCGCCCGCCTTCCTCGCCGCGGCCGGCGATTCCGCCATCGGCCCCTTCAGCTTGCCGTGATACTGCGCGACACAGGCGAACGCGGGCAGGAACAGCGCAAAGGGGAGGTCGTTGCGCGGCGAGAAGATGATGCTCTGCAGGTCCATCGCGCACGAGACGAGAATGAGCCCGGACAGCGCGACGCCGATGTCCTGCAGCTTGTCCGCGAGGGCGGCGCCGCGCGTCGTTCCGTAGCTCTCGCCGACGAGATAGACGGGCGAGCTCCAGCGGCGGTGCCGGCCGAGCCAGGCGCGCATCACTTCGGCCAGCGCGTCGACGTCGCCGTCGACCGAGAGCATCTTCTTGCGCGCTTCCTCGCTCGCGGTGACCGAATAGCCGGTGTGGGGCGGATCGATGAAGACGAGGTCGAAGTGCTCGAACCACGATTCCTGGTTGTCGGTCACCGCATAGGGCGGAGGCGGCATCGTCCCGTCCTCGCGGATCTCGACGCGCTTCGGGCCGAGCGCGCCGAGATGCAGCCAGATCGACGCCGATCCCGGTCCGCCGTTGAAGACAAAGCACACCGGACGCGTCTTCGCATCGGCATCGCTCAGGAAATACGACGTCGTGAAGACGGCGGCCTCGGGCTCGCCGCGCTTGTCGTCGACGCCGCCGGCGCAGACCGGAACGAACGCCGCGACCGCCGTGTATTTCAGCGTCTTCCCGTTGAGCTTGATCGAAGACTCGCTCTTGCACGGCGCCGCGGCCAGCAGCTTGTCGACTTTTTCGCGCAGGCGCTTCTTCGCATCGTCGGGCGCGGGCGTGGTGGCGGGGACAGGCGTCGGTTCGCTCATGGGAGACGGGGCCTCTGTAAGGTCGGTGATTTCGAAATTTCGCGACGGCGCTTGGCGTGGATCGCACGCGTACGCCTGCTCGGCTCGCGCGCGGTGAAAGGGAGCGCAGCGCGCGCGACCCGGAGTATTTCGGTATTGGCCGCGGCGGTCAACCGTCCCGGTCCGAGCGTTGCGGCGCGTGCGCTGCCCGGACTAGACTCGACGGATGCGCGCCGGCGCGACACCGTCCCCACGTGATCGATCGCGCCGTGCGAGCGGCGCACGGATGTTCTTCGCGCTCTGGCCCGATGCGCCGGCGCGTGCCGCGCTGGGCGAGCTTGCAGCGGGAATCGTCCGGAATGCCGGCGGGCGTGCGCCGGCCGAGGCCAATCTGCATCTGACGCTGGCGTTCGTCGGCGCCGTCGCGGCCGACCGACGGGACGCGTTGCGTGCGGCAGGACATGACGCGGCGGCGCGGATTGCGCCGTTCACCCTCGTGCTGGACCGGCTTGGCGCGTTTCGCGATGGCGACGTCGCGTGGATCGGAACGGGCGAGGCGCCGCCCGGCCTCGCCGATCTCGCGGCACGGCTCGTGCGGGAGCTCGGCACGCGGGGCTTCGACGTCGACCGCCGGCCCTACGCGCCGCATCTGACGCTGGCGCGAAAATGCCGGGTGCCGCCGCACGACATTTCTGCGGGGCGCATCGCATGGGACGTTCGCGAACTGGCGCTGGTCGAATCGATGCTGCGCCCCGGCGGACCCTCGTACCGGATCGAATCGCGCTGGCCGCTCGGCGGCGCTGCCGCGACGGGCGAATGAGGCGCTATGCGGGGCCGCGCGCGACAGGGCGCGCAGGATCGGCGCACCATTCGCTCCACGAGCCGGGGTAGAGCATCGTCCCGCCGATCCCGGCGATCTCCATCGCCAGCAGATTGTGGCATGCGCTCACGCCCGATCCGCAGTAGTTGACGATCGTTGCAGGCGACGCGCTGCCGGTCACGGCGGCAAGTTCGGCACGCAGCTTTTCCGGCGACTTGAACGTTCCGTCCGCCTCGACGTTCTGCGTGTACGGCCGGTTGACGGCACCCGGGATGTGCCCCGCGACCGGATCGAGCGGCTCGACGTCGCCGCGATAGCGCTCGGCGCCGCGTGCATCGATCAGCGTCATCCCGCCCGCATCGAGGCGTGCGAGGACGTCGTCGGCTGAAAGAAACGGACGGACGTGGCGGATCGCGAACCTGACCGGACGCACGGCCGGAATCTCCGTCGTCACGGGGCGGCCTTCCCGCACCCACTTGCCGATTCCGCCGTCCAGCACGGCGACCGCGTCGTGGCCGAGCCAGCGCAGCATCCACCACACGTGCGGTGCGTACATGCCGCCGCCCGAGTCGTACGCGACGACCTGCCTGTCCGCGTCGATGCCGAGGCGTCCGAACAGCGCCGAGCACACTTCAGGCGTCGGCAACGGATGGCGTCCGTTCCTGCCGGTCTTCGGCGCCGACAGGTCGCGATCGAGATGGGCGAACCGCGCGCCGGGGATGTGCCCCGCGCGGTACTGCGCCTCGCCCCACGTGTCGGGCTGCGCGAGATCGTGCCGGACATCGAGGATGACGAGCGCGGGATCGTCGAGGCGCGCGGCGAGTTCGCCGGTGGAAATCAGGGTCGAGTGCATGAGGGGTGGACGCGGAGATTGAGCGGGAGTTCCGGCGCGATTCGCCGCAGCGGGATGCCTCGAAGTATCGTCCAGTCGCCCGCGCTTGTCACCGCGCCCCGCGACGCGAGCCTCATTTCGTCCGCGGCGACGCCTCGACGTCGAGATAGCGCCAGAGCACGAAGCGCACGGGGTGCGGCTGGTAGTACCGGACCCACGGCTGCTGCAGGTGGTCCTCGATCCGGTGCTCCATCAGCCGCCATGGCGCGTAGGCAAGCACGAGCTCCGTCATCCGGTCGAAGAGCGCAGTCCGCTCGGGCGAATCGGGCAGCTTGCGCGCCGCCTCGTAGAGCCGGTTGAACTCGGGCAGATCGAAGCGCGCGTGATTCTCCTGGCCGACGCTGGGCCCGTACAGCAGCTGCATGAAATTCTCCGCATCCGGATAGTCGGCGTTCCAGCCGTCGGTGCGCATCGGAATCTTTCCCAGCCGCGCCATCTTGCGCAGTTCCTGCTGCCGGTCATTGCGGAAAACGATGCGCAGGCCGATCGCGTCCATGTTCTTTTTCCACTGCTCGTCCTCCTGCCGTGCGAGCGAAGTCGGCAGCGACCAGCGCTCGAGCACGAGCGGCTTGCCGTCGGGCGTCTCGCGATAGCCGTCGCCGTCGCGATCCCGGTAGCCGAACCGGTCGAGCAGCGCGCGGGCCGCCGCGGGGTCGTAGCGCTGCGCCGCGGTCTTCTGCGTCGCGTCGAAGCCGACCACACCCGGCGGAATCGGTCCCTGGGCCGGGACGCCGCGGCCCTTGAGGATCACGCGAATGTATTCGTCGACGTCGTAGCCCATGCCGATCGCGCGGCGCAACGCGATCTTCTCCTGCGTATAGCCGCCGACGACCGGATCCTCCATGTTGAAGTACGTAAAGCGCGTGTTCGGCCGCAGCAGCACCTCGTGCCTGACGCCCTTCGCGGCGAGCTCGGGCCGCAGCTTGCCGTTGGTCAGTGCGCTTCCTACGAATTCGGCCGGAAGCCGGTCGAGGAGATCGAGCTCGCGGTTGGCGAACGCGAGCCACACCGACTGGCCTTCCTCGATGATCGTGATCTCGATGCGCGGCACCTGCGGCAGCTGCTTCCCCTTGAGCGCGGCGGCGATCGGCGCGAATTCCGGCGGCACCGGGCCGGCCGGAACGTACGTCGTCGCGCGATAGCCGGGATTCGCGACGAGCTCGATCTTCGCGCTGCGCCGGTAGCCCGCCAGCATGTACGGACCGGTGCCGACCGGATGCGCGCCGATGTCCTGTCCGTACGCCTCGACGACTTCGCGCGCGACGGCGGCCGTGTTCGGCACGGCGAATGCGTAGAGGAACCGGAGATCGGGGGCCATCAGCCGGATGCGCAGCGTATAGCGGTCGACGACCTCGATGCCCGGAATCGGCGCGTCGTAATCGAACCTGCCGGATTTCAGCGCCTGTGCGCGGGCTTCGTCGGCGCCGATCACCTTGCCCTCGAGCAGCCACAGCCACGGGCTCCTGACCGCGGGATCGAGCAGGCGCTTCAACGCGTACGCCTGGTCGGCGGCGGTGAGCTCGCGCGGCTTTCCCTTGAACGCGGGATCGGGCGTGAAGAAGATCCCCGGCTTGAAGCGGAACACGAAGGTGGCGCCGCCGTCCTCGATGGCTGGCATGGCCACCAGCGTGCGCGGCACGAGCAGCGCCGGGCGCACGAGATAGTCGTAGTCCAGCATCGACTCGAAGATGTGATCGATGAGTCCGTCGGTCGCCGCGTCCGCGGAAAATGCGGGATCGAAGCTCATCTCCGCGCTGGTGAACGCGACGTGGAGCGCTTTCGGCGGATCGGTGGCACCCGCGGCGCCGGTGCACGCGGACAGCGCGAAGGCCGCGGCGGCGAGCGCCCGGCGGCTGCGGGCAATTCCTGTCGGCGTGCGCATCGTTCGTCCGGGTCGCGGTGTCCGGCATAATAGCGGCCCCGCAATCCGAACGACGAGGACGCCGCATGTTTCGCCAAAAATATCTCGACTACGCCGAGCTCACGCAGCAGCTCGCCGCGTGGTCGAAGAAGTTTCCGGATATCGCCCGCGTGACCTCGATCGGCAGGACTGCCGGGGGCCGGGACATCCCGCTGCTCGCAATTGGCCGCGATCCCGACCAGGCGCGTCCGGCCGTCTGGATCGACGGCAACATGCACGCGTCGGAAGTGTGCGGCTCGAGCGTTGCGCTCGCGATGGCCGAGGACATCCTCGCGATTCACCAGGGCGCCACCGAAGTCGGGGGCAAGCCGTTCCCGGCGCACATGGCGGAAGCGATCAGGGACACGCTTTTCTACGTCGTCCCGCGGATCTCGCCCGACGGCGCGGAAGAGGTGCTGAAGGTCGGCCGCTACGTTCGCTCGAGCCCGGTCAACGACCGCTGCGAAAAGGGTCACGCGTACTGGGAGTCCGCCGACATCGACGGCGACGGCACGGCGGGCTACATGCGCCGCCAGGATCCCGACGGCGAGCTCGTCGAGATGCGCGACGAAAGCGGCAAGCCTCTCGTCCCCTCGGTGATGGGGCCGCGGATGCCGGAGGACACGGGCCCGTACTTCAGGCTCTACCCGGAAGGGCGGATCGCCAACTTCGACGGCCGCAACATTCCGCCGCCATTCTTCCTCTCGGACAACCTTTACGATTTCAACCGGAACTTCCCGTACGCGTGGGCGCCGGAGCCGCAGCAGGCAGGCGCCGGCCACTATCCGGGCAGCGCGCCCGAGACACGCGCGATCCTCGACTTCGCGACGGCGCACCCGAACATTTTCGCGTGGCTCAACCTGCACACCTTCGGCGGCGTGCTGATCCGGCCGCTCGGCGACAAGCCGGACAGCAAGATGGACCCGACGGACCTCGCGATCTACGATCAGGTCGAGGCGTGGCTCACCGAGCACACGGGCTACGCGACCGTCAGCGGCTTCCACGAATTCCTCTACGAGCCCGAGAAGCCGCTGCATGGCGATCTCACCGACTACGCGTATCACCAGCGCGGCGCGCTCGCCTACGTGATCGAGCTGTGGGACCTCTTCCACCAGCTCGGCATCGAGCGCAAGAAGCCGTTCGTCGACCACTACGTCAAGTTCACGCGCAAGGACATCGTCGCGCTCGCCAGGTTCGACCGCAAGCAGAATGCGGGCCGGGTGTTCAAGGCGTGGAAAAAGGTCACGCATCCGCAGCTCGGCGAAGTCGAGGTGAACGGCTTCGACCCGCGGGTCGGCATCTGGAATCCGCCGTTCGAGAAGCTCGACGAGACGTGCCGCGCGCAGAGCGCCGCCTTCCTGCGCGTCGCCGCGCTGATGCCGCGGGTGACCGTCGAAGTGGTGAAGCAGGAGAAGAGCGGCGGGAGCACACGCATCGAGATCCGCGTCGCCAATCGCGGCTACCTCAGCACATTCGGCCTTCCGTCGGCGCGAAAGCTGCCGCATTCCGAAGTCCTTCGCCTGAGCGCGGGCGGCGACGGCGTCCGGCTGCTGGCGCCTGCGGAATCGATCGTCGAGATCGGGCACCTGGACGGCTGGGGCGGCGGCCTGTACGGCGGCCCCAGCATCTTCATGCCGTGGACGCGCGGCAACGGGCACGAGCGGTTCGTGACGCTCGTCGCCGAAGGCAAGGGCACGCTGCAGGTGAAGGTCGGGAGCTGCCGCGTCGGGTATCAGACGGTCGACGTGGCGGTCGGTTGAAATGTGGAAGCGCGGCAGTTCCAGTTTGCCGGGTCTTCGCGCGTATTGACCGAGATGTCCTCCGACACGGCCGTGCCGACCCGCATCATCGATTCGCACACCGCGGGCGAGCCGACGCGTGTCGTCGTCAGCGGCGGCCCCGATCTCGGCGGCGGCGACATGGCGTTGCGGCGCGAGCGCTTCCGCGCGGAGCACGACGCGTGGCGACGCGCGCTCGTCAACGAGCCCCGCGGCTCCGATGTGATCGTCGGCGCGCTGCTGTGCACGCCGGCCGATCCGGCGAGCGCCTGCGGCGTGATCTTCTTCAACAACGTCGGCTTCATCGGGATGTGCGGTCACGGAACGATCGGCGTCGTCGCAACGCTGGCGCATCTCGGCCGGATCGGAGCGGGCGACCACCGCATCGAGACGCCCGTTGGCAACGTCACGGCGACGCTGCAAGACGACGGCACCGTCACGGTCGCCAACGTGGCGTCGTATCGCCACGCGACGAATGTCGCCGTCGACGTTCCCGATCACGGCGTCGTGCACGGCGACGTGGCCTGGGGCGGCAACTGGTTCTTCCTGTGCAGCGACCACGGCCTGCCGCTCGAAGCGGCGCGCGTCGGCGCGCTGACTGCATTTGCCGCGCGCATTCGCGATTCACTTTCCCGGCAGCGTGTGACGGGGGCCGGCAACGCGGAGATCGATCACGTCGAGCTCGTCGGGCCGCCGGCGGATCCTGCGAACAATGCCCGCAATTTCGTCCTTTGCCCCGGCGGCGCCTACGACCGCTCGCCCTGCGGCACCGGCACCAGCGCCAAGCTCGCCTGCCTCGCCGCCGACGGCAAGCTCGCGCCCGGAGAAGCGTGGCGGCAGGAAAGTGTCATCGGCAGCGTCTTCACGGGCCGCTATTCACGGCCGGCACAGACGCACGCGGATCTCCCCGCGAACGCAGTGCTGCCGCAAATCCACGGGCGCGCGTTCGTCACGCTCGATGCGTTGCTCGTGTTCGATCCCGCCGACGCTTTCGCGTGGGGACTGGCGTGATGCATCCGTGAGCCAGTCGTCGCTGCAGGCGCTGGGCACCGGCGAGCGCTCGACCGACGTCGTGGTGATCGGTGCGGGCATCGTCGGTGTCGCGATCGCGCTGCGGCTACAGCGCGAAGGGCGCAACGTGCTGCTGATCGAGCGCAAGCACGTGGCCGCGGAGGCAAGCGGCGGCAACGCCGGCGCGCTCGCGTTTTCCGACATCCTGCCGCTCGCTTCGCCCGGCATCCTGAAAAAGGCGCCCCGCTGGCTGTGCGATCCGCTGGGGCCGCTCGCCATCCGCCCGGCCTATCTCGTGCGCATCACGCCGTGGCTCTACCGGTTCTGGCGCGCGAGCCAGCCGGATCAGGTGCAGGCGAGCACGGCTGCGCAAGCCGCGCTGATGGAGCTTTCCGCCGCGGAAACGCCGCTGCTTCTCGCGGCTGCCGGCGCGCTCGACATGATGAAGAGCGACGGCGTGCTGCACGTCTACGAATCGGAGGCGGAGCTTGCCGCGGCGCAGCCCGGATGGCAGGCGCGCACCGAGCACGGCATCGCGTTTTCGCACCTTCACGGTCCCGCCGACATCGCCGAACTGCAGCCGGGCCTGTCCCCCGCCCTCGTCGCAGCGACGTTCGTGCCGGGGTGGAAGACCGTCAGCGATCCTTTGCAGGTGGCAGAGGCCCTCGCGCGGCAATTCGAGCGGCACGGCGGACGCATTCGCCGCGCCGACGCCACCGCGCTCCTGCGCGGCGCGAACGGTGTCTCGATCTCGTTGCGCGAAGGCGCGCCAGTTTCCGCGAAACACGTCGTCATCGCCGCCGGGGCGTGGTCGCATCACCTCGCGCGCACGCTGGGCGAGCGGATTCCGCTGGAGACCGAGCGCGGCTACAACACGACGCTGCCGGTCGGCGCGTTCGATCTCAGGCGCCAGATCACTTTCGGCGGCCACGGCTTCGTCGTCACGCCGCTTGCCTGCGGCCTGCGCGTCGGCGGAGCGGTCGAACTGGGCGGGCTCGACGCGCCGCCGAATTTTGCGCGCTCCAAAATGCTGCTCGCGAAGGCGAAGCGCTTCATGCCAAGACTTGCCACCGAGGGCGGCGTCGAATGGATGGGATTTCGGCCGTCGCTGCCCGATACGCTGCCGGCCATCGGCCGCGCGGCGGCGGACGACCGCATCGTGCATGCGTTCGGGCACGGCCATCTCGGGCTCACGCAGGCCGCCGCGACGGCGCGCATCGTCGCCGACCTGATGGCGGGGCGCCCGGCTGCGCTCGACCTTGCCCCGTACCGGCCGCAGCGCTTCGCGCACCGAGCGCGATCGTTCGCGCAGCCATGAACATCGTACGGCAATGAAAGCGAAGGAACTCCCATGACGGCTCACCGCACGCGCGCCAGCGTCCGCCATCACGGCATGGAGCTGGTCGACCACGAATTCACGGTCCCGCTCGATCACGCCAGGCCCGACGGCGAGACGCTTTCGATTTTCGCCCGGGCGGTGAAGCGCGGAGAGCAGGCGGACGCGGCGAAGCCGTGGCTTGTCTACCTGCAGGGCGGCCCGGGATTTCCGGGACCGCGTCCGATGGCGAACAACGGCTGGCTGAAGCGCGCACTGGACGACTACCACGTGCTGCTGCTCGACTCGCGCGGCAACGGGCGCAGCGCCGTGGTGCTGCCGCAGACGCTCGCGCGGCGCGGCGACGCGCGCGCGCAGGCCGACTATCTGATGCATTTCCGCGCCGACCGCATCATCCGCGACGCCGAGATGATCCGGCGCGAGCTCGTGGGTGAGCGCGAGCCGTGGAGCGTGCTGGGCCAGAGCTACGGCGGCTTCTGCGCAGTGCACTACCTGTCGGCACAGCCGCAGGGACTGCGCGAAGTCTTCATCACCGGCGGGCTGCCGCCGCTGTCGGGCAGCGCCGACGACTACTACCGGCACACCTATCCCGAAGTGCAGCGCAAGACGCGCAGGTTCTTCGAGCGCTATCCCGCCGACCGGGAGCTCTGCGCGCGGATCATGGAGCACCTGCACAGGCACGAGGTCATGCTGCCGACCGGCGGGCGCCTTACCGTGCGCCGGTTCCAGCAGGTCGGTTTCATGCTGGGATTCGACGACGGCAGCGAGAATCTCCACTACCTGCTCGAAAGCGCGTTCTGCGACGGCGTCGGCGGTGCGGAGCTGAGCCTGCCGTTTCTGCGCGCGCTCGAGAATTCGCAGCCGTTCGAGACCAATCCCATCTTCGCGGTGCTGCACGAAATGTGCTACACGCAGGGCGCCGCGTCACGCTGGTCGGCGGAGCGCGTGCGCGCCGAGTTCCCCGACATGGCGTGGGTGCCGGGCCGGCCGCCTTCCTTCACGGGCGAGATGATCTATCCGTGGATGTTCGAGGACTACGCGGGGCTGCGTCCGCTGCGCGAGGTGGCCGAGCTGCTCGCACAGGAGGAGCGCTGGCCGGCGCTCTACAACGCGGCAACGCTCGCGCGGAACACCGTGCCCGCAGTCGCGGCGATCTATGCGGAGGACATGTATGTGCCGCGGGCGCTGTCGGAAGAGACGGCGGCATCGATCGGCTGCATGAAGGCGTGGCTCACCAACGAATACGAGCACAACGGCCTGCGCGCCAGCGACGCGGTGGTCGGGCGGCTGCTCGCGATGCGGCGGGACGAGGTCTAGCGAGCCGTCGTTGCGATCGCGATTGGGGCTTGTCTGCTTGCGACCGTCTGCTTAGGCGGGGCGAAGCCGGAAGCGACCGGTGAAGGCGGTGGAAGCTGACGTTGAGGTCGCAAAGGCATCCGGGCAACGTCGAAGTGAGCAGGACGCGACATCCACCTTGCTCGTGCCCCTATCGCCAAGGCCGTGGACGAGGCCTCTCAACGCAGCGGCTAACCGGCGCGCGAAAGGAGGCGAAGCCGACTGAAACGCGTTCGGTTGAGCCGCATGTCGAGCCACCTCACGCTCGGTCGACGATGAAGAGCTTCGCTCCGGACTTAGTCGTGGTTCTGTGCGTCGGCGACTTCTCGAGGCGAGAGACATTCCTTGAATCACGCCGTATTCGTATGAATCAAGGCGTTTGCTAACGGGCACTGAAGTTCAATGGCGGCGGCGTCAGGTTTTCTTTGAACGGCGCTATCCGCAGGTTCTTTGCATCAAGATCAAAACTCATCAAGTCGACGCTTCGGAAAACCTCATCCTGATAGCTCTTCAAATAGTACTTCCTCGCGCGCAGATCGGCGATCGTTGACCACTGTGTATATTCGAGATCCCCGCCTTCCAATGCCGTGCGGATGAAACCGACCGGAATATCGAAATTGTTCAGAACATGTTCGGCCAATCGCACCGTCTGTGGGCCATCGGGGAGTTGCTTGACCGATTGCACATAGGCAAGCGCGCGGATGAAGCGGGATGGCGGTGTGGGATCACCTGGGATGCCGAGCAGGCCGGAGCCCTGCCCCAAGGGCGAGAACGTCTGCCCCGAAATTTTCAGCGGATCGGCGTCCACTGCCGAGATCTTCACGTAATTCCGAATGTTGGTCAGATGCCAGTCGAACGTGGGCGAGTTGGTCAGCACGCCCAGCGGATTGTCATAGACCTTCAGGCTGCCGTCCACCGGCTCGATGACGATCGACGCGCCCGTGGCGTCATGGAGCGTGAAGTGAAGCGGTAGCGTGAAATTGACTATCGGCGCCGGAATGTCGATGATCAACATTTTATTGTTCGCTATCGCGTCCTTCACTTCCTGAACGGTGGCGAAATTCGTCAACGCCCACGTCAGGAATTCCCACGGGGCGACCGAATTCTTTGGATTGGCGTCTTTCGGCGAGGCATAGCCAACGTAGCCCGGAAGATAGAGGCCGCCACCGGCAAGGCCTTTTTCATTCATGCCGTCGGCGACGAACGGCTCGCCAAAACTCATGACGCCAACAACGGCATAGCGCGCTGTCCATTCGATGCCCCGCATGCCGCTGGGGCGAGTGCCGACATACTTGTAATTGCGCGGAACCACGACGACATCGGGCTGTATCGCAATCGCATATTCCATGGTTCTGCCGTAAACGGGCGTGCCGTCCGCCGCGTTCAGAAGGATGCTTGTGCATGCCTCCGCCGGCGCTCCGAGCACCATCAGGCCGGCGAGGCAAGCGGCGCGGGTCCTACCGATCAATCCATCAATCATGCGAGTTGCTCCTCGAATGTGCTTTGCGTTTGATCCCGTGTGACAGGCTCGGCGCGACGGTCGTTTGGCGCGGCGGGTTATTTCAGAATTTGAAGCTGATTGCGGCCGAAACCGTGTTGCCGCGGAATGTATTGATGGCAGCGATCTCGTGGGTCCATTTCGCGAGAACGCTGAGTGGCATTTTGTTTGCCTCGAAGGAGTATGTCGCCGCGGGTCCCAACGCCCAAACGCTTGCTTTGTCAGGTCCGAGCGTCGCGCCCGATCCACTGTCACCGGTGGCCTGCTCCATAAGATATCCGACCACACCGATCTTCCACGCTGGATTCAGCTGCTTCCCTACGGCCCAATCCAGATGAAATATGTCACCGGCCCGGTAATTGGTGGCGTGATTTTCCGTATTGATGACGTAGATCAGACTCGCCGATACGTCCAACCCGATTTCCGGTTCGTAGTATGTGATGCTGAATTGTGGCTGCACAGACCAATAGTTCAACCCAGTGTTAGCAAGTTTGTCTTTGTTATATGAGGCGGTCGGCATGGCAATGCTTACCAAGGCCATCCAGTGAAAGTTGCCGAAATTCCAGCCCAGCATGACTGGATTCACAATCAGGTCGTCGATATTGAATACCGAATCAGAGCTCGAAAGATTGCCGCGGCCGGTGTCGATGCCGACGTTCACGTCGGCTTTCGTGAGGGGGACGATGACGCCAAACGCATAGGTTCCGCCAAGGACGCTGACCGGTGTCACGAACGTTGTGGAAGCGAGGTTGCTCAGCGACCATTGGCTCAGCTCCAGCCTGACCTGGCCTCCGGTGACTGTGGCGTCGATATCGCCGCTGTAGTAGATGACATCGTTGCGCACATAGACGCCCGGGACTGTTGGCAGCACGCCGCTGAGGAAGTCCTTGTAGCCTTTGAGATAGGCGCTCGTGCCACCCTCGGCCGCATGGGCAAGCGGACACACCAAACCGAAAAGCACGAATATTCCGAAGGCGGCCGCGACCCGTCGAATTCTGTAGTCCGCCACCCATCGGCCTCCGGCTGGAAAATTACGGTTCAGTCTCGAACAGCCATCCGGGCACAGCGGGTCGGCTGGTCCGGTCCGCGGTTCGCGCGTGCTTCGGGTAATCGGCACCGCGCATTAGCACCTGTGTCGTACGCCCGCAAAAATAACGTGCGCACTTTAGGGGCGTCTGTGCGCTGCCACACAGCGCATCCGAACGCAGTTGTGGCGGACACCGGATCGATTGTGCCGAGTCCGATGGTGACGGCGAATTGCGCGTCACGATCCTGTGACTGATCACAGCGCAGACGTTGACCGCGGTGGCACGGAACCCGCGACATGACCCGGTGGTCGGCAACGCTTCGAGGCTTCGATCATGGCGCGGCCTGTGCGCTGTCGCACAGACGACGCATGTGGGTGTACTTACGCTGCAATCGGGTTCGGGACGTGCGGGTCGGATAGTCGGGGCCTTCCTGCAAGATCGGCACGCCACCGGGACAGAACCGGTCGTCCATTTCGTCCCGGCACTTGGGGCCGAGGACGGCCAATCGGCATCGACAGAACGCAACGGAATGGAGTTCCAAATGAACAAGCGGGCATTCGTAATTTCCCTGATTGCACTCGGCGGCTTCGGATTTGCGTCCGGCGCCAATGCGGCCGATGCGCAGGAGCCGTCCGGCAGCGTCACGATCTCGAGCACGGCCGTCGCGGTCGGGGTGGGTGTCACATGGGGTGACGGGACGCTGACCTATCTCGGCAAGAAATATGCGTTCTCCGTCAACGGCCTCAGCGTCGTCGATCTGGGAATTTCGAACGTTACGACGAGCGGCGAAGTCTTCAACCTCAAGAACATCGCGGACTTCAGCGGCAACTACGCGGCGGGCGAGGCGGGCATCGCGGTAGCCGGCGGACCGAGCGACGTGATCATGAAGAACGAGAACGGCGTGGTGCTGCGCCTGCACGGCACCCAGCAGGGAGTCCGGCTGACGCTCGCGGCGCAGGGTGTCGCGCTCAAGCTGAAGAACTGATCGGCAATACCTTGCGCCCGGCTTCGGGCGCCACCCTCGTGCGGCGGAGGTGCCGGTTCGATCGCTCCGCCGCATGTTCTCCCCGAAGTGCCGACGCGGGACCCGGGCAATTCGCCCCGGCATTCGCAGGCTCCATGCGTGCTCCGCGCAACGCGTTCATGACATTGGACTGAGTTCCTCACGCAAGGCGAATCCGTCGAGCGTTCGCCGGGCCGCGCGATGATCCTTCGGTAGATGCGCAGGACCGGCGAGTCGGGGACTCCGCGCGCGCCGAACCCTGCATCGGTCGTCACGCCGACCGAATACGGTCGACTTGATGCGTCCGCCCACGGGACGGTCAGACTGACGCAGCCGCGGCCGCAGCCCGCGCAGGCATGCCGCCACCCTCGGGCATCACGGCGCTGACCGCGCCGATTGCATCGGCACCGCAGCACGTGGTATCCATGGCGCGCCCGACGATCCCTTCATGCGCCTGCGGGAAGGCGCATACCGTCCGAACCCATGCCGCGCCCGACCGCCGAATCGACAACCCAAGCCGTCGCCGCGACGGTGAAACGGTACCTGCCATGGGTCGTCGCTACCGCTCTTTTCATGGAGCAACTCGACTCCACGATCGTCAACACGGCGATTCCGTCGATGGCGGCGACGCTGGGTGTGGCGCCGCTCAGCCTCAAGGCCGTCGTCACCAGCTACATTCTCAGCCTGGCCATCGGCATCCCCGTCAGCGGCTGGATCGCGGATCGCTATGGCACGCGTCGCGTGTTCGCGCTGGCCGTCGCGATCTTCACGGTCGCCTCCGTGCTCTGCGGCCTGTCGGTCAGCGTCCCGATGCTGGTGGCTGCGCGCATCCTGCAGGGCCTCGGTGCGGCGATGATGACGCCGGTCGGCCGCCTGGCGATCATCCGGACGTTTGCGAAGTCGGAGCTTCTGGTGGCGATGAATTTCGTCATCATTCCCGCGCTGATCGGGCCGCTGCTCGGCCCGACGGTCGGCGGCCTGATCGTGCACTGGCTGTCCTGGCGCGAGATCTTCTTCGTGAACGTGCCGATGGGAATCGCTGCGCTGCTGATGATCCGGCGCCACATGCCCGACTATCGCGATGCGGCGCCGCGACCGCTCGATGTCGTCGGTCTCGTCCTGTTCGGAAGCGGAACGGCACTGCTGTCGTGGCTGCTGGAAATCTTCGGAGAACACACCATCGACTTCACGTCGGGAGGGATCCTCCTCCTGCTCTCGATCAGCCTGCTGGCGGCCTATGTCTGGCATGCGCGGCAGCTCGCCTACCCCTTGCTGCGGCTCTCCCTGTTCAAGATACGAACGTTCCGGGTTTCGGTCGTCGGCGGATTCGTCACGCGGCTGGGCGTCGGCGGCATGCCGCTCCTGCTCCCGCTGCTCTACCAGCTCGGCCTCGGGCTGCCGCCGTGGGAGGCAGGCCTCTTGATGATGCCGCCGGCCGCCGCGGCGATGGGCATGAAGTTCCTGAGCTCGCCACTCCTGCGGCGCTACGGCTTTCGCCCGATCCTGATCGCAAACACGGTGATGCTCGGCCTGACGATCTGCACGTTCTCGCTCGTGACGCCGGCGACGCCGCTGTGGGCGATCGTGTTCATGGGCCTCGCGCAGGGATTTTTCAGCTCGCTGCAGTTCTCGAGCATGAATTCGATGGCCTATGCGGACATCGAGCCCGCCGAGTCGAGCATGGCCACGTCGATCGCCGGCACCTTCCAGCAGATGTCGCTGAGCTTCGGGCTTGCCTGCAGCTCGCTGGTCGCCGCGTGGTTCCTGGGCGACCTTCCGCAGACCGAGCAGGCGGCCGTCACGCACGCGCTGCACTACACGTTCCTGACCGTCGGCGGCCTGACGGCGCTGTCCTCGCTCATGTTCTGGACGTTGCGGGCAGGCGACGGCGCCAACGTCAGCCGCGGCCGGCAACCCGATGCGGCGTGAACCGGCGTCAGCGCCTCGTCGATCGACCCGTCGGCGGGCACTTTGCCGGTCCGATCAGGCGCTCAGGCCGCGTGCTTCAGTCCGACGTCCGGCAGCTTCGGACGCGTCGCCAGCGCATGCTTCATCATCGCCTCGATTGCCGCCGCTTCGGTCGCGTCGAGCGGCAGGCGCGGCGGGCGCGTGCGGTGCGTGCCGCGGCCCACGATGTGCTCGCACAGCTTGATGCACTGGACGAGATCGGGGCGGGCGTCGAGGTGGAGCAGCGGCATGAACCACCGGTAGAGGCTCATCGCTTCGGCGTAGCGGCCGGCACGCGCGAGGCGGAACAGCGTTTCGCCCTCGCGCGGAAACGCGTTCGACAGTCCCGACACCCAGCCGACGGCGCCGACCATGATGCTCTCGACGACGACGTCGTCGAGCCCGGCGAACAGCACGAAGCGGTCGCCGACCATGTTGGCAAGGTCGGTGAAGCGTCGCGTGTCCCCCGATGACTCCTTGAAGCAGACGATCGTCTCGCAATCGGCGAGCGAGGCGAGGATCTCCGGCGTCACGTCGTTCCTGTAGATCGGCGGATTGTTGTAGACCATCACCGGCACGTCGGTCGCCCTGGCGACCGTGCGGAAGTGCGCGGCAGTCTCGTGCGGCTTCGACGAGTACACGAGCGCTGGCATCACCATGATGCCGTCGAGCCCGATGCGCGCGGCTTCCTTCGCCATGTCGATCGCGAAGGCCGACGTGAATTCGGCGATGCCCGACAGGACCGGCACGCGGCCGCGTGCGACCGCCATCGCAGTCTCCATCACGGCGATCTTCTCGGCCTTGGCGAGCGAACAGTTCTCGCCGACGGTGCCGCAGACGATCAATCCCGACACGCCGTCGCGGATGAGCCCTTCGATCACCTTCGCGGTGGCGTCGATGTCGAGCGAGAGGTCCTCGCGGAATTGCGTCGTCACGGCGGGGAAGACACCGCTCCAGGCAGGTTTCAAAGGGCTCTCCTCGAAAACGGGTGCAGCGGGCCGGTGACAGGGGCGAGGCTCTGGGCCTCGCCCCGGAAGTGCTGTCTCAGCGCGGCGCGACGTGGCGGTCGAGCTCGCGCCGCAGGAACTCGTGGAAATGCTGCATGCCGTCTTCCATCGGGGACTGGTACGGGCCTTCCTCGCTGCGACCCATCCGGTAGAGCGCATTCCTGCCGGCGTCCATCCGCTCGGCGATCTCGTCGTCCTCGCGCGCGGTTTCCATGTACGCCGCCTGCTCCGCTTCGACGAACTCGCGCTCGAAGTACGCGATGTCCTCCGGATAGTAGAACTCGACGACGTTGGTCGTCCTGTCCACGCCGCGCGGGATCAGCGTGCTGATCACCAGCACGTGCGGGTACCACTCGAGCATGATGTTGGGATAGTAGGTGAGCCAGATCGCACCCTGCTTCGGCATCTCGCCGCGGTAATAGTCGAGCACCGCCTTGTGCCAGCGCTCGTACGTCTTCGTGCCGGCCTTGCGCAGGCTGGTGACGCCGACGGTCTGCAGCGACGCCCACGGCGCGAATTCCCATTTCAGGTCTTCGCACGTGACGAAGTTGCCGAGGCCCGGGTGGAACGGGACGACGTGGTAGTCCTCGAGATAGACCTCGATGAAGGTCTTCCAATTGTAGTTGCACTCGTGGATCTCGACCCGGTCGAGCACGTGGCTCGAGAAGTCGAAGTCGCGCACGCCGAGCGAGGCGAGATCGGCGCGCACGTCGCGCGGTCCGTCGAACAGGAGGCCGCTCCAGTGCGTGAGCGGCGAGCGTCCAAGACTGAGGCACGGCTTGTCGGCGAAATGCGGCGCGCCGAGGAGCTCGCCCCTGAGGTCGTACGTCCAGCGATGGATGGGGCAGACGATGGCGGGGACGTTGCCGCGGCCCTTCAGCATGATCGCCTGGCGATGCCGACAGATGTTCGAGACGAGCTCGATGCCGGCGGCATTGCGGACGAGCGCCTGCGCGTTGTCGCGCCAGTCGAGCGCGTAATAGTCGCCGGTCTCGGGCACCATCAGCTCGTGCCCGACATAGCCTGGCGCCTGCGCGAACAGCAGGCGCTGCTCGGCCTCGAGCACTGCAGGATCGCAATACCAGGATGCGGGAAGCTGCGACGTGGCGCGTCGCAGATGCCCCGCGGTCGCGAGGTTCGACATTGGCCTTTCCTTTCGGTTTCCGGTGAAACCAACCCAACCCAACAACCCGGGACGATTACGGCGTTTTAAAGCCGCCCCGGACCGCTTTGCTAAGTCGGCCGCACGAGAGAGTCGTGGAAGGCCGCGTCGTCAATGAACCTGTTATTATACAAAGGACTTCGCACTCGGGTCAACCAAACAAGGCGCCTTTGCCGGGACCGATGCGCGGCCCGCATGTGACGCCCCGGCCATTCCCGTCGGGCCGCCCCGCTTCCCTTTTGACCTCCATCACAGCCCGGCGTTAACCTGCCCGGTAATCTGCCGCTGCAATGCCCTTCCGGACAGCGGAACCGCCCACAGGAATCCTCATGGCCAAGGTCAGCGAAACCCCGGCAAGCTTCGAAGCCGCGCTTGCCGAGCTCGAGTCCATCGTCGCGACGATGGAAGGCGGCGCGCTGCCGCTCGCCGAATCGCTTGCGTCATACAAGCGCGGCGCGACGCTGCTCGCGTACTGCCAGTCCGCGCTGAAGGACGCGCGCCAGCAGGTCGAGGTGCTGGAGAAGGACGTGCTGAAGTCGTTCGAGCTCCCGGGTGCCGCGGAACCCCGCGACGATGAACCCTGACGTCGACTTTGCCGTCTGGTCGGGCGAGCGCCAGCAGCGGATCGAAGGCGTGCTGGAGCGTGTGCTGCCGTCCGCGACGTCGCTGCCGCGAAAGCTGCACGACGCGATGCGCTACGCGGTGCTGGGAGGCGGCAAGCGCGTGCGCCCGCTGCTCGCGTATGCCGCCGGCGAGCTCGCGGGAGCCGATCCCGATCGCGTCGACGCGCCCGCCGCGGCGGTCGAACTGATCCACGCGTATTCGCTGATCCACGACGATCTGCCCTGCATGGACGACGACGTGCTGCGCCGAGGGAAGCCCACGTGCCACGTCGCGTTCGGTGAAGCGACGGCGCTGCTCGCCGGCGACGCGTTGCAGGCCCTTGCGTTCTCGGTGCTCGGAAGATCCGCGCTGCGCGACGCCGGCGATGCCTGCGCGGCGCTGGGCGAGATGGCGGGCGTGGCCGGCATGGCGGGCGGACAGGCTCTCGACCTCGAGGCCACGGGGCGGACGCTTTCGCTTGTGGAGCTGGAAGCGATGCATCGGTTGAAGACCGGCGCGCTGATCCGCGCCTCCGTTTCGCTGGGCGCGCGTGCCGGCGGGCCGCTCACGACGCACGAGCTCGCGGCGCTCGACACGTTCGCGGGGGCGGCCGGCCTCGCGTTCCAGGTCATCGACGACATGCTCGACGTCGAAGGCTCCGCGGTGACACTCGGCAAGACGGCCGGCAAGGACGCGGCGCAGGGCAAGGCGACCTACGTGTCGCTGCTGGGATTGGCCGCCGCGCGAGGCTACGCCGAGATGCTGCGTGCCGACGCGCGCGCGGCGCTGGCACCGTTCGGCGCCCGGGCGCGGCGGCTCGCGGAACTC
>Ga0265331_10000747_pt1 | contig 27243 bp, 26 predicted proteins | sample 41923metaG_FD_202088 | JGI IMG/M metagenome (GOLD analysis project Ga0265331, IMG submission 202088) | Rhizosphere microbial communities from Carex aquatilis grown in University of Washington, Seatle, WA, United States - 4-19-23 metaG | ecosystem: Host-associated > Plants > Roots > Rhizosphere... | reverse complement strand
CTATTCGTTCCTCGCCTACGCCGCCGCTTCCGATTTCGACCTCGGCGAATCGCCCAATTCCCCCAACAACAATTTCGAGGTCCAGGGCTTCTACTGCGACAGCTTCCCGGCTTCCCCAGGCGACGCCGATCCCAGCCTATTCGTGGGTGGTCTGCTGACCAATCAGCGCTGGGGCATCGGCACCCTGTTCCCCGCCGCCGGCCTGGGCGATCTGACCTCCTACCAGAGCTATTGCCTGGCCACCGGCCTGGGCATCAGCGTCTGCTACAGCGAGCAGCAGACGGTGGCGCAGGCACTCTCCGATTTGGCCGATTTTACCAACAGCGACATCGCCTGCACCGGAACCGTGACGCTGATCCCGCGTTGCGACCAGCCGGTGACGGCCAATGGCGCCACCTTCACGCCACCGGAATCGACCTTCAGTTTCACCGATGACGACTGGCTGACCAACAACGCGGCGGCGACCTCGTCAGGGTCCGCAGCGGTCGATCCGCTGGTGTTGAGCCGCGCCCGTCCCGACACCGCGATCAACGAGTTGACGCTGGAATTCCTCAACAAGGCCAACCAGTACAGCCCGGAACCGGTCACCGCCCGCGACCCGGCCTCGATCCGCCGCTATGGCCGCCGCTCGGACAAGAGCAAACAGGCGCATCTGTTCACCAACGGCGTGGCGGCACGCATCTCGGCGCAGCTGCTGCTTCAAAACGCGGCGACGGCCAATGAATGGATGGGAACCGTCGGCGAGCAGGCCATCGGCACCAAGGTCGGCCACCGCGGCTGGATTTCTTCCGCGGTGCAGGGGATCGCGCCCCGCTTCGTCAAGGTCAAGCAGATCGACGAGCAGGCCGACGGCAGCCTGGCCATGGTGTTCGGCGAAATCCTCACCGGCGCCGGCACGGCGGCGCCGCATACCTTCGCCACCGGGCGGGGCGAGGCCCCCAACTACAACGTCGCGCCCGGCCCCGCGCAGCCCCCGATCTTTATCGACGCTCCCACCGAACTGACCGGCGGTGCGTTGGAAGTGTGGCTGGCCACTGCCGGAGGCCCGAACTGGGGCGGCTGCCAAGTGTGGGTGTCTTCGGACGACGTCACCTATGCCCGCGCTGGCGTGATCACCGCGGGCGCCAGGATGGGGACGTTGACCGCCTCCCTGGGCGCCAGCGGAGATCCCGACGCCACGGGAACCCTTGCTGTCGATATTTCCATCGGCGGCGGGACGCTGATCTCGGGCACCCAGGCCGACGCCGACGCCTTCCACACCCTCTGCTGGGTGGGCGGCGAGATGGTCAGCTACGAGACCGCCACCCTGACCGGCACCGGCCGGTACAACCTCACCTACCTGCGACGCGGGGCCTACAACACGCCCATTGGCGCCCATGCCGCAGGCGACGGATTTGTGCGGCTCGACCGGGCGCTGCTCACCTATCCCTACGCCAAAGACAAGATCGGCAAGGCCATATCGGTCAAGCTGGTGAGCTTCAATCGCTACGGCGGCGGCATCGAGGACATCAGCGAGGTCGAGGCCTACAGCTATACCATCCAGGGACCGCCGACCCCGCCGACCCCGACCGGCTTTGCCGCCCAACAGAACGGCAACGTCGTCGCCTTCGGCTGGAATGCCTTGCCGGACTATGCCGTCGACATCGCTGTGGGGCCGCGGGGATGCACCACCGGCGTCACGGTCGACCAGGCATGGGCGGCCATGTCGATGATCACCGAGGCAGCCCGGGGCAGCTACGACGCGAACGCCTCGATCCAGCCCGGCGCGTGGACCTTCGGCATTCGGGCGCGGAACACCGTCTCCGGCCAGTTGTCGGCCGGCATGGCCACCGTCGATCTGGTGGTGGCCAATGCCCAGAACCTGGTGGAATCGGCCCCCCAGGCGCCGGGCTGGCCCGGTGCGCTATCCGGCTTCGTCCGCCACTACACCGGCGTGCTGATCCCTGATTCCGCCCTGATGGCCAATCAAGTGACGGCGGCGCAGGCGACCATGGAGTTCATTCCCGGCGCGGTCGCCGTCAGCAGCTACACCACGCCGGCGATCGACACGGCGGTGGTCGACCAGGTCCGGGTGTGGGCGAACATCGAAGCCAGCCTGGGGCCGGGTGCCCAGGGCAACGTCAACGTGGCGATGGGGCTGGACTGGAGCAGCGACGGCATCGCCTGGAACGGCACCTTCCAGCCGTGGACAGTCGGCACAGTGACCGCCCGCTTCTTCAAGGCCCGCCTCACCCAGACCAATGAGCCGGGCGCCTGTGTCGTCACCGGTTTCACCGTAGCGGCCGACGTCTCGTCCAAGACAGACACCGGCATCGGCACCCCCTTTGCCTCGCCGGCCGCCGTCACTGCCGGCGGCCTGGCGATCACCTTTGCCCAGCCCTTCCACCTCCCGCCCAATGTCCAGACGACCGCGCTGGGGGCGGGAATGTCCAGCGCCTCGGCCGCCAACGTCACCACCGCCGGCTGCACGCTCCATGGCTGGACCGGCGCCACCGACTCGGGCGGCCTCATTTCCTGGAAAGCGACCGGACCATGACACTCGCCAACACCTTCGCCCCCACCAACTGCACCACGCAGACCTTTCCGTCCTGGCAGGCCGGGATCGACAGCAATGCCGCCGCGGTGGCTTTTGCCGCCGCCGCCTGGCAGCCGACCGTGACCGGCACCGATATGGTGGTGCACGTCGCCTCCGGCACGGTGCCCACCAGCGCCGGAGTGACGGCGGTTGCCGCCCAGACGGTGACCCTGGCCACCGCCAATGCCACCAACCCCCGCATCGACCTGGTGGTGCTCGACCGCGTCACCGGAACCATCGCCGCAGTAACCGGCACGCCCGCCGCCACGCCCGCCGCTCCGGCGGTGCCGGCCGGCAAGCTGCCGTGCTGCCAGGTGACAGTGCGCGCCGCCACCACCACCATTCTTGGCAACGACGGTACCGATACCCGGGCGCTGTGGCTGGTGGGGCTGCGGGCTGCGGCGTTCGAGGCGCTGGGCGGCCCGGTGGTCGACGACGGCGCCGGCAACCTTACCGTCGACGCACATCTCCTCACCGCGGCCACCTCGGTGGATTTGACCAACGACGCGGTGCTGATCTACAGCGCGGCAGCCGGCGCGCCGCGCAAGGCCGCCCCCAGTCTGCTGGGCGGCGTTAGCGCGGCGGCCTTCCTGGCGGTGCAGCAAGACCTGATGCAGCTGCAGTTGCAAACGGCCATTGCCAATGCTCTGGCCGCCTCGGCCATGGTCGCCGCCGACGGGATGTACGACGCCTTCAACAGCGACACCCTGTCGGGGGTGAGCGGCACGACCAACCCGACCTACGACGTCGTCAACAAGCTGTACGCCAGTAATAGCGCCACCGTGGTCAGCACCACGCTCAACACGTCGAATATGAGTACCGGCTCCCAGAACACCTGCCGTATCGACGAGACCTACACGGTAGGGAACTCCAAAACCGTGATGTCGATCGGCTGTTATCAGACGGTAGCCTTGAATGTCGAACTCAAGATCTTCCTGAAGAACGGATCTGGCAATTACACCTGTGCCGTTTCACAGACATTCGCCCATGCCGGCGGGGGTTGGCAAGATTTCACCCTTACGACGCCCTATAGCGTCCCCGCCTCTGGGACCTATTATATCGGCGTCTACCCACAAAGCGCGCCCTCGATCGACAACACTTCGTCTTCCGGCGCTCAGTACAATGGCGATGTAGCGCAAGGCGCCACGCAATCCGGCTTCAGCGAAGTGTCCGGATCCTACATCCTTACCCGATACACCTGGGGTTCAGTTGGCAACATGACCCTGGTCGGCCCAGCCCTCAGTCCGGCCCCAGCATCCGCGCCGTCGAAGGCCCTTCTCGCGGTGCTGTGGAAGGACGTGTCCGGGTCGGCCACCCTCAACACCGACTTCACCGCCGAGGTCACCGAGAACGGCGGCACCAACTGGGTTGCCGCGACGCTGGTCGACAGCGGAGTGACCATCGCCGGCTTCAAGGTACTGACAGCCACGGTGGCACTGACCAGCGGTGGCACTACGGTCCAGTGGCGGCTGAAGACCCTCAACAACAGGTCCGAGCAGGTCAAGGGCGTCGCCCTGATGACCCAATAGGAGGATGCCAGGTGTCCGCAAATAATTTCATTGCCCTCCAGCGCGCCGGCTTGCCGCTCGGAATGGCGCTGGCCGTCGCAGATGCGAAGGACGTCCGGATTGCCGCCTTGCGCGCCGCCTGTGCCGCCGCGATTGGTGGTGGGTTCCCCAGTGCCGCGCTGGGGGCGACTCACACGTATCCCATGGACGCGACCAGCCAGACCAACCTGTCCGGCTCGGTGCTGGCCTCACTGCTGCCAGGCCTCGCCGCCGACTGGACGACGCCGTTCTGGTGCGCCGATGCGGCGGGCAATTGGGCGTTCGCGCCCCACAGCGCCGCCCAGATCCAGCAGGCCGGCACCGATGCAAAGGCCTGGGTGGTGAGCTGCCAGCAGAAACTGGCGGCGCTGATTGCGCAGGTTGCCGCTATTGACCCGAATACCGGCACGGCGGAAGCCGTCGAAGCGGTGCTTTGGGCATGAGGAACATCCCCGCCGGCCGGCGTCCGGAACCGACAAAAGGAGGCTCGGGAAGCCATCGTCATCAGGAGCGGGAATGGCTACGGGTGAACGGGTTCACCCCGTCCAAAATCATCCGCCTGCGCTACAGATGGCCGCTCAATGGCGCGACGATTCCGTGAGGTTGCTTCCCCATCCGGCTGGCGTCAGAAATTGGCGCGCGCGGAACTATTTCCGTGTGCCAAATCGGGCGCCAATCGGTGCCAAAACAGCCGCCGCGCTACACCCAGAATGTGGGGAAGTTGGAGTCCACCCCCATCCACCGGCGACTACGGACGGCGTGGTACCCATTTGGTACCCAACGCCCCGCCAGCGTCAAATGGGCCTCACCGAAAATACCGCTAACCCATTGAAAAATTTGGTGCCCCAGGCCGGACTCGAACCAGCACGCCGTTGCCGGCAACAGATTTTGAGTCTGCCGCGTCTACCATTCCGCCACTGGGGCACCGCAGGAATGTGACGGCGATAATAGCGCAGGCGGCGCGGGGGTCAAGATTCATGGGAAAATGGCGGATTTCTTGGGATTTTCCTCCGCGGATCGGGGCCACCGGGCAGTCGTCGGAGCGCCCGCCGGACTCGGCGCAAGACCAGTCCGGAGCCATCCGGAATAGTTGCCAGGCCCGGACTACTCGACCGGGTCTTCGTCGGTCATCACCGCGAAGCATGGCTTGGGCGCCGCCTTCCGGCAAAAGTCCGTGGCCCCTTCCACCGCTTCGTCGACCGTCTTCCGTCCGGTGCGCCAGCCGAAGTGGCCGTCGCTCGACATGACGAACGCCTTGTGCTGGGAGCCGTCCAGATACTTGGTGAATGCCTCCTTGCCCTGCGCGCTCAACCCCCTGGGATAATGCACCGCGGCGTCGTCGCGGATGGGAAGAAGGTGATCCACCAGCGTAAGGTTCTGGCGCGCCAGGAAGTCGTCGACATATGGCTCCCGGATCGGCATGCCCTTTCCCGAAAACAGCTGGTGCCCGTCGGTTCCGAACGCGGGCGCGGCAATGAACTGCACCCGGCCGCCGGCCATCCTTTGGGTGAAGGCGGGCGCGGTGTTGCGGCGGCCCATCCGGAATCTCCGGCGAGCGGCCTAATGGAGGAACGAGATGACCACGACCGCCAGCGCGGCGACGCCGCCGCCGACCGCCATCATGACGTCGCGCTGGCGCTTGGCCTTTCGCGCCAGATGCTCGTTGGCCAGTTCCAGCCAGCGCACCTGCACCTCGGCGGCGGCCGCTCCGGCGAAGTCGCTGAACACGCCGGGGATCGAGGACGGGCCGCACAGGATGCCGTCGTCGAATTCGTTGACGGTGGCGGTCGCCAGGGTGCCCTTGGTCGTCCGCATCGGACTGACCCAGATGGCGGTCAGCTTGCGATCGTTGATCTTGCGGCCGGCGGTGATGGTGTCGCCGCGCTCGAAGGTGAATTCCGAGCCGTTGACGCCGACGATGCGCTTCTCGCCTTCCTTGGCCATCCCCTTCTCCTCGCTGCGTCCCACCATCCAATATACCATGGATAGGGCCGACCGGGATGCGCGAAGGGGCCGAGCCCCTTCGCTTTCCCTTTTGCCTAATACCGGTAGGTATCCGGCTTGAACGGCCCCTGCTGGGCGACACCGATATACGCGGCCTGCCGGTCGGTCAGCGTGGTCAGCTTGACCCCCAGCTTGCCCAGATGCAGCTGCGCCACCTTCTCGTCGAGGTGCTTGGGCAGCACGTAGACCTTCTTCTCGTATTTGCCGGGATTGCAGAAGATGTCCATCTGCGCCAGCACCTGGTTGGTGAACGAGGCGCTCATCACGAAGCTGGGATGGCCGGTGGCGCAGCCCAGATTGACCAGCCGGCCCTCGGCCAGCAGGATCATGCGCTTGCCGTCGGGGAACTCGATCTCGTCGACCTGCGGCTTGACGTTGAACCACTTGAAGTTCTTCAGGCCGGCGACCTGGATCTCGCTGTCGAAGTGGCCGATGTTGCAGACGATGGCGCGGTCCTTCATCGCCCGCATGTGCTCGACGGTGATGACGTCGACATTGCCGGTGGTGGTGACGAAGATGTCGCCGCGCGGCGCCGCTTCCTCCATGGTGGTGACCTCGTAGCCCTCCATCGCCGCCTGCAGGGCGCAGATCGGGTCGATTTCGGTGACGATCACCCGGCAGCCCTGGGACGACAGCGATTCCGACGAGCCCTTGCCGACATCGCCATAGCCGCAGACCACCGCGACCTTGCCGGCCATCATTACGTCGGTGGCGCGGCGGATGCCGTCGACCAAAGATTCGCGGCAGCCGTATTTGTTGTCGAACTTGCTCTTGGTCACCGAGTCGTTGACGTTGATGGCGGGCCACAGCAGGGTGCCCTTCTTCTCCATCTCATAGAGCCGGTGGACGCCGGTGGTGGTTTCCTCGGTGACGCCGCGGATGGCCTTGCCGTTGGCGGTGTACCAGCCGGGCTTGGCCGCCAGCTGCTTCTTGATGGCGGCGAACAAGACCTCTTCCTCTTCGCAGGTCGGGTTGGACAGCACCGAGGCGTCCTTCTCGGCGCGCATGCCGAGATGGATCAGCAGGGTGGCGTCGCCGCCGTCGTCGAGGATCATGTTGGGCTGACCGCCGTCGGCCCAGTCGAAGATGCGGTGGGTGAAGTCCCAGTATTCGACCAGGCCCTCGCCCTTGTAGGCGAACACCGGCGTGCCGGCCGCGGCGATGGCGGCGGCGGCATGGTCCTGGGTCGAGAAGATGTTGCACGAGGCCCAGCGCACGTCGGCGCCCAGCGCTTTGAGCGTCTCGATCAGCACAGCCGTCTGGATGGTCATGTGCAGCGAGCCGGCGATGCGCGCCCCCTTCAGCGGCTGCTTGGGACCGTATTCCGCGCGCACCGCCATCAGGCCGGGCATCTCGGTCTCGGCGATGACGATTTCCTTGCGGCCCCACTCGGCCAGCTTGATGTCGGCGACTTGATAATCGGCTGCGGTCATGGGTCCCTCGGCATGTGATTGGCTTGCCGGTTTGTATCAGGCCGGCCGCGCCAATGCAACAATCATATAAAGATATCTTTATGTCGCTATGGGAATAGAGGCTTTCGCACGGGCGGCGGCGGTAGTAGGATGCCGCCATGTTCGGTTTCTTCAAATCCGGCAGCGGAAAGCCCGCCTGTCCGACTGCCCCCCGGCCGAATGGTCCGCCGGCGCTCGCCGCCAAGCGGCCGCGGTTGCCGGAAGCGACGCCGGATCGCGCCGAACTGATTCGCCAGGCGGTGGCGATCCACCGCTGCAAGCAGACGGTGCTCGACCATCTCAGCGACGAGCAGCGGGCCAAGCTGCTGGTGCTGGCGATGCGCACCCTGATGAACCAGGGGCATGAGCCGGAAGACGGCAGGTAATAGGGCGGAGGGGTCGAGACCATGCCGATGGATGTCCAAGCCCTGGCCAAGGGCGTGCTGGCCGGCGAGCGCCGTGCCCTTGCCCGCGCCATCACCCTGATCGAATCGACCCGCGCCGACCATCGCGAGGACGCCGAGGCGCTGCTCCACCTGTTGCTGCCGCACACCGGCAACAGCGTGCGGGTGGGCATCACCGGCGTGCCGGGCGTCGGCAAGTCGACCTTCATCGAATCGTTCGGCCTGCACGTGATCGAGGGCGGCCATCGCCTGGCGGTGCTGGCGGTCGACCCGTCCAGCCCGCGCTCGGGCGGCTCGATCCTCGGCGACAAGACCCGCATGGAGATGCTGTCGCGCGACGAACGCGCCTTCATTCGCCCCAGCCCGTCGAGCTGCACCCTGGGCGGGGTGGCGCGGCGCACCCGGGAGGCGATGCTGGTGTGCGAGGCTGGCGGCTACGACGTCGTCCTGGTCGAGACCGTCGGCGTCGGCCAGAGCGAGACCGCGGTCGCCGACATGGTCGACATGTTCCTGCTGCTGCTGGTCCCCGGCGGCGGCGACGAATTGCAGGGCATCAAGAAGGGCATCGTCGAACTCGCCGACGCCGTCGTCGTCACCAAGGCGGACGGCGATTTGGCGGCGGCGGCGGCGCGGGCGGCGCGCGACTACCGCAACGCCCTGCACCTGCTGGCCCCGATCAACGCCGAATGGTCGCCGCCGGTGCTGACCTGCTCGGCGGTGACCAATACCGGCATCGGCGATGTCTGGGATACCATCGCCAACTACAAGGCCACCATGGTCGCCGCCGGCTGCTTCGGCGAACGCCGCGCCGCCCAGGCCCATGCCTGGATGTGGAGCGAGGTGTCCGAGACCCTGCTGTCGTCGCTGCGGGCCGACCCCAAGGTGGCCCTGATGCTGCCCGAGGTCGAACGCCACGTCACCGCCGGCAGCCTCGCCCCCGGGGCGGCGGCGCGCAGGCTGGTCGAAGGCTTCCGCCACGCACACGCGAATTATTGACGCGCCGCAGCATCCGAACGACAATGTGCTCCGGTTGAATGGAAAAAGTCGATGGTCGATGACCCCAACGTCCTGAAGCGCGAACTGGTCGGCCTGTTCGGCCACATGCAGCGGATTCGAAAGGAATTGGCGGCGCTGTCGCCGCCGGGGTCGGAGGACCATTTCGGCAGCATGTCGGAACAGCTCGACGCCATCGTCGACGCCACCGAGAATGCCACCAACACCATCATGGAATGCGGCGAGGGCATCGACGACCTGATGACCCAGGCCCGCGCGCTGTCGGCCGACCCGCAAATGACGGCGCTGTTCGACGGGGTGACCGACTTCGTCAACCGCCTGTTCGAGGCCTGTTCGTTCCAGGACATCACCGGCCAGCGCGTCAGCAAGGTGGTCCACTCGCTGAAATTCGTCGAGGAGCGGGTGAACGCGGTGATCGTCACCTGGGGCAAGGACGAGCTCAACAAGGTGGTCGTCGAGATCAAGGAAGACGAGGACGAATACAAGAAGTTCCTGCACGGCCCGCAGCTGCCCGGCAAGGGCGTCGACCAGTCCGAGGTCGACAAGCTGCTGGCCCAGAGCGAAATCGACAAGCTTTTCGGGTAAACCGCCCCACTTCTCAAAACAGCGGGTACTGTCCCGGCCCCGCCTTGGCCCGCCCCGTCGGCCGGCGGACCGGAGCCGGCCGGGCCTCGGAGGAAACCTTCTGCAGGCGTTCGTTGTCGGCACGCAGCCGGCGGACTTCGGCGCGAAGGTCGAAGATGGTGTTCTCCAGGCTTTCGAGCACCGCGTCGTCGGTTTCCGGAGAAGCGGCCAGGCGGCCGGCCAATTCGACGAAATCCATGCCGTGAATGTCGAGCAGCCGCCGGGCGGTGCGCAACGCATGCAGCGCCTCGGCATCGTTGTCCGAGGCGGCCAGCGCCAGCACCTTCGCCAACTTGCGCACGTCCATCACAGCATCTCGTGGTCATGACCCGTTTCAACCGCACGATATTGGCAATAGGCGAGTCGCAAAGGCAAATGGTTTGTCGGCCTCAATTAAGTTGTTGCGGCGCCGCCGCCGGGGGTCTAGTTCTCCCCTCCGGATTTCCGCATTTTCCTGGGGCCCCCCCATGATGAAGGTCATCCGTGCCAAGTTGCACGGCATCCGCGTCACCAACGCCGATCTCAATTACCACGGCTCGATCACGCTCGATCCCGAGCAGTGCGAGTTGGCCGGCATCTATCCGATGGAATTCGTCGAGATCTGGAACAAGAGCTCGGGCGCGCGCATCTCCACCTACGTCATCTTCGGGGTGGCGGGCTCGCGCTGCTGCATCCTGAACGGGGCCGCCGCCCGCACCTGCCAGGTGGGCGACGAGCTGATCGTCGCCGCCTCGGACCTGATCGGCGGGCCGCAGCAGCTGTACGAGCTGAACCCGCGCATCCTCACCTTCCTGCCCGACAACACCATCGACCAGGTGCTGGCTTACGACGTCTTCCAGAGCGACACGCGGCCCTACGACTTCCGCATCGTCGACGCCGACAAGCACACCCTCGAGAGCTGCCACACCTGGCCCAACGTCGACGTCGCCGCCATCAAGTCCGATCTGATGAAGAAGGGCTGGAGCGAAGCCGAGGTCGACACCTTCGTGCAGTCCCACTTCTCGCTGTAACCGTCCGCGAGGCGCCATGGCCGTCGCCGTCGTCCTGTTGTCCGGCGGACTGGATTCCGCCACCGCCCTGGCCCTCGCCCGCGCCGAGGGCTTCACCCCGGCGGCGCTGACCTTCCGCTACGGCCAGCGCCACGCGGTGGAGATCGACGCGGCGCGCCGCGTCGCCGCCGCCCAAAGGGTCGCCCGCCACGAAATCGTCGACATCGACCTGCGCGCCTTCGGCGGCTCGGCGCTGACCGGCGACATCGCGGTGCCCAAGGACCGCGGCGACGACGAGATCGCCGACGGCATCCCGGTCACCTACGTGCCGGCGCGCAATACCATCATGCTGTCCTTCGCGCTGGCCTTCGCCGAGGTCCTGGGCTCGACCGACATCTTCGTCGGGGTCAATGCGGTCGATTATTCCGGCTATCCCGATTGCCGCCCGGAATACGTCGCCGCCTTCGAGCGCATGGCCAATCTGGCGACCAAGGCGGGGATCGAGGGCCGCCGGCTTCGCCTCCACGCCCCGCTCATCGCCTTCACCAAAGGGGAAATCATCCGGCGCGGCTTGGCATTGGGGGTCGACTACGCCTTGACCTGCAGCTGCTACGACCCCACTCCCAGCGGTGTGGCCTGCGGGCGTTGCGACGCCTGCCGGCTCAGGCGCAAGGGTTTCGCCGAGGCCGGCCGGAAGGACCCGGTGGCCTATGCCGAGGGACAATGAAGCAGGTTCAGGAAACGCTGACCGTTACCACCAAGCGCCAAGGCAACCATGACATCACCCGCGACATCTCCGGCTGGGTGGAGCGCCAGGGGATGGGAACGGGATTGCTGGCGGTGCTGCTGCAGCACGTCTCCGCCCACCTGGCCCTGCAGGAACATGCCGACCGCGACGACCTGTCGACATTCTTCAACCGCCTGGAAGCGCGCCGCGCCGAGGATTACGGCGAATTCACCTCGGCGGTGACCAGCATGTCCTTGACCATCCCGATCGCGTCCGGTCGCCTGGGCCTCGGCGCCAGGCAGCGCATCTACATCTACGAGCACCGCGCCAGCCCGCAGACCCGCAGCCTGCTGCTCCACCTGATGGGCGAATGACCAAGCCGACCACCGGTGACGAACCCTTTGGAGGCCGCCATGCGCCAGTGCCATGTCACCCTCACCGTGCCGACCAGCGGCCAGGGCCTGACCGACGTCAGCGCCGACATCGTCCGCTTCGTGCGTGAAAGCCGCATCCGCACCGGCCTGCTGACCGTCTTCATCCGCCATACCTCGGCCAGCCTGACGGTGCAGGAGAACGCCGATCCCGACGTGCTGGCCGACCTCAACGACTTCTTCCGCCAGTTGGTGCGCGAGGACGACGGCCTCTACCGCCACACCATGGAAGGCCCCGACGACATGCCCGCCCATATCCGCGCCGCCTTGACCCAGACCCAGCTGTCGATCCCGGTGCTGGAAGGCGTGCCGGTGCTGGGCACCTGGCAGGGCATCTACGTGTTCGAACACCGGACCCGCCCCAACCAGCGCCAGTTGGTGCTGCATCTGTCGGGGGAGTGATCGGCGCGGGAGGAGGCGTCGGCTTCCTTCGGCCGCCGACGGAACCCACGTCCATTGGGATGAGGGCTCGTTCAGCGGAGGAGGAAGCGATGCGGATGACGATTCCAGCCGTATTGGCGATGGCGTTCGCCGCCATCCCGGTGGCCCACGCGCAGAACGGCGCCGGCCAGATCGCCTGCCAGAAGGACGTCCAGCAGCTCAGCCGCACGCTGGACCAGCGCGCCGATTCGATGGCGCCGGCCCAGGTGCAGAATACGCGCCAGCGGCTCTACACCCTGAACCAGCAGTGCAAGCAAGGCCTCGACTACGCGTCGCCCGGCATCGCCCAGCTGCGCCGGGAACTTGGCACGACGCAGCCGCAATCGGCGCACCGCCCCGGCAGCGACAAGGTGCCGGGCTATGAATGAGGCGTGGCTGGCGACGGCGGTGCTGGCGGTCGCGCTGCCCGCCGCGGCCGCGGATCTGGGCGACCAATTGCGCACCGAGCGCCAGCAACTCGACATCGAGCAGAACGTCCTGACGGCGCCGGAACTGCGCGAGGGCCAGCGCCAGCTCGACGCGATCGGGCGGATGGCGCAAAGCAATCCGGCGGTGGCCGACCAGATGCTGCAAAGCTATCGCCAAAGCCACGCCACGGCGACCCTGAACCGCCCGGTCCCGGGCGGAGCGCCGACGCCGGGGCTGGCCGGACCGGGCGACCGGTACTGAGTTCGAGGGGGCATCAAAGACAGCACGTCGCCCTACCAGGGTGAAACTGCGAGGATTGCCCCCTCTCCCGCCTCGCGGGAGAGGGAGGGACCCGCCGCCATCGGCGGTGGGAGGGTGAGGGAGCCGGGAGCACGGTGCTCGGGACTCCCTCACCCTCCCAGCCTGCGGCTGGACCCCTCCCTCTCCCGTGGAACGGGAGAGGGGCTCGGATGTGCGGCTTCACCCGATCGCCCTACCCGATTCTCTGGCGGAACGATGAGATTTGTGCAGTCATTCCGTCTTTGGATGGAAGGGATGACTTGATGACCGAAAAGCACCGGAGCGACGATGCGGAGCAGCGACTCGTCGCCCTGGAAAGCAGGCTGTCGCACCACGAGCGCATGGCGGAGGAGCTGTCCGAGGTGGTGGCGCGCCACGCCCGCGACATCGACATCCTGACCGTCGAGGTGCGCCGCCTGCGCGAAAGGCTGGGCGAGGTGGAGGCAGGCTGGTCCGGTTCGCCCCAGGACGACAAGCCGCCGCCGCATTATTGAAACCGGCCACCCCTCCCGTCAGATCATCTCGCGGATGCGATCGGACAGGGCGGTCAGGGCGACACGGCGGCGATGGGGGGTGCCGCGGGCCAGCGCCTTGGCGAAATTCAGGGCCTGGTCGGCGGTGACGCGCGGCGGCATCGGCGCCTCGTCGGGATCGGTGACGGCTTCGATGACGCAGGGGCCGGGCTCGGCCAGCGCGTGGTCGAGCACGTCGCCGCAGATGGCCGGATCGTCGATGGTATAGCCGCTGGCGCCCATGGCGCGGGCGAGCAGGGCGAAATCGATCGGCTGAAGCTCGCAGCCGAACTCGGGGTTGCCGAGGAACACCATCTGCTCCCAGCGGATCTGGCCCAGCGTGTTGTTCTTGTTGATCACCACCTTGACCGGCAGCCCGTATTTCACGCAGGTGGCCAGCTCGCCCATCAGCATGGTGAAGCCGCCGTCGCCGACGAAGGCCACCACCTGCCGGTTGGGATAGGCCACCTGGGCGGCGATGGCGTAGGGGAAGCCGTTGGCCATGGAGGCGAGGTTGCCCGACAGCGTGCAGGCCTGGCCTTTGCGATAGGGAATCTGGCGGGCGTAGAAGGTGGCAATGGTGCCCGAATCGCAGGTGAAGATGGCATCGTTGCGCAAGCGCTTGCCCAATTCCCAGGCCACCACCTGGGGCTTCATCGGCTTGTCCTGGCGGCTGCCGCGCTCCTCCATCAGCCGGCGCCATTTGGCCATGCCCTCCTGCGCCCTGCCGAGGAACGACTTGTCGCTCTTGTCGGTCAGCAGCGGCAGCAGGTTGACCAGGGTGCGCCGCCCGTCGCCGACCAGGCCGACATCGGCGGGATAGCGCAGGCCGATGCGCTGGGGATCGATGTCGATCTGGATGCACGGCACCTGGCCGGGCTTGGGGTAATACTCGATGTAGGGAAAGGTCGAGCCGACGATGAACAGGCAATCGCAGCCTTCCATCGCCTCGATGCTGGGGGTCGACCCCAGAAGGCCGGTCGGCCCGGTGGTGTAGGGGCTGTCGTCGGGCACCACCATCTTGCCCAGCAGCGCCTTGACGATCGGGGCGCCGAGCAGTTCGGCGATGTGCTCCAGTTCGTCGCCGGCGCCGATGGCGCCGCGGCCGGCAAGGATGCAGACGCGCTTGGCCCGGTTGAGGATGTCGGCCGCCGCCTGCATCGCCGCCGGCTCGGGCAGGCCGGCCGAGCGGGCGTAGGCGTGCGAGGTGTGGCCCGGCACGTTGCGCCGCGAGAACATCTTGCGTTTGACGGGCGCGTCCTGGGTGTCGACCGGAATGGTGATGTGGGAGACGCCGCGATAGGCCAAGGCGGTCCGGCAGGCCAGGTCGGCGACGTTCTCCACGTGCTCGGGCCCCATCACCCGCGAATTGTAGACGGCGACGTCCATGAACAGCTTGTCGAGTTCGACGTCCTGCTGGGTGTGGGTTTGCAGCAGGTCGTGGAACTGCATGCCGGTGATCGCCAGCACCGGCGCCTGGTCGAGCTTGGCGTCGTAGAGGCCGTTCAGCAAGTGAATGCCGCCCGGCCCCGAGGTGGCGAGGCAGCAGCCCAGCCGCCCGGTGAACTTGGCCCAGCCGCAGGCCATGAAGGCGGCCGCCTCCTCGTGGCGGACCTGGATGAAGCGCACGCTGCCCTGGCGCTTGCGCAACGATTCCATGATCCCGTTGATGCCGTCCCCCGGAAGCCCGAAGACCACGTCGATGCCCCAGTCGTGGATGGTGTCGATCAGCACGTCCGCAGCGGTGTCGGCCATGATGGGCGCTCCAGAATTCGGTTGCACCGACAACCCCCCGCCCCTAGCCGCTGTTTCCATCGCTTGCCCAATGAGCGAAGCGGGAACCTTCGATGGGCCGGCGCCGTTGGTCAGGCAAACCGGCTGGGAGGGCGGCGGATGGGCAAGCCGATGGTGGCGGATCGCCCGAACAACCTTACCAACCAGACGGCGATCGGCGACCATGCGGCCATCGGCGACTGCCGCTCGCTCGCCCTGGTGACGCGGGGCGGCACCATCGACTGGCTGTGCTGGCCGATGTTCTCGTCCCCGGCCCTGTTCGCCGGGCTGCTCGATTGCGACGGCGGCTGCTTCCACATCGGCCCCGCGGCTCCGGCCGCCACCAGCCGCCGCTACCTGCCCGACACCAATGTGCTGGAGACCACCTTCGAGACGCCGGACGGCTGTTGCCGCTTGGTGGATTTCATGCCGATCCCGCCGGCCGGCGGTCCCCTGCGGCCGACGCGGGAACTCATTCGGATCGTCGACGGCGTTGCCGGCGCGCCGATCCTCGGGGTGGAATACGCCCCCCGCCCGCGCTTCGCCGCGGTGGACCGGCGGCCGCGCCGCCGCGGCGGGCTGGGCTGGGCGGTGACCGACCGGGGCGACCTGACCTGGCTGCATAGCGACGTCGACCTGGCGCCGACGCCCGACGGCCGCGGCCTGGCCGGCGAATTCGCCATCCCCGCCGGCCACCGGCGGGTGTTCTGGCTGACCCAGTCGCCGGGCGAAATCGGGGTGGTGCCGAATCTCGCCGACAGCGCCGCCCGGCTGGCCGAGACCATCGCCTATTGGCGCGATTGGACCGGGCGGTGCAGCTACCGGGGCGACCACGCCGACGCGGTTCGCCGCAGCCTGCTGGCGCTCAAGCTGCTGACCTACGCCCCGTCCGGGGCGGTGGTCGCCGCCGCCACCACCAGCCTGCCGGAAGCCGATGGCGGCGGCCGCAATTGGGATTACCGCTTCTGCTGGCTGCGCGATTCCAGCCTGACCTTCCGGGCCTTCAACGACACCGGCTACGTCGGTGAAGCCTGCCGCTACCTGCGCTGGCTGGTGCTGGCCACCCGCCTGTCGGCGCCCGAGCTGCAGGTGGTCTACGACGTCTATGGCCGCACCCGCCTGGTGGAGCGCGAATTGCCGCACCTGGCGGGCTGGCGCGGCAATGGGCCGGTCCGCATCGGCAACGGCGCCCACCGGCAATTCCAGCTCGACCTCTACGGCGAGGCGATGGCGACGGTGGCCGATTTCTGCGAGCACGGCGGCCGGCTGACCCGGCAGGAGGCGGCCCTGGTCGACGGCTGGGCGGCGACGGTGGCCCGCCAATGGCGGCGGCCCGACCACGGCATCTGGGAGGTGCGCACGCCGCCGCGCCACTTCACCTATTCCAAGGCCATGGCCTGGGCCACCTTCGACACCCTGGCGCGCATCGTCGCCTGCGGCCGCATGGCCGGCGGCGGCGTCCGAATCAAAGCCCTCCGCCGGTGCTGCGCCGAAATCGCCGAGGTCATCGAACGCGACGGGTTCGATTCCGCCAAGGGCACCTATGTGGCGGCCTTCGGCGAGGATGCGGTCGACGCCAGCCTGCTGCTGCTGCCGTGGTTCGGCTATGCCGAGGCCACGTCGCCGCGGATGCGGGCGACCTTGCGCCGCATCCTCGCCGAACTCGGCCACGGCTGCCTGGTCAAGCGCTATCCCTCCGGCTTCGACGGCTTCGAATCGACCGAGGGCGCCTTTCTCGCCTGCGGCTTCTGGGCGGCCGATTGCCTGGCGCGGGCGGGCGAGATCGCCGAGGCCGAAAGCCGCTTCCGCAGCCTGCTCGGCTTCGCCAACGACGTCGGCCTGCTGGCCGAGGAGGTGGACCTCGACAGCGGCGCCCAGCTCGGCAATCTGCCGCAGGCGTTTTCCCATGTCGGCGTGGTCAACGCGGCGATGACGCTGGCCGACGAACAGGGAAAGATGTCCGGTTGATCGCCTGGCTGGAACGCTTCGCCGTGGCGGGGGGGCTCGCCACCCTGGCCCTGGCCACCCTGCAGGAAGGCTGCCGGGGCCTGCGCCTGTCCCGCCTGTCGCTGCCGTTCCTGGTCGGAACCGCCTTCACCGACGACCGCCGCCGCGCCATGGCCGTGGGGTTCCTGCTCTACCTGGCGGGCGGCCTGGTGATCGCCGCCGGATACTGGCTGGCATTCGCGGTGACCGGCCTGTCCGGATGGTGGCGGGGCGCCCTTCTCGGCGTGGTCCACGCGCTGTTCCTGCTGGTGGCGGTGGTGCCGGTGCTGCCGTTCGTGCATCCGCGCATGGCCTCGGAGCACGACGGCCCGGCCACCGCCCACGGCATCGAGCCGCCGGGATTCCTCGCCCTCAATTACGGCTATGCCACCCCCCTGGTGACGGTGATCGCGCAGGCCGCCTACGGCGCCATCCTGGGCGCGCTGTTTTCGGCCTGGCAAGCATAGAGCCAATATTTCCGCAGCCTATACAACCGCGCATTTAACATGGCAGCGGAAAGAGACTATCACCTCCGATAGCTATGCTTGCGTATGATAGCCAGGGCGCGATTGCATGGGACAATGGCGTCATGAATGAAGAGCCGCAGGACTCAGATGTTGTCGTGGATCGCGCCAGCGCCGCCGATGCCGATCGCCATGTCGGCGCGCGCATCCGCGAATGCCGCGTGATGATGGGGCTGTCCCAGCAGCAGTTGGCCGACGCCATCGGCGTGACCTATCAGCAGGCGCTCAAATACGAACGCGGCGTCAACCGGGTCTCGGCGGGGCGCCTCTACGAAATCGCGCGGCTGCTGGGAATGCCTGTCGGCTGGTTCTTCGAAGGGCTCGACGCCCCCGCGTCCTTGCTGCCCAGGTCGACGCAGCGCCTGTGCCTGGAACTGGCACGCAACTTCTGCAGCATCAAGAACGAGCGGCTGCGCGAGGCGCTGTCGCAGATGGCGCGCTCGCTTGTATCCTAGCGCTCATTTCCCCGGCGGCGGCCGTCGGGGCGGGGCGGCGGCGGCGGCGGCCGGCGGACCGGGCGGGCGCCGCGGCGTGCCCTCCTCGGCGTCGTCGGCGGGTTCCTTGTGGCGGACCACGAAACCGCGCACCGCCCAGCCGACGCAATAGAACACGGCGAAACCGAACCAGGCCCCGGCGAACAGGAAGACCCCCGCCCGGGTGAAAGCGACATCGCCGTCGCCGAACACACCCAGCGCCCACAGCATGGGCGTGCCGCATGCCGCCCCCAACGCAGCGGCGATTCCCAACCGCAACCATCCGCCACTGCGCACGAGGGAAAAATGGTAGGCCGCCGACATGGCATCCTCCCTTGGAAACATCCAATCAACGCGCCGGCCCCCGAATTAAATGAATTGTCCCCTTTCGTGAGGACACCCGCAACACCAACTTTTTACAGGAGCAGCCTTGTCCATGGCCAAGAATTCCGTAGCAAAACCGGGAAGGTGGCGGTATTCCTTGTAGATATGGGTTGGGAACCCCCGAAGGGGGAAGGTCGAACGCAGAATGGCGGTGAAGCGAAACACGACTTTCGATGTCCAGGTCTTCCGCGACGGCAGGTGGATGACCGAGACCACCCGCGAGGACGAAGACGCGGCGATCTCGCTGGCCACTTCCATCGCCAGCGACGTCAAGTGCGAGGGCGCGCGCGTCATTCGCAGTTGGCTGCGCGCCGACGGCAAGACCGTCGACCGGGAAGTCTTCTGCAGGACCCGCGTGGTCAAGGAGGACGGTTCGGTCCGCATCGCCCAGGTCGATGCCGCCCCCGACAAGTGCGAGAAGCTCGAGGACTACTTCAGCCTGAGCGCCCGCGCCGTGTTGAACCGGGTGTTCCGCGCCTACCTGGAAAAGCTGTTCCTGACGCCGACCGAAATCCTCCACAACGCCCGTGAGATCAAGCGGCTGCAGGACAAGGACACCCTGGTGCCGTCGGCGGTCGACCGCATCGCCTTCCTGCAGGCGCGCGAGGCCGAGCAGGACGCCAAGGCCCGCAAGGACGAGATCTTCAAGGCGATCGAGCAGATCGCCGCCAAGGGCCGCAAGGCCGATTCCGCGACCCTGCCCAAGCTGAAGGATTCGTTCAGCGCCCTGCTCAAGGCGCTGCCGGCGACGGACACCGAGTGGGAACGCGGCTACCTGGCCTTGACCGTGCTGTCGCGCGAACTGATCGGCATCCGCACCTTCGCCGGCAAACTCGAACGCCTGTGCAAGCTGGTCGCCGGCGAAGAGGATGCCGCCGCGATTTCCCTGCTGGACGGCGCCATGGCCGACCTCTTCGCATCGAGCGTGGTGCAGGAAATCCTGGGATGGCAGCCGGGGCTGGGCCAGGCCATCTGTTCGATGATCGATCTCGCCGACGGCGCCATGGTCGCCGAAAAAAGCGAAACCGCCGAAGCCGTCGATACCCTCAACCGGCTGTTCGGCGAGAGCAAGCTGCCGGATTCCAGGGCCTGCCTGATCGACCGCGCCCACCGCCAGCTGGCCTCGCCCAGCCCGCTCTACCGCACCAAGCCGGAGCAGGAAAAAGAAGCGTTCCAGAAGGTGTTGCTGCGGTTGCTCACCCCCAACGGCCTCTACAGCGGCCCCGACACCGCCGAGGCGCTGACCACCCGCTTCACCCGCATGGTGCAGCAGGGCGGCAGCTCGGGCCGGCGCGCCGCCATCGACGGCGTGTTCCGCGCCATGCCCGACCGCGCCTACGGCATCATCTACCTATGCGAACTGGCCCGTAGCGAATTTGCCAAGGACCACGCCGACGACATGGCCGAGATCCTGCGGCAGGCGATCGGCGGCCGTCACATCGTCGACCTGGTCCAACGGGCGCTGTCGGCCAAGGACCGCATGGTGCGGGCCACCAACGCCCACCTGGCGGTACAGGCCTCGCCCTATCCGCCGGAAACCAGGAAGCGGGTGACCGAGCATATCGACAAGATGCTCGAGGACTATCTGGTCGAGGAGCAGATCATCGAGAAGCTCGACCACCCCGACAGCTCCCTGCGCGACCGCGCCGTGCGGCTGGTGCAGTTCTGCGCCGCCGGGGTGCTGCCGGAAGGCAAGTCGCTGACCCGCGCCCGCCAGCGCATCCTGGCACTGCTGCGCCAGCCCAATTTCGACGCCCATTTCGTCGACGGCATCAGCGATCCGATCAAGGCCCAGAAGGCCCTGCGCGACTTCCACCATTTGCTGGTCAAGGCCGGCTTCGGCGGCTGACTTCAGGTCGGCGGATCCGGCGGAAGCTGGGGCGCGGCCTTGCCGCAATGCGGGCAGATCCGGTGGTCCTTGACCGCGGCGTGCAGGACCTGCACCGCCTCTTCCTCCGACAGGCCGAGTTCGAGGCGCGCCTCCTCCAGCGCGCGGCGTTCACGCTTGGTGATGCGGCCGTCCTCAAGGGCCTTGTCGACCGCTTCCCGGTATTCCTCGCGGCGGATGCGCATCTGCTCGGAAAAGCCCGAGGCGAGCACACCGGCGGGCAGCGCGATCATGCCCACCCCCAGCACGGCGGTGAGGCCGCCGAGCACGCGGCCGAGCGGCGTCACCGGCACCATGTCGCCGTAGCCCAGGGTGGTCAGGGTGACGATCGCCCACCACATCGACGACGGGATGTCGCTGAATACGTGCGGCTGGGCGTGGTGCTCCAGCGAGTACATGACGCTGGAGGTCAGCACGGTGACCACCATCATCACGAACAGGGTGGCGCCGATCACCCGGGATTCCTGGCGCGCCACCGCCGCCATCACGTTCATCGCCATCGAATAGCGCGACAGCTTGAACACCCGCATGACACGGAGCACGCGCAAGGCCCGGAGATCGATCTCGACCAGGATGCCCAGGTAGAACGGCAGCACCGCCAGCAGGTCGATCAGCGCCATCGCCGACATCGCCCAGCGCAGCCGCCCCCACAGCGGATGCTTGAAGCGGGGATCGGGGAGTTCGACCGCCGTCCACAGCCGCAGCATGTACTCGATCGAGAAGACGATCACCGAGGCGAAGTCGAATGCATGGAACACCGGCCCATGGACGATCGACAGCTGTTCCACCGATTCGGCCACCACCGCGCCGACATTGGCGACGATCAGCACGATGAGGAAGCGGTCGACCAGCTTGACCCAGGGATCCTCGTGCCCCTCGCCACCCAGCATGTGGTAAACTATCCGCCGGAACGGGCGGTGGCGATGGGAATGGCGGTGCGCGCGCGCGCTGGGCTCGATCGTCGGTGTCACGGGGCTGTGCCGGGTATGAGGGCGTCCCCCAGGATAGCGGAGGTCGGGGCCTTTGTGGAAGGGCTCGGTACCTCGACCGCGTGATGGGGTTCGGCACTGCCCATCCGCAGGTTGGTCAGGGCATCGCGCCTGTTGCGCCACCTAACGAAAGGCTGCCTCTCGTGACCCAGGAACACCCATTCGCCCAGTACGTCCGCATCCTCGGCAAGGGCCCCAACCTGTCGCGGCCGCTGTCGTTCGACGAGGCCCACGCCGCCGCCCTGATGGTGGCCGAGGGCGGGGTCGAGCCGGTGCAGCTGGGCGCCTTCCTCTGCCTGCTGCGGGTCAAGACCGAGACGCCGGCAGAAATCGCCGGCATGACCAAGGCCTTCCGCACCACCCTGTCGGCCCCCGATGGCGGCGCCGACATCGACTGGGCCGCCTATGCCGGCAAGACGCGCCAGCCGCCGTGGTTCCTGCTGGCGGCGCTGACCTTGGCCCGGCACGGCATCGCCGTGTTCATGCACGGCGCCGAGGGCCATACCGCCGGGCGCGTCTACGCCTCGCAGGCGCTGGCGGCGCTGGGGGTGCCGACCTGCCGCGGCGCCGGCGAGGCGGCCCGCGAGCTGGAGCGCTCGCGCTTCGCCTATGCGACGCTGGAAACCCTGTCGCCCCGCCTGCAGGCGATCATGGACCTGAAACCGCTGCTCGGCCTGCGGTCGCCGCTGCACACGGTGGGACGCCTGCTCAATCCCTGCGGCGCGCCCTTCGCCATCAGCGCCGTGACCCACCCGCCCTATCTCGAAGTCCACCAGAAGGCGGCGGAACTTCTCGGTCAGCAGCGGCTCGCCACCTTCAAGGGCGAGGGCGGCGAAGTCGAACGCCGGCCGGAAAAGCCGTGCGAGGTGCTGTTCCTCGCCGACGGCCGGCCGGGGCGCGAGGACTGGCCGGCGCTGCTGACGGGCAGCCGGCCGCGGCCGGAAGGCATCGATCTGACCCTGTTCAAGGCGGTGTGGACCGGCGCGCACGAGGACGCGGCGATCGCCGCCACGGTCACCGGCACCATCGCGGTGGCGCTGAAATATTGCGGCCGCGCCGCCTCCATCGCCGACGCCGAGGACTTGGCGCGCGCGATGTGGCGCGACCGCTGGCAGGAGCCCTTTACCGGTGGGGTTGCATTGAAATAGAGTGCACCGCAGCATGGAGGCCAGATGCTCGCCCTTTTCCTCGTCGTCTTCGTTGATCTCATCGGCTTCGGCATGGTGATCCCGCTGCTTCCCCTGCTCGGCGAGGCGGTCGGGGCGTCGCCCTGGGACGTCGGCCTGCTGATGGCGTCGTTCTCGGCCTGCCAGTTCATCGCCACCCCGCTATGGGGCGCCTTGAGCGACCGGGCCGGGCGCCGCCCGGTTATCCTGGCCGGACTGGCCGGCTCGGCGCTGTGCTATCTGGCGATGACCCACGCCGATACCTTCCTGACGCTGCTGCTCGCCCGCTCGGTCGCCGGGCTGATGGCCGGCAACATCAGCGCCGCCTTCGCCTATGCCGCCGACATCACCACCCCCGAGAACCGCACCAGGGCGATGGGCATGATCGGCGCCGCCTTCGGCTTGGGGTTCATCGGCGGCCCGGCCCTGGGCGGGGTGCTCGCCGGAAGCGGCCGCACCATCGCCGATTTCGCGCCGCCGGCGATGGCGGCTGCGGCCCTGTCTGCCACGGCCTTGGCGCTGGCCTTCTTCACCCTGAGGGAGCCGCCCCGCGCGGCGGGCGAGACGGCCCGCATGCCGCTGGCCGAGGCGGTGGCCCAGCCGGCGCTGGCTTTCCCGCTGGCCGCCATCTTCATCGCCACCTGCGCCTTCGCCGGGATGGAATCGACCTTCGCCATGTGGTCCGAGCGGGCGCTCGGCTGGGGGCCGAAGCAGAACGGCTTCATGTTCGCCTTCATGGGATTGGTCTCCGCCCTGGTCCAGGGCGGCGGCACCCACCGGATCGCGCGCAAGCTGGGCGAATGGCCGACCGCGGCCATCGGCGCGGCGCTGCTGGCGGCGGGCATGATCGCCGCCGCCTTCGCCGACAGCGCCGTCGTCCTGGTGGTGCCGGCGACCGCGATGGCGCTCGGGTTCGGATTGACCTCGCCCAGCCTCAACAGCGCGCTGTCGCTGGTGGCCAAGGCCAGCGGCATGGGTGCGGCGATGGGCGCCGGCCGCTCGGTCTCCACCGCCGCCCGCGCGCTGGGCCCGGTCGCCGCCGGCGCCCTGTTCGCCATGCTGGGCCGGACGGCGCCGTTCCTCGCCGGCGCCGCGCTGCTGATCGCCCTCGCTGCGGCGGTGGTGGTGCGGCAAAAGCGCGCTTAGGCGGCGGCCCATGCCCCCACCGAAGACCGCTCCCCCCGCCGCCTGGCGCGGCATGCCGGCCTGGGGTGCGCTGTTCATCGTCGCCACCATCGCCCTGGCGGGGCTTATCGTCCTTCATGTGATCGATTCCGGCCGGCAATCGTACCAGATCCGCGCCGAGACGGATTCCCGCAATCTCGCCACCATCCTCAGGGACGACATCGGCGGCACTCTCGACGGCATCGACATCCTGCTGCGCTCGGCGGTGTACGAGATCGAGCGGCGGGATTCGAATCCGGCCGCCCTCGAAGCCTATCTCGCCCATCAGCAGTCCCTGGCCCCGCCGACCATCAGCCTCAGGGTCGCCGACGCCGCGGGTATCGTTCGGTTCGGTCCCGGCGTGCGCGGCAATGCCCAGATCGACCTTTCGGATCGCCCGTTCTTCGCCCTGCATCGCGACGGCCCCGGGGAGGGCGTGATCGTCGGAACCCCGCTACTGGCGCGACTATCCGAGCGATGGGTGATGCCGGTGTCGCGGCGCATTTCCAAACCCGACGGTTCGTTCGGCGGCATCGTCTACGCCAATGTGCCCCTCGACTTCCTGACGACGAAGTTCGCGTCCATCGAGACGGGCCGGCACGGGTCCGTCGCCCTGTTCGACTCGAACCGCCAGGTCGTCGCCCGCCATCCCGAAAACGAAGGCCCCGGCAGCACCGTCGGCGTCAAGATGGTGTCGCCGCAGATCGTCGCCCTGATGGACGAGGGCCGGCGCGAGGGCACTTATCAAGCGCCGAGCTCCGCCGACAACATCTTCCGGACCTATTCCTACGAGCAGTTGGCCGGCTATCCGCTGTTCGTCATGGTGGGCCTGGCCGAGGACGATTTCCTGGCCGATTGGCGGGCGCAGCGGGCCTCGGCATTGGCCCTGTACGGGGCGTTTTCCGCGGTCGTGCTGGCGATCTCGGCCATGCTGTTCCGGGCCTGGCTCGAGGGAAGCCGGACGCTGGCGGCGCTGAGCGAGGCCCAGGGGAAGGCCACCCGCACCATGGCCGCGCTGGGCGAATTCGCCGCCGAGAACCGCGCCGTCGCCGCCAGGTTGCGTCTGGTGCTGGAAACCGCCGCCGAGGGCATCGTCGGCGTCGACGGCGAAGGCCGGGTGACCTTCGCCAACTCGGCCGCCGCCAGCATCCTGGGGCACGATTCCGCCGCGGCGATGCAGGGAATGCCGAGCGCCGCGGCCCTGGGGCACCTGTTGGCCGACGGCAAGCCCTGCATCGACAGCACCTGTCCGATTTGCCGGACCATCGCCGACGGGCAGACCCGCAGGGTGGCGGACGAACGCTTCACCACCACCGCAGGCGAGGTCGTTCCGGTCGAATACGTGGTGGCGCCGATGACGAACGAGGAAACCGTCGCCGGGGCGGTGCTGATCTTCCACGACATCGGCGCGCGCCTGGCGATCGAGGCCGACCTGCAGCGCTCGAACACCGAGCTGGAACAGTTCGCCTACGTCACCTCGCACGACCTGCGCCAGCCGCTGCGCACGATCGGCAGCTATCTCGGCCTGATCGAGCGGCGGCTGGGGCCGGCGATGACCGACGAACTGCGGGAATTCCTGGACTACGCCATCGGCGGGGCCAAGCGGCTGGACGGGTTGATCGTCAACCTGTTGGAATACTCCCGCATCGGCCGCCATCCGGACGCGATGGAGGCGGTCCCGCTCGGCCCGGCGGTCGCCGACAGCCTGATCAACCTCGAAGTCGCCATCCGCGAGGCCGGCGCAACGGTCACGGTCGGCGACGGCCTGCCGACCATCGTCGGCTGCCGGATGGAATTGACCCGCCTGTTCCAGAACCTGGTGGGAAACGCGGTCAAGTATCGCGCCGCCGATTGTCCGCCGGAGATCGAAATCGGCTGCCGCGACAAGGGCCGGAATTGGGTGCTGTGGGTCAAGGACAACGGCATCGGCATCGCCCCCGAGGACCAGGAGCGGGCCTTCGCGATCTTCCAGCGGCTGGCGGGGTCCGAGCGGTGCGAAGGCGCCGGCATCGGCCTGGCGGTGTGCCGCAAGATCGTCGAGCGTCACCATGGCCGGCTATGGGTCGAATCCGCGGTGGGCAAGGGCTCCACCTTCTTCATGGCGATCCCGAAGACGACCTAGCCAGCGGGAGGCAGCCTCACCCCCCGATCACCACCCGGTCGCGGCCGGCGCGTTTGGCGGCGTAGAGGTGGGCGTCGGCGGCCGAGATCATCTGGTCGACACTGTCTCCCATGGTGGTGCACACGCCGATGCTGACGGTGACGTGGAAGGCGCCGTGGGCGGTCTCGATCGGGACCTCGGCGACCAGCTGGCGCAGCCGGTCGAAATATCCCGCGGCATTCTCGGCCGTCATGTTGAACGCGAGGATGCAGAATTCCTCGCCGCCGAAGCGGGCCAGCAGGTCCGACTGGCGGACGTGCTCGGCCAGCACCTTGGCGATCCCCGACAGCACCACGTCGCCGGTGTCGTGGCCGTGACTGTCGTTGATGGCCTTGAACGAATCGATGTCGACCAGCCCCACCGCCATGGGCAGGCGGCTGCGCTGGGCGGCTGCGAACAGCGGCCCCGACTTGGCGAAGAAGGACCGCCGGTTGCCCACCCCGGTCAGGTAGTCGACGGTAGCGGCCGCCTTCAGCGCATCGGTCTGCTCGAGGATGTCGACGTTCATCTGCACCCGGCAGCAGAACTCCTCGCGCAGGAACGGCTTGTTGAGGAAATCGTTGGCCCCCGACTTGATCAGCCGGGCCGACAGCAGGCTGGACCCGGCCGAGGACACGCCGATGATGGCGATGCGGTCGCGGCCCCAGGTCCGGCGCACCGCCTTGATGAACTGGGCGCCGTCCATCTCCGGCATGTGGTAGTCGGTGATGATCAGGCGCACGTCGTCCTCGCCTTCGAGGATCTTCAGCCCCTCGAAGCCATTGGCCGCCTCGAGCACCGGGAACTGGTACTGGCGCAGGAGATCGGCGGTGTAGCGCCGCGCCGTCGTGGCGTCGTCGACCACCATGGCCTTGATGCCGCGGTTGCGGCTCAACCTGCCGACCAGATTGACCACGTAGTCGAGGCTGGAGGGATCCTCCTTGACCACGTAGTCGATGACCTTCTTGGACAGCACCCGGTCGCGCACGTCCTCGGAATAATTGCCCGAGAACACCACCACCGGCAGGCCGCGCTCGATGGCCAGGTCGACCACCTCGCCATCGGGCGAATCGGGGAGATGAAGGTCGAGAATGGCGATGAAGATGGTGCCGGCATTCTCGGCGATACAGGTCTCCGCCGCCGCCATGGTGGTGGCGGTGACCACCTCGAACCCGGCGACCATCAACTTGTGGCTGAGAATGGAGAGGAAGAACTTGGCATCCTCCACCAGAAGTATTTTGGCCATAAGACCCTTCCCCTGCCGTCGCCCGATCCTACACCAGGAGCGCAAACCGGGCACGCGGAATGCGCGCGGCGGGTCGATCCCCC